>Ga0080004_1118312_pt1 | contig 51506 bp, 55 predicted proteins | sample WasSprMetagenome_FD_69207 | JGI IMG/M metagenome (GOLD analysis project Ga0080004, IMG submission 69207) | Sulfidic aquatic microbial communities from Washburn Spring, Yellowstone National Park, USA - WS (SPADES assembly) (version 2) | ecosystem: Environmental > Aquatic > Thermal springs > Hot...
AGGATATAAGAAAGCACCGCGGCTGGAGCATGAGCGAGCTGAATGAGGAGCTCGAAAGGAGGAAGAAGGTGCTGGAGTTCATGGTTGCAAACAACATAAGGGATTTCAGGAATGTTAGCAACATAATACACACATATCAAACAAAACCGGCAAAAATCCTACAGGAAATGGGGGTGTCCTGATGTTTAAGAACGCAAATGCTCTAACCTACATAGGCTTCAAGTTATTTGCAAAGGATATTGAGAAGAAAAAGGAAAAGTATTACGAAATTGGTAGGAATTTAAAGAAGGCAATGATTTCGATGCCACCGGAGATGTATATAGCGACGGCCAGAATGTTCTCCCTATTGTTTGGCATTACAGGCGCAATACTGGGGTTGATAATTGCTTACGTGCTCGTCACAATGGTTCAACTTCCGCCTTTCTTCCCAATAGATATTCCAGAACCCTATCGCGCTGCTTGGCTTTTCTATAGACCATTCATTTATGCGGGACTGCTAGCAATTCTGCTCACAGTTGCTTTCTACTACCTAGGGAATCTGCTGTTTGCGATCTACCCGGCTACAGTAATAAGTGACAGAAAGAGCAAAATCGACAGAACTTTGCCGCATGCAATAATCTTCATGCTCTCCCTAAGCAGGGGAGGGATGAACCTTGTCAACATCTTCAAATCGCTTGCAGAAAATTACGAGGTTTACGGCGAGATATCTAAAGAGGCTTCAAGAATTCTCTGGGAAATCGAGGGACTTGGAAAGGATTTAAGAACCGCATTAGCAGATGCAATAGAAGTTTCACCCTCCCAGAACTGGAGAGATTTCCTGCACGGGCTTATAACAATAATAGACAGCGGTGGAGACATAACAAAGTACCTTGAAGAGAGAGCAGACTTCTACTTCGAAAGAGCGAGACAGGATCAGAAGAACTTCATAGAATTCCTTTCACTCATGGCCGAGACTTATGTAACAGCACTTGTCGCCGGACCACTGTTTTTAATAATAATACAAACTGTGATGTCTGTCATCGGCCAGCCAAACGATGTTGCAATATTCTCAATCATTTATCTGGTAATACCCGTAGGTTCATTCATGTTCGCGGCTATAATAAAACTCTTAAGTCCTAGCGAGATCGGAAGAGCCCCACTGCTGAGAGAAAGATACCTGTACCTTCCAAAAGTAAGAGACATTGATATGGAGAAATTAAAAGAGCTAAAAAGAAAAGTATGGGTAAGAAATGTCAGAAAGATGCTTAAAAATCCGTTCAAACTGTTTGCCGAAAGACCGTATTACACTTTCGCCGTTTCCGTACCTGTAGCCCTAATTTTTACCATCTACGGATTCTCTGTTAATCCATACATCCCCGGAATGGACTTCAAGTACTGGTTCTTTACCGTAGACGACTACATATTCATATCAATAATAATAGTTCTCGCATTCTTTACACCATTCTACGAGCTCGGAAGAAGAAAGATAAAGGTATACATGCGGCTGACCCCAATCTTCCTTAACAAGCTGGCTTCAGCCAATGAAAGCGGGATGTCCGTTTACAGGGCGATAAAGATGCTCGCAAAAAGCGACACAAGCCCGTTAAGAAAGGAAATCGAAAAGATGAACTCAAACCTTGACTGGGGTGTAAGCCTTGGAGACGCATTAATAAGATTTGCAAATAGATTGAGGATTTTCGAGATTTCAAGAACAATTACTCTGCTCAATGAAGCTTTGAAGTCATCGGGAAACGTTACAGAAGTTCTCACTATCTCCGCAAAAGATGCATCCAATGCAGAGCTCCTCAGAAGGGAAAGGGCTGTCAGCATGTTCTCCTATGTGATTATAATATACATAGCCTTCTTCGTTTTCATAGGAATTGTTTATGTAATAGCCTCAACTTTCCTTTCCACTCTCGTAGAAGCTGCAATGAAAGTTCAGGGTACAGGAGCCGGGGCTGGGTTAGGTATTCTAAAAAGTATTGACGTTATTACATACAGAAATGCCTTCATGCATGCGGCCATCTTCCAAGGACTATTTGGAGGAATACTTGCCGGAGTAATGGGAGAGGGAAGCGTTTCAGCCGGCTTTAAGCATGCACTGGTGATGGTCCTGATAGCATACGTTGGCTTCAGCATACTCTTCGGTTTCAAAGTAATTTGAAATGCTAGTTACCAGGGGAACTTCGCTAGCTTCACTTTTTTACCTTCATATTCGACTTCTTCAAAGAGGTTTTCTCCAAGCAGATCTTCCAATTTTTCTATTTCTTCAATCTTCTGGACTTCAAAAACCGGAACATCCGCAGCCCTCAGCTTTTCAACAAGTTCCCTAGTACTTATGCCCGCGAACTTTCTCTCCAATTCCTCTCTCACTTCCTCATACTTTTCTATTGCCTCTGAAAGGGGTATTCTCTGCATCCCCATTGCCTCGCATAGCCTGTTCCAAAAATGCTCCTCCGCAACAATTCCGAGAGTAATATAGCCATCCTTCGTTCTGTAGATTCCGTAGCCTGGATTTCTAACTAGTGCCTTCACAAACCCAGAACCATTTAAAATAGAGGTAAGGTGAATCGGAACGCCGAAAATGGCAGACTTCAGCATGCTTATGTCAATTCTCTTCCCGATCCCAGTTCTTTCTCTTTCGATTAGAGCGGACAAAATCGCTATAACCGCAACCATTGAAGAAGAAAAATCTGCGAACTGAATATTCGGATCCAAGGGGACTCCTTTACCACATATTTCAAGGATGCCAGTAAGCCCGAGGATGTTCACATCATGTGCCGGAAGTCTCGAAAGCTTGCTTCTTTGCCCAAATGCGGATATTGAACAGTATATTATTTTCGGATTAATCTTCGAAACAGTTTCATAGTCTATTCCGAGTCTCTTTGCAGTTCCGGGGCGGAGACCTTCAACAACAACATCGCTAGATTCCGCCAACTCCAAAAACTTTTTCCTGCCCTCCTCTGTCTTCAGATCTATCTGCATAACTTTTTTACCAAAATTCATCGCAACGTATATCTCCCCAAGAACTCTCGAGGGGTCACCGTAGGGCGGTTCAATCTTTATCACTTCGGCCCCAAGAGAGGCGAGTAGTCTTGTCGCGAAGGGGGCCGGGTAATAGAAAGCGACCTCCAGCACCTTTACTTCCAGCATAGATAACACTCTTGGCAAGCTCCGACTTTGTAGCGCTCTATCCCTAATTTTTAAAGCCTCTATTTATTTAAACTTTTCTCAATTCTCCTCCTGAGGGTTTCCGGTTTATAAAAAATTCAGGCCTTCAAAATAAGGTTCTCAAATTTTTCCTTCTCAAAGCTCTCAATTGAATGCAGAAATTCTGTTAGGGATTTTGCCCATTGCTCGATGGCTTTCATCATCTTCACTTTAAAATCCTCGAACTGGACTGGCCTGTAAAGATACCTGTAGCCACCGGATCTTAGAATCCTATAATCTCTAACAACCAAACCCTTTTCGAGGAGTTTCTGAAGAGACTTGTAAACTGTACTTTTGTCTTTTTCCAGAACTTCCGCCAATTCGTCTACTGTTGCTGGATTTTTCTTCAGAAGGGCTAAATAGACTTCCATTTCAAAGCAAGAAACGTCAAAGGCGCATTTAAGAATGCACCTTATATGCTCGTCGCATTTGACTTCCATAGAGAAATATTGGGTTTAACTTTTAAACCTTTTCCCTTTCTCGATTTAAATTTAAATTCTGCAGCCAATATCTCCCGTGATGATAATAGCTTTCGTTGGCTATCCATTATCTGGAAAAAGCACCGCAGCCGAAGTTGCAAAAGAACTCGGAATTCCAGTTGTTACCATGGGGGATATCGTGAGAGAGGAAGTCTTAAAGAGGGGACTGGAACCGAATGCGGAGAACATGAAGAGAGTAGCGGATGAAATTAGAAAAAAAGAGGGAATGGATGCAATAGCCAAAAGATGCTTTAAAAAAATAAGATCTGCAGGTCCGGTTGTTCTGGTAGATGGCATAAGGGGAATAGATGAGGTCGAGGCTTTTAAAAGAGAGTTCGGTAACGTGGTTCTTGTAGCAATCGAAGCTCCCATCGAGCTTAGATTCCAGAGAGCAAGACAAAGAGGGAGGAGTGATGATGTTTCAAGGATAGAAGATTTGATGGAAAGGGACAGGATTGAGGAGTCCTGGGGGCTGAAAAAGGCTATGGAAATAGCGGATTTTACAGTAGAAAATACGGGTAACCTAGAAGAGTTCAAGGAAAAGATAAGGGCTTTACTAAAAAAGTTGCTGAGCGTGGAGGTGGAAATAGAGACCGCGATTTATCCGACAGAGGTGGAGGAAAAAGTAGTTAAAGCCGTAAAAAACCTTTTTCCCGATGCAAAAATCGAAATTTCCAACGGAAAACTTTTTGCAGTAGCTAGAGATCTTAAACACTTCAAAGAGCTGCTAAAGAGGCAGAAGATACTCGACACAGCTAGAAGCGAGCTGATCAAAGGAAGGAAAGGAGATGAGATAGTTGTATACCTCAACAAGCAGACCGCAACCGTCTCAAGGGTGAACTTCTGCGAAGAGGATGCAATTCTATCCCCATTGAAGGTAACCTTCAGGTTGGTGGGCGTTTCTTTCCAGAGGTTTCTCGACTATCTAGCTCCGATGACGAAAGACGGAAAACCGATCAATGAACTGGACGAGCTTTAATTCAAAAACAGAAGAAATGTACCCTGCGGGAGCGAAAGGACTGTCATCGCTCGCATATTGCGACTGCTCAATCCCGCAGCTGGATCAGGGCCCTCGAACGCTCATCGGTGAAAAAAGTTTAAAATTCTGCTTAAAAGTTTAGCTTATAACAACTTTCTTAACTCCATCAACCTTCAATATCTCCTCAACAACTTTACCGGGTATTTTAGAATCGGTTACAACGATCATCTTCGACTCGACGCTTAGCTCGGGATCTTCAGCTAGCAAATATCTTATCACTATGCCTTCTTTAGCTAGTGCTGAGGTCACTCCAGCCGCTATTCCGACCTTGCTGCTCTCAGCGTACACCTCAAGAACACCGTAACCCAGAAATCTGGCAACTTCGGTTATGTCAGCAACGGGTTTAAGCTTCTCGAATACTTTCCTGAGCTCCTCATCTTTCTCTATATTCTGAATTGCAGAAACCACGACTTTTCTGTCAACTCCTATTGCCTCAGCTATCTTCGCAGGAACAAGCTCTATATTCCCGCAATACGCCTTTCCTTCCCTTATGGAAATTCCAAACCTGAGAAATTCCTTTGCAACGGCAATCTGTGATGGATATTTTTCGAACTTTTCCGCAATCTTTTTCCACATAGAAAAGGGAAAAATAAGGGATTACTTTTTGATCGCTTTCAGCTTGTCTATGAGCTCGGGAACCACGTCAAATAAGTTTCCGACTATACCATAGTGGGCTACTCCGAAAATCGGTGCTTCAGGATCCTTGTTAACTGCAATTATCAGCTCGCTGTCCTTCATTCCCATAACATGCTGGAAGGCTCCGCTTATGCCCAAAGCCAGATAAAGCTTTGGCTTCACGATTTTTCCGGATATTCCGACCTGTCTGTCCTTTGGCAGCCATCCACTGTCTATTACTGGTCTGCTTCCAGCCACAACACCGCCGAGCAATTTTGCGAGCTCCTCGGCAAGAGGTATGTTCGCAGCATCCTCTATCCCACGTCCGACGGCCACTATCACTTCCGCCTTTGCTATGTCCACCTCTCCAACCTCGGGCTCAACGTAGCCGATGAATTTCCTCATTGCAGATTTCGATGGTTTTATCCCGGCATCAACAATTTGTCCCGTCTTCTGAACGCCTTCCTTGAAGGCCCCCTGTCTGATGGTAAGAACGCAAGGCGTTGAAACTTTCAGATCCACCATTATTTTTCCCTGCATTACGTATCTAGAAACAACAAGCCCATCCGCTTTGCTAACTCCCACAACGTCTGTGACTATTGGAGCTCCGAGCTTGACTGCCAAGTAGGGTGCAAATTCCGATCCCATCGCTGTGTTGCCAACCAAAATCAGGTCCGGCTTCACCTTGGCTATCAGCTGCGACAAAACATCAACGTAGAGATCTGGCGAGTAGTTTTCGAGGCTCGCATCCTCTATCTTCCAAACTTTATCAGCATGCTTTGCAAGCTCGCTAGCAAATTTTGAAACATCCTTTCCTATAACAACTGCCTCGCTTTCGCCAATTTTGTTCGCCAGGTTCAGCAATTCTATACTCAGCGGATTTAGATTTCCAAACCTGTGCTCAGCAACTGCAAGAACCTTCATCAGATCAACCCCCTCTCCTTGAGTATTGCAATTAGCTTCGTAGCTATTTGTCCGGGATCGCCTGTAATCAGTTCTGCCTTCTTAACTGGAGGCAGGTACATCTTTACAACTTCAACCTTCTTGCTCTTCGGAGAGATGTTCAATTCTTTCATCTCCTTTGTCTTTGCTTTCTTTATGCCCATAACCGAAACGTATCTTGGCTCATTTATACCGCTCTGAATTGTCAACAGGCAAGGCATCGGAAGTTCTACTTCTTCCTGATAACCGCCTTCAATCTCTCTCTTCACTTTCACTTTTCCGTCTTTGATGTCTATCGCTGTAACAGCGGTTGCAAAAGGCAAGTTCAGCATTCCGGCAAGCAAAACGCCAACAAGGCCATTGTTCATGTCCTGGCTCATCAATCCCGCAAAAATCATGTCAAATTTTTCGTTCTTTATAGCTTCAGCTATTACCTCGGCGATCTGATAGGCATCTATGCCGGCATCGAGGGGTATCTTTATCGCTCTGTCAGCTCCCATTGCCAGGCATTTTCTTAGAGTGTCATCGCAGTTCTTTCCAACACCAACAACAACAACTTCACCGCCAAGCTTTTCCTTTATCCTTATGGCCTCCTCAACGGCGTATCGATCCCAGTCGTTTATGTCAAAAACAGCTGCACCCAAAGACAGACTTTTACCGTCGCTTGCAACGCCAACTTCGCTTTGCGGATCTGGTGCATGCTTTGCCAAAACTATAATCTTCATCTCACCACCAAAAGCTCTTGCAACTCTTATGAATAAAAAATTTTCCATTTTAAAAAATTTTGCTTTTGCAACAATTAAGCAATTAAATTGGCACGAGTTCAAACATCAGATGACCTTCTTTTCGCCTCGAAACCTCAACCCTAACCCTCTGTCCCGGCTTTACAGCCCTTGGATCCCCTTTTAGCCAGGAGAGAATCCGAACACCATCATCGAGCCTAGCAATTGCAACTGTGTACGGATCATGCATCGAGAAACTCGGAGGCCTTACAAAGATGACAGTCAAGGTTTCGAGGGTCCCCTCCTTCTTTAGTTCCACCCATTCCATTTCCGACTTCATGCAACTCGGGCAGTCCTTTTGCGGGGGGAAGAAGATGCGCCCGCATTTGCATTTCGTTGCGAGCAGCTTCCCTTCTTTAAGCCCCTCAAAGAATTTCTTTATTCCTTCAACCGATATTACATATTTGATCCTAAGTTCTCTGAGATCCATCCACTGCAAGGCACCCGATTTCTCGTCGGGAACAATAGGGAAACCGGTCTTATCTATCGCTTCCTTTTCCATTTCTATCACCTCTTCTCAAGCCCGTAGATTGTTACGTAAGCATAATGTCCGGTACCGCCAACATTATGTGTCAGCCATTTTCCGCTCTTTATGTCCGCCTGTCTGCCCTTCTCTGCTTTCCTGAGAAGCTGTTTAAATGCTTCCACCGCCTGACTGACACCCGTTGCGCCTATCGGATGTCCTTTTGCCTTCAAACCCCCATCAACATTAACGGGGATTTTTCCCCCAATGTACGTCTGCTCGTTCCTTATCAGTTCAACGCCTTCACCCCGCTTGCAAAATCTCAGATCTTCGTATGCAATTATCTCCGGGGCTGTGAAACAATCATGAACATTTGCCCCATCAAGTTCCCTTACAGGTTCATCTATTTTCGCGATTTTGTAAGCCTGTTCTGCGGCGTATCTCGCGGAAGCTAGACTGGTAAAATCTTCTCTTCTGCTCAAGTTTGCCGTTCCAGTTCCAACACCCTGTGAGAGTATCCAGATTTTCTCCTCTACCCCCATCTCCCTCACTTTCTTCTCGCTCGCAAGAATTATGCATGCGGAGCCGTCGGTTATTGGAGAGCAGTCATAGAGCTTGAATGGCCAAGCTATGTAGGGACTCTTCATAACAGTCTCAATGTCTATTTCCCTCTGGAACTGCGCATAGGGATTCCTTGCTCCGTAATAGTGGTTCTTAACAGCAACTCTGGCAAAATCTTCCTCGGTTGCGCCGTACTTCAGCATGTAGGCCGTGCCGTGCATCGCATAGTAGCCGGGAAAAGTGAGTCCGAAGTTTTCGAATTCCCAGAAATAGCTGCCAAATCTTCCGATCATCTCTATGACTGTTGGATTTGGGGATTCCTGCATTTTCTCGACTCCCAAAACCAGAACTAAATCCGCCATCCCCGACTTAACGGCCTGATAACCAACCCTTATTGCAGCACTGCCGCTTGCACATGCTGCTTCAACCCTCATTGAGCCCTTTGGAGCCAAATCAGCATATTCTGCAACTAGAGCGGGAACTGCCTGCTCGCTACTCCACATTCCAGCCGTTCCCACCACAAAGAACTCAATGTCTTTTGGCTCAACGTTTGCCGTTTCAAAAGCCGGTTTCATGGCTTCCCAGCAGAGCTCCGCAACGTTAACGTCTTTCCTAGTACCGAATTTCGAATGCCCAACGCCTATAACAGCCACGTTCTCAGACATGGTCAAAGAAAGAGCTCAGGATTTATAAGTCTGCTCTTTGCCAAAATCTTCAGAATTTTAAATTTTCAGGGTTGATCCTTTTTCAGAAATTCCCTCAAGAAAATTGTCCCGTAGCAACCGGCAGGGAGGTAAAATTCGAATAGACGGCCATCAAATCTGAGCTCGGTTATATGCAACGGTATATCGGCGCTCCTGTAGGATCCGCTTGAAGAGAATTCCTTGTATTCGTTCTTAAAACTTGAAACAGAAAGATTGTCCTCTGCAAGGAATTCCTCCGCAATCTTGTTCCAGCCCTCAAGTTTTGTATCGTAGCCAATCAAAGGCAATGCTAGTGTTGCGTATCCCTTATCCATCAAGAATTCAACCCTTCTTCTGTTAATCGCAACCTTGCTGAAGTCGCTGAAAGTCGGTTTTTTTGTCCTGAATGTAAGATAGCAGGCCCAATCCCCATCTGTGATCGTTTTCAAATTTCCAAAGTCCTCTATTCTCTTCGAGAGAAGCCTGTTGAAAATATAGGACTGATAGGCATGGACAAACATGATCTTCAGATTCTTCGGCAGAGAGAGCAAAGCCCTCTCTTCATCCATGCCCTCCCTTAATTTTTGAAGCAAGGTTCTCTCGTATGTTAAATGCTTCGGCAACTCTCGAAGCCCGACTAAAGGATCCCTGCAATTCCAGAGATCTTTTCTTATTTTTGTTATTTCTTCCTTTTCCACTTCACTAGGTTTTGCCACATAAGTCCAAAAAGCCTCTTCAAATTTCCTCTGAAGAACTAGCTTTCCGACTTCGTGAGTTATTCTTCGATTTCCAAATCTCTGCTCTCCAAAAAAGTTCGGAATCCCCTTTTTCCCAAGCTCCTCTTTTGTTTGCAGAAAGAGATCTCCATTCTTGCATTCGAGGACTCTTATCCTGAAGATGTTGCCTATAAGATCCCCCAGCTTTATATCCTTCTTTGAATAACCCAGGAACTCTATCTCCGCATCCTTTATGCTAATTTTCGAGACATCTTCCCACTTAATATCCTTCAAAGAAAAATACTGGACAGTTATGGCCCTTTTATCTTTTGTTCCCGCAAAGGAGATCCTCTTCTGGCTTATCCCCAGAGTCTTTGAAAGCTGCTTAACAAACCTCAGTGTATCCCAATTCTTCTTTTTCACCTTTAAGATACAGTAATTTCCTTCCCCAAGCTCCAAATCGATCAGTTCTTCGACATAAAAATCTTCTGGACTTCTTTTTATTTCTCCACCCATTCCCGGTGTTTTTGTAAGATAACCCTTTATTCCGATGTCCACAAGATCAGTGAAGTAGAATTTTTTAATCTTTCCTAGCAAAATTGCCAACGGGAAAGTGTGGCTTTGAAGCTCGGCTAAGCCAGAGGCCTAAAGCTTGGCTGCGAAGTTGCTTCTTTCGGGCCTCGAAGTATTTAAATTTCTTTTTGTTTGCATCCTTTTATGGAAGAATCCCCAACCGAGAAAGGTTATAAAACAATCCAGGATCCTATCCATGGATTGATAAAACTGGATAAAGATACTTTAAAACTCATAGACACCCCACAATTTCAGAGGCTTCGGGGAATCAAGCAACTAGGCTTCGCATATCTTGTTTATCCCGGAGCAAATCACACAAGATTTGAACACTGCATCGGAACGATGCATCTGGCAAAGATCCTTGCCCGGAAACTAAAGCTCGGTCAAGAAGTTGTAATCTCGGCTCTCCTTCACGACATTGCCCATCCCCCCTTCTCTCACAGCTGCGAGGGTTTGCTTAGAGATCACATGATAGATCACGAAAGCATAGAGATGGCGGTAAGAGGGGAGTTGAGAGAGGAGCTAGATAATCTCGGATTCAGTTTAAAAGAGCTCAAGAAAATAATTTCAGGGGAAGAAGAATCGATAGTCTGCGGAGATGTGGATGTGGACAGGATGGACTACCTTGTAAGGGATGCCTACTACACAGGAGTCGCGTATGGCATCTTTGACATTTCAAGGTTGATGGATAAAATCAGGTTCGAAAATGGCCTAGTCGTGGAGGAAGGGGGGATAAGAGCTGTGGAATCTATGCTGATCTCCCGTTTTCTAATGTACCCCTCGGTCTACTATCACCACGTCTGCAGAATTGCCACAAAGATGTTCGAAAGGGCAATGGAAAGGATAGTTAAAAAGGGATTGAGGATCGAAGAATTATTCGAAATGGATGACTCAGATGCAATTATGCTGTTAAAAATGCATGAGCCCGAATTCTATTCGATGCTCAGGAATCGCAGGCTTTTCAAAAGGGCCGTATACGTTGGAAGAGAGAGCGTCGATTTCAGGGAAGTTATGAAAGTGGATGAGAAAAGGGCTGAAAGAAAGATTGCAGAAATGGCTGGAATAGATGAAAAATATGTAATAGTAGATATCCCAGAAGTTGAAGAGGTCAGAGAGTTCTCCATAAGAGTGGAAATCGGAGAAAAAATCAGGAGAATCGAAGAAGTCTCGGCCTTGGTAAGGGCCCTGAGGAGTTCTTGGATGGAGAACTGGAGGCTAGGAGTTTACACGAAAAAGGAGTTCCTGGAGGAAATAAAAAGATGCGCCATCGAATATTTCGGAATAGACAAGAGCGTTCAGAGAAAGCTATTCGTTGATTCTTCTTCTAACAGCTGGATCCCTTAAGGCTATCTCCATCAGCGCGGATTCGAAGCTTTCATTAACCGGGATTTTTTCGCACAGGTAAATTCCGGTTCTACCTATCTCCCTCCTTCTGCCGAGAACCCTCATTCTTTCAAGGACCACTTCGATCGATACGTTGAGCATTTTTGCAACAGAGCTCGGATGCATTTCCTGAACAGCTATTTCCCTGTGCCCGTTCTCTATGGGTATTATAAGCATAAGCCTTTTATCAACTCCCGGAACCCTCTTGTTGCTCAGCAGTTCCTCGTAGCTGATGCAGCCGCCAAATCTGTAGAAATCGAGTTCCCTTTCTCTCATTTTCACCAGAGGGAAGCTTACGACTGTTTCTTCATCTATAACTATTTCTCCCTTTATCGCATAATTTGGGGTTGCCTGAACTATTCTTCTCTCCAAAAAATCGAAATCTTCTAAAGCCAGCTCGATCCTGAAAGATGAAATGAGTTGCGGAATAAAGATATCGATATCGCTTCCCTCGTTCACATCTCCCCGGGCAACGCTGCCGTATAGAATGCTGGATATATTGTTTTTTGCGAGCTTTTCCATGAAAATCCTTGCCTTCTCCCTCTTAGCCCTCAGAATTCTCCAAGTGTCCTCATCGTAGTAAACCTCAACACCCTTCATTCCACAGTCTTGTCTATCCAGTCCAAAAACTCCCTCAAACCCCTCTCGACCGGAATTGAGCAAATACATGGAACGGAATAGCTGTGAATGCTCTTTACAAAATCCCTCAGCTCCGAAAACTTCTCCGTTTTTGTCTTCACAATCATTCCATACTCTTCAGCAACCTCGATCCTGTTCTCCCACCAAAAGAAAGATTTTATTGGAAAAATGTTCACACAGGCCGCGAGTTTCTTTTCAAGTACTGCTTTTGCTATTTTCTCCGCTTCTTCCTTCGAACTTGCCGTTATATAAACGAAAGTATACATCTTCACACCTTCTTTTTAACCACAACTATGTCGCCAAGCGTGATCTCCGCTTGCGAGCTCTTCGAAACTTTCACTTCCTGAACGCCCTCCCTGAGCTTTATTCCAAAGAGTTTCTCAAGCTTTTCAACCAGTTCCGGTTCGGGGGTTATTTCCGCATTCTCTATTTTCTTTATAACAGATTCCTTTTCCTGAATCTTCTTCGCCAGCTGCTCCTGGCTCCAGCCCCTCTTTTCCCTTTCAGCCTTTATTATCAAATTGAAGTTCTCAACCAGTTCTTCCTTGAATTCAACCTTTGTTTGGGGTTTCTTTTTTCTTATAACAATTTTCCTCCCTTCCGCCCGCTTTGATACTGAGATTTCGCTCCCATATTTTTTACAGGAGGCGCAAACACTAACTTCAGCCCCCTCAACAACTATCCTGTATCCGGGAGGCTTTATCTCCTTTCCGCATATCTCGCAGTTCATGTTCCCACCAGCAATAACTTCATATAGTTAAAGGATATATAATTATTTGGAGGCTTCCGGAGAGATCGTAATGACAGAAGATCTAAACTATCTCATTGAGAAGTTGAAGAAACTTGAAGAAGAATATTATAAACTTAGGGAACTTTATCGAAGACTTGAAGATGAAAAAAGGTTCATAGAAAGTGAAAGGCTCAGGTATGAAAGAGAAGTTAGGAGGTTAAAGAGCGAAATAGAAAGGTTAAGATCACCCCCTCTACTTGTTGGAACAATTTCGGACGTTCTTGAAGATGGAAGAGTCGTTGTTAGAAGTTCTACCGGGCCGAAGTTTGTTGTTTACACATCCCAATTCATAAATCCGGAAGATCTTAAACCCGGAACGAGGGTGGCGTTAAACCAGCAAACTTTGGCCGTCGTTAATATCCTGCCCTCCTCTAAGGATCCGATGGTATATGGCTTTGAAGTTGAGGAAAGACCGAACGTAACTTACGAGGATATCGGCGGACTAAATCAGCAGATTGAAGAAATAAGGGAGGCCATAGAACTTCCAATGCTCAAACCCGAGCTTTTCAAAGAAGTCGGAATTGAGCCGCCGAAAGGTGTCCTGCTGTACGGTCCGCCTGGAACGGGAAAAACTCTTCTTGCCAAGGCAGTTGCAAATCAAACCAAGGCGACATTCATAAGAGTTGTCGGAAGCGAATTCGTTCAGAAATTCATCGGAGAGGGTGCAAGACTTGTCAGGGAGGTTTTCCAACTCGCAAAGGAAAAAGCCCCGAGCATAATATTCATCGATGAGCTAGATGCAATAGCCGCAAAGAGAATAAGTAGCGACACGAGCGGGGATAGAGAGGTTCAGAGGACCATGATGCAGCTGCTCGCAGAGCTTGACGGCTTCGATCCAAGGGGAGACGTAAAGGTCATAGGAGCAACAAACCGCATAGATATTCTGGATCCAGCCATACTGCGACCCGGCAGGTTTGACAGGATAATCGAGGTTCCATTGCCGAACTATGAGGGGAGGATACAGATATTCAGAATACATTCAAAGAAGATGAAACTAGCTGAAGACGTTGACTTCAAGGAGCTTGCAAGGATAACCGAAGGTGCAAGCGGGGCAGATATAAAGGCGATATGCACAGAAGCGGGGATGTTCGCGATAAGGGAGGAAAGGGTAAAGGTCACGATGCAGGACTTTATGAGGGCTGTTGAAAAAGTCTTAAGGAGAGCCTCACCAATCCCGGACTTAAAGGGAGTTATGTTTGTCTAGCTCCGGAAGCCTCCGCAATCTTTTTTAGAACTCCTAAACCTTCGCTGTAAAGTTCCTCGGCCCTCCTCATTGTTTTTCCCTCGGCATATATTCTGACTATCGGTTCGGTGCCGGAGGGCCTTATAAGGATCCAGCCATCTTCGAAGTCTATCCTTACACCATCTGTATGGTTTGCTTCCGGGTAAAGCTTTCTAAGCTCCAAAAGAATCCTTTCCTTATTCCTGCACTCAACCTTTCCCTTTATCATGTGATACCTCGGAATCTCAGCCACAAGCTCGCTGAGCTTTTTTCCGGTTTCATCCATTAACTGCAGAACCTTTGCTATCCCCATTCCGCCATCCCTTGCAAGCAAATGCTCGGGAAAAATGAAGCCGCCGTTTCCCTCCCCTCCAAAGACGGCCCCTTTTTCAATAATAACCTTTGCAACAACCGGTGAGCCAACCGCTGTATAGATAACCTTTCCTCCCGCTTCCCTAACGACATCCTCAACGCACCGTGATGATGAAACTGGTGTAACCACAATTCCCCCTCCACTTTTTTCAACATAGTACTTTGCCATCAAAGCCAGCATGGTATCTTCAGGAACGAAATTCCCCTTCTCGTCAACAAAAACAGCTCTGTCTCCATCGCCATCATGGGCAACGCCCATATCTGCATTGAAGCTTACCACGGATTTTTTCAGAAGCTCAAGCTCTCTTTCTACCGGTTCGGGATTTCTGCTGGGAAAGGTACCGTCAGGATGGCAGTTTATGCTAAAAACTCGGCATCCTAGCCTTTTTACAATTTCAGGGCTTGTAAGGAAAGTTGCACCATTTCCGCAGTCAACAACAACCCTGTAGCTTCTATCCAGATCAACGCTGTCAACTATAGCGTTCACGTAGCTTTCTATGCAATCATCGCTGAGCAGGGATCCAACTTCATTCCATCTCGCGAGCCTGAACTTCTTGCTCATATACACCCTTTCGCTTTCCTCGTCCATCTCCCTGAAAAATTCCGCCCCATTCTCCTGTATGAACTTTATTCCATTGTATTCCCTCGGATTATGGCTGGCTGTGACAGCAACAGCAGCGATTCTCTTTGTTTTCGCGTAATATTGCAAGGCAGGCGTTGGAGCTATGCCAAGATCCACGGCATCGCTGCCGGCGGACATTATTCCCGCAAGAACAGCTGATTTCAGCATGAAGCTTGAAATCCTCGTATCACAAGCTACAGCTATTTTTCCAGGCTTTAGGGTTGCTATTGTCCTCCCGAGATCCAGGGCCATCTCTGGAGTTAGCTCCTCGTTCGCTATTCCCCTGACACCGTTTGTGCCAAATAGGCTCATAATTCCACCCTAAACATTACCTGCGAAGCTGTTCTCAGCTTTCTTCTAATAACCGGAAGTTCGTATGGGTAAAGCATCAGATTGTTGTTCGCGAACCTTTCAAAGCCAAATGCCCTCTTTATAAACTCGGCATGAAGTTTGTCCCTTACAAAAACAACTCTGTCCCCGCCCACATCGCACATTTCCAGAATTATTGGAATCCTGAACCTCTTTCTCTCCTCTTCATCCAGAAAACCAGCTATAAACTCGAGCTCCTTTGGCTCTATGTAGTATTCATTTCCGTCCTTCGCAAGTATGGTCGGATCCTTTTCCTTCAACAATTCCGCAAGACTTTTGGTAACAGCGGGCATGTGTCTGTTCACGGATTCGATCATCTTGGCAAGAATTTTCTCGTTCATTCAAGCACCTCCAATTCGATTTTTTCTCGGGGCTTTAAAACATCAAAAGCGTTTCCCTCCCTAAAGCTGAGTTCAAGAGTGCCAAAACTACCTATCAGGGCCAAAGGCTCTCCAACTTTAACCTCCTCGTAAGTTTTCACCATTGGAAATATTAAATCGGAAACCCTAAAAAGCTTTGCCCTTTCCACAGCTTTTGCTGGAACATTGGTAACTATATTCCCGAACCTGTCAACAAATGCAACCCTGCAGACAAGCCTGTTTCCAATTTTCTGGTAATCGAAAAGTTCGAGCTTTTTGATCTCGCCTATTTCCCTGAGATACCTGAAATCCCCCCTCAGAAGGAGGGCAGCACACGGGGCAAAGATGTCCCTTCCGTGAAATGTGCTCGAGAGTTCGCCAACAAGCTCGGAGATACTGTAATCTATTTCAAAAATCTTCAAAATACCGTCATCAACTGCAGAGGGGTAGAGTATCCCGTTATCCGGGCCAACGAAGTAGTGATTCCTCGTTTTAACAGCTATTGCCCTCCTCTTCCCGCCAACTCCCGGATCTACAACTGCAACGTGTATCGCATTCCTGAAATACCTGTAAGAATGGTATAGGAGAAAGGCCCCCTGAAAGACGTTCTGCGGTTCGATGCTATGGGTTATGTCAACTATCTTCGCCTCCGGAGCCAGGCTGTAAATGACGCCCTTCATCACGCCGGGATAGAAATCACCGAAATCGGTAAGCAGAGTTATTATCATAGCTTCCTGTTTAGGAGCTGCTTTATCTCCCTCCTAACTTCAAGCGTTGTCCTAAAGATAAGATCGGCAATCAGACCAAATACTACGAACTGAACCCCAGTTACGATGAAAAGAACAGTAAGCAAGGCGAGCATGTAGTGCGAAACAGCTCTCAGCCAGGCATAAACAACGTAAAGCCCCGTAATTATTCCAAAGATCAGGAATACAATTCCAAAAAGATACAGATATCTTGCCGGACTGTACTTTCCTATCAGCTCGTAGATCGTTTTCCCAATCCTAAAACCGTCCCTCAGAGGACGCAGCTTCGTCTTTCCCTCTCTTTTTCTGTAGCTTATAGGCACCTCAACTATCCTGAAACCCCTGGCCAGCGTTTCAACGGTTATCTCTGCCTCAACCTCAAATCCGGACTTTTTTATCTCGATGCTCTTGTACAGATCCTTTTTTAAGGCCCTATAGCCGGAGAGTATGTCCTTGAGGTCTACACCGTATGCGAATCTAAAAAAAAGATTTAAAAGCTTGTTTCCGACCAGATTGAGCCTTGTAAAGGCTCCCCTTTCGTAGCCAGCAAATCTGTTTCCTATAACATGATCTGCAGTCCCATTTTCTATCGGCTCGAGCAGCTTCCAGACATCTTCGGCGCAGTAGCTTCCATCTCCATCAACCAAAACCACAACATCGCTTTCAACAATCGCAAAAGCCTGCGCAATTGCATTTCCCTTTCCCTTCCCGCTCTGCAGTACAACCTTGGCTCCTTTTTCCAGCGCTATTTCCCTAGTTCTATCTTTGCTGTTCCCGTCTATCACCAAAACCTCAAATCCGAGCTTTCTGAATCCCTCAACTACCTCACCAATCCCCTTTTCCTCGTTCAGCGTTGGAATGACGACTGTTACATTCATATTCTAGTTACTCTCAGAAGACTCAGCACAGGGGCGTCAACTCTCCCGCCCTTGTTTGCTATTACCGCAACACAGAGAACTTTCCCGTTGCTCGCGGAAATCGCTTTGATAGCTCCGGAAATTGTTCTTCCCGTGGATATGACATCATCCACAATCACGCAGTTCTTTCCATCAACATCCGCAAAATTCTCGCTGAGAACCCCTTCGACTATTTCCTTTTCCCTAACCCTCCTCGGATAGTAGATCGCGAGCTCGCATGAGAGCTCCTCCGCAACCATTGTAGCCAAGGGAATTCCGCTCGTTGCAATTCCAACAACAACGTTGACATCGCTGTACTTTTCCATTATCATATCAGAAAGGGCCAGAGCGGCGAGTCTGAGCCTTGAAGGCTTTGAAAGGTTTTTCCATTCAACATATATGTCCGAAGGGGGAGTTTCCGTCGCCCTTGTCAGAAGCCACATTGCAGTTTCAAAAGATACGTTCAGCTCATCGGCGATTTCTTCTGTTGTCAATCCCTTCTCCTTAAGCCTTCTAGCCCTTTCAACCAGACTTTCTATCTTCATTTTCTCACCCTCCTGAGCACGGTTTCGCTACCACACACGGGGCACGGATCCTTAGAAACTTTTCTCCCGCAACCTTTACATACCCTCACCCACTTAAAACCTTTTTTTATCTTTTCCTGAACGATGCTCTCGAAATCTATTCCTAAAGCCATAGCAATGTTCTGTATCGAGTAATCATCGGTAACGATTACAACCTCATTTCCCCTCTCCTTTTCATCGACAGCTTTCGCAACGAGCTTTAAGTCGGTTTCAGATAGCTTGAAAATATCCCCCGTTTCCTTCGACACCTTTTTAACAAATTCCAGGCTTTTCTCGCTTGCGCTCTCAATTCTTAGGTTTTTAACGCTCAGATATACATTGGAATTCTCATCTATAACTTCCCTAACTACTTCAGGAATCGTGACCATGTTTTCATAAACGAGCTTCCTCTTAAAGATTGCTCCAGCATCGAGCACGTAGATGCGCACTTATCTATTATGTCCAGGTAATTAAAAAATTTCTCGAAAAATTAATATCTTGGCATCGACTTCCCCTCATGCGCTATGCGTATGCCCTGCTACTCATAATATCGATAGCTCTCATTACAGCCCTATTCATGAGCAGGGGGGAAATGGAGGGCTGGTACAGCTACGAAAAAGGTCTTGAGGAATCAAAAAAGAGCAAAAAGGAGATTTTTCTCTTTATAAGCTCTCCCTCATGCCCCAAATGCAGGGAATTCAGGGAATTTTTCACGAAGAACAGAGAGGCCTACGAGCTGATTTCATCGAAATACGTTCCAGTTTACATTCCCGATGCCTCAAAGTCCCCAGTATTCGTTGAAAGCGTTCCAAAGTTCTGCATAGGATACGAAGGAAATTTCTCATGCTTCTATGCAAGTTCCGGGGAGAGCCTGATCGAGAGGGTGATGGAATGGAGGTGAAGATACCCTCATTTGTCTACATACAAAGGGGTGCTTTCGGAAAGCTGAAGAAAGTTCTAGAAAAGATAGGGTCGGAGAATCCAATGATAGTTACGGATCCAGTCGTTTCGGAAATCCTGAAAGATAGGATTTCCGGTTTGGGAATTGAAAAAATCCTTGTGAACGAGGCCAGCATACTCGAGGCCAGAAGAGTTGTTCTTTCCCTCAGCTACAGCGATGTGGATGCTATCATCGGTATAGGAGGGGGAAAGGTGCTCGACGTTTCGAAGGTTGTTGCCAGCGAGCTAAACGTTCCCTTCCTGAGCGTTCCAACCACCGCATCGCATGATGGAATAGCTTCACCGGTTGCGAGCTTCAAAGAAGGTGGAAAACCAGTTTCTATAACGACAAAGGCGCCCATTGCAGTTATAGCTGATCTGGAGATCATAGAGAGCTGCCCCAGAAGGCTGATTCATTCCGGTTTTGGGGATCTGATTTCAAACATAACGGCTGTCAAAGACTGGAGGCTTTCCAGGGATTTAACAGGGGAAAGCTATAACGAGGTTGCGGCTTCAATTGCAACGATTCCCGCATACCTCTTGATTGCAAAGGCAAACGGGGAATTCGACCTGATAAAGGATCTCGAACTTCTGCTCAGGGGGCTCATAATGAGTGGGGTTGCAATAGCGATGGTTGGAAGCTCGAGACCCGCCAGCGGGGCAGAGCACAAGTTCAGCCATGCCCTAGACTATCTGGGCTACGGAAACGCAACTCACGGCGAGCAGGTTGGCCTTGGAACCATAATATTCGAGTTCATGTATGAGGAAAAATACGGCGATGGTGACTGGAAGGCTGTCAAGAACGCGCTTAAAAAAGCGGGGGCACCTGTAAGGCTTTCAGAGGTTGGGATAACGAAAGATCAGGCAATTGAGGCCCTGATGTTTGCTAAAAAAATAAGAAGGAAAAGGTTCACAATACTGGAAGCAACTGATCCAAAGAAAGAGGACTTTGAAAGGGTTCTGAGAGAAACGGAGATGTTATGATGAAACATTTTTAAGCAAACCGGGGAAAATGATTTATGTTCCTGCTGTTCATCGAAGATGTCATCCGAACGCTCGGAAGCTTTGCCGATCCAAAGCTAATAAAGGAAAGCGAACACGCGGATTTATCCACAACCGTTGCATTCAAGATTGCAAAGGAAAAAAACAGGAGTCCTGAGGAGGTTGCGAACTCAATAGTTGAGGAAATAGATCCAAAGGGCTACGTTGGAAAGGTTGAAAGCGTGAATGGGTACATAAACTTCTTCGTAAGCCAGGAATTCCTGAACGACACGGTAAAGGTCATTTTAAGCGATCCGAATTACGGTTCGCTGAACTTAAAGGGCAAAGTTCTGATAGAGCATACCTCAGCAAACCCCGACGGTCCGTTGCATATAGGACATGTGAGAAATGCCGTAATCGGGGATACATTGGTTAGATTTTTCAGAAAAGCGGGATTCGATGTGACTAGCCACTACTACGTGAACGACATGGGAAGGCAGATGGCGATCACCGTTTTGGGCGTTGAAAGATTTGGCCTTAGCAATAAAAAGCCTGACCACGCGATAGCCGATGCTTACATTTCGGCCAACAGACTTCTGGAGGAGAGAAAAGAGCTTGAAAAAGAAGTTGAAAGATTGATGCTCAGCTACGAAAACGGAGATGCTGAGGTTTCCAGAAAATTCAGGGAAGCGATAGAATTTGCTATGGAAGGGATAAAGGATACACTCAGAAATCTCGGTGTTTCACACGATCACTACATCTGGGAGAGCGAGTTTCTGAGAAATGGCTATGTCAGCAGAGTTCTTGAGATTCTGGACAGCAGGGGGATGATAAAGAAAAACGGGGCCTGGATAATCGAATTCGGGGATATAAAGGAGGTTGTGCTGAGAAGGGAAAACGGAACTACCCTCTACATTACAAGGGATCTCGCATACCATCTCTGGAAGAGCGAAAACTACGAAAAAATCATAAACATCTGGGGCGCCGATCACAAGCTCTACGGTGAACAGCTATGCAGAATTCTGGATTCAATAGGGATAAAGAAGCCAGAGATTGTTTTCTTCGAGTTTGTTTCCCTTCCAGAGGGAAGAATGAGCACGAGGAGGGGGAGATACATCTCGGCCGATGAGCTGATAGAGAGAGTTAAAGGAGAAGTTAAAAAGCTGATATCAAACAGGGAGTTTAGCGATGAGGAAATGGAAAGGGTTGCAAAGGCCGTTGCTGTCGGAGCTATAAGGTTTGATTTCCTCAAGATCGCCCCAGAAAAGCCAATGGTCTTCGACATGAAAAAGGCAGTAGACTTCGAAAGACAGACCGCTAGCTATATACAGTACACGCATTCTAGGGCGTGCAGCATAATAAGAAAGGGCGAAGACAGGGAGGAATTTAAGGCAGAGCTCTGCAATAAGGCTGAAAGGGATCTCGTAGTCCTTCTTTCCAAGATGCCCTACTACGTGAAGAAGGTTGTGGAAGAGCTGAAGCCAAACATATTTGCAGAATACCTGCTGAGCGTAGCTTCAAAGTTCAACGATTTCTATCGAGATCACCCCGTGCTTAGGGCAGAAGATGAGATAAGAAGGCACAGACTTGCGATAGTTAAGGCAACGAGAAATGTTCTGCGCTCCGGCTTAGATTTGCTCGGAATAGAGGCGCTAGAGAGGATGTAATGATAGAAGAGCTTTTTACCCATCCAGAATTTCTCTATCCGGGAATCTTTTTAATCTCCTTCATTTCAAACTCGATTCCCTTCATCGGGATCCCATACCTGAATTTTCTGGTTGTCGCTTCACCCTTCTTAAGAATTGAAGAGGCGGCAATCGTTGCGGTCGTTTCCGCATTGGGTGCAAGCCTCGGAAAGATCGTAATATATTTCATCGGGGCCGGAGTCAGAATGACGCTTTCGGAGAGAACAAAGGAAAATCTCGCCTTTTTTGAGAAAATTTTCGAAAAATGGGGAGTTCTGGCTGTTTTCATTTTCGCAGCAAGCCCCCTTCCCGATGATGTGCTCTACATACCGCTGGGAATTGCCAGATACAAGCTTTTACACTTCTTTCCTGCAGTCTTCTGCGGAAAAATCGTCGTCACATTTCTGGCAATTTTCATGGGGAAGGCAACCTACGACTCGATAAAGTTTTTGCTGGGCAACGATATTCTCAGCTTCGCAGTCTTTTTCCTCATAACAACCCTCCTCACATTTGCTGTAATAAGAATAGACTGGAAAAGCGTTTTCGAAAAATACGGAATGCGGAAAAAATGAGCTTTCAAATTTTAATGACGAGGAGAGAGCTTAAATATGGCAATCAGAATCCCTTGAATCATGCCCAATTACCTCGTCGCGCTGCAGGTGGGCTGGATTGTGAAAAGGGTGGACAGCGTTGAGGATGCGATAAGGATAGCGATAGCTGAGGCTGGAAAAAAACTGGCCCCGGATCTCAGCTTTGTCAGGATAAATGTCGGAAACGTTGAGTGCCCAAAGTGCGGCTCAGCATTCAAATCTGCACTGCTCGTGGGCAGAACCGCGCTGGTCGGATTGGTGCTGGAAATGAAAGTTTACAACGCCCAGAGCAGGGAACATGCGGAGAGGATTGCAAAAAGGGAAATAGGGAAGAGAATGCCAAACATAGCAATAGATGTATTAGAAGTTAAAGAAATCTAGTACTAGCTATCACAAGTTTTATATATCAAAGATAAATTTATTGTTATGGTATTCAGCAAGCTGCAATCCGAGGCAGAGATTGTTATAAGGCACCTTCAGGTTTTGAAAGCCGTGATGGAAAAACAGCCAATCGGTATTTTCAAGCTCTCGGATCTGCTAAACATGCCAAAGCACAGAGTTCGATACTCGCTAAGGGTTCTGGAGCAGTCGGGGATAATAGTTCCCACGCAGTACGGGGCAATGATAAAGGAGGAGGGCTATCCGAAAATAGAGAATTTAAAAAATGAGATTGAAAAAATCAAGGAAATGATCCTAAAGATTGAGCAAATGGTCAAAAGCCTTTAATCAACTATTTCCGCAAATCCGTATTTCTTGAGAACCTTCGTAATTCTTATTTTTACATTGTCGTTCAACTTTGCTCCCGGAACAAAAACAACGAATCCATCTATCTTCGCTATTCCGTCTCCTTCACTACCCAATGCCTCTATTTTCACTTCCCTTACATCTCCAACCTTTACGGGTGGTCTTCCAAATCCAAATTCCCTCAAACTTAACACCTCTGCTTTGATTTCGTTTATTTCGATCAGAAAGTATTTAAACCTTTTGCTCAAAGGCGATAGCTTTTCATCCCTAGAATCCTCAACGAAAGACTTTTAAAATTAAAAAGCGAAAAGAGCAGAGTGAAAGAGCTCAGAGTTCTCAAGCCATTCGATCCATGGAAGTCCGAGCTCTGCACATGCGGGGATAAGCTTTCCTTCAACCCATACACAGGCTGCTCACATCGCTGCGATTACTGCTATGCAACATACATTCCAAGGTTCTGGGAGGTGAGGGAGAAAAAGGATCTCCTAAAAAAGCTCGAAAGGGATCTTTCGGAAATGGATGAAAGATTGCCCATATCGATGTCGAACAGCTCAGATCCATATCCAGGGATTGAAAAGGAGAAAGGAATAACAAGGAAATGCCTGGAACTTTTCAGGGAGTACGATGTCACGCTTCTTGTTGTTACAAAGAGCGACATAATCCTAAGGGACATAGACATCCTTTCGGAAATCGACTGCGTGGTTAGCATCACGATAACGGGATGCGATGAACTTGAGAAATTCGCTCCTTCGACTGAGAGGAGAATAGAGGTTTTCAGGAAATTAAGCGAGGCCGTTCCGACTGTTCTGAGGTTTGATCCCGTAATTCCATTTGTCAACGATTCGAGGCTTGAGATAATAGAGGCCTGCGATCCGGAGCATGTTGTGACTTCAACCCTCAAGCTTCGATTCGATTCATACAGAAGGATAGGAGAAACGCTTCCAAGGCTTAAGCCCGTGCTGAGAAAGCTCTACTTCGAGGAAGGAGAGAAAATAGGAAGCTACTACTATCTTAACAGGAATATGAGGATTTCGCTGCTTAGAAAGGTGGAAGAATTCTGCAGCTCCATGGGGATAAGCTGCGGATTCTGCAGAGAAGGTTTAGAATACAATGCAAGGAGCTGCGATGGAAGGCACTTGAGCAGTAGATTTAAAAGTTTGAGCAGTTGTAAGTCTGGGGGATGGGATGCTGTGTAAGCTGTTCTTGCACGAAAAGGCTGTAGACATTCTCCTGACAATTCTGTCCCTCGAAGAAAGGGGAGAAAAGGTTTACCCCCTTCAGGTTTCAAATCTGCTCAAATCGCCCTACAGCTATGTTTCAAAGGTTCTCAACGAGTTTGAGAGGAACTGCATAATAGAGAGCAAAGTTGAGGGAAGAACTAGGGTTATAAAGCTGACAACGCACGGAAAGAAGATTGCAAAATGCTTCAGGGAGCTGAAGAATCTGCTTGAGAGGGATATAATTGCAGAAACCAGGCTCGAAATCCTAAAGAAAATTTTTGAAAATGGACAAAAAAATTTCTATTCCCTCGCCCCAATCCTTGCTGAGCTCGAGCTGCTGATGAGGGCAACGAAGGATGAGGCAGTGATTTCGGAAATAATGGAATTCAAAAAGAAAGTGGAGGAGGTAATATGCTGAAAGAGCTTGAAAGGAAGAGGAATGAAATGGTCCAGCTTCTTTCCAAGCTGGTAGAGATAAAGGCAATTTCCCCGGACTTCGGAGGGGAGGGCGAGGAAAAGAAGGCGGAATTCCTGATGAAGTACCTTGAGGATTTCGATTTTGTTGAAAGATTCGATGCATTCGATGAAAGGGTGGGAAAAAGGCCGAACATTGTTGCGAAGATAAAGGGGGTTGTTGACAGAACTATATGGATAATAACGCATCTCGACGTGGTTCCAGCGGGCGATGAAAGGCTCTGGAAAACGGATCCCTTTAAGGCCGTAATCGAGGGCGGAAGGGTTTACGGCAGGGGGAGCGAGGATAACGGGCAGAGCATAGTTTCCTCCATATTCGCTGGAAGGATGATACTGGAATCGAAGCTAAAGCCGAAGTACAACTTCGGCCTAGTGATGGTTTCAGATGAGGAAAGCGGAAGCAATTTTGGAATAAAGCATCTCCTTTCTAAGGATATATTTTCCAAAGATGACATGTTCCTAGTTCCAGACGTTGGCTCTCAGAAGGGGGATGCGATAGAAATAGCTGAAAAGAGCATCCTCTGGCTGAAGTTCGAAGTCTACGGAAAGCAAACCCATGCAAGCATGCCGGTTATGAACGCTTCGCGAAGGGCAATGAAGTTCATACTCGATCTGGATGAAAAGCTGCATGCAAAGTTCAATCTAAGGGATGAGCTTTTCAATCCTCCCTATTCAACTTTCGAGCCGACGAAGAGGGAGAGGAATGTTGAGAACATAAACACGATTCCAGGAATAGATGTCAGCTACATGGACTGCAGAATTCTGCCCAATTACAGGCTTGAGGATGTCATAGACTACATCGAGAGCGTGAAAAAGTTCCACGAGATAAGGGACAACGAAAGGATAAATGTCGAAGTACTTCACAGCTTCAGCTCTCCAAAGACTCCGGAAAGCTCCGAAATGGCACAGAGACTTTCCAGCACGATTGAAAGGGTTAGAGGGATAAAGACGAGGTTCATAGGAATTGGGGGGAACACTTGCGCCTCCTTCCTGAGAAAGGCTGGATTCAAGGATACAGTTGCATGGTGCACGGCAGATGGAACTGCGCACAAGCCGAACGAGTACTGCGTAATTGACAACATGGTTGAAGATGCGAAGGTTTTCTTTTCCCTCTTCTTCGATCAGAGCTTTTAAACTCGCGATTCTTTTAAAAAAGTACTAAAAAGACCTGGAATTTCCGTTCCGGATGAATGGCAAAATCTTTAAATATCTTTTTTGGGTAATCAAGTTGGGTTTCCGTATAAACATTCCCAAATGCTAAAGGGCCCGTGGCTCAGCCAGGACAGAGCGACGGCCTTCTAAGCCGTAGATCCCGGGTTCAAATCCCGGCGGGTCCGCTTTATCGGTCTTCTAAAAGATTCAAAGCAAATATTAACCCTATTTTTCCATTTTACTCTGTTAAAGCCTCGAATTTACTTGAAAAGTAAAATAAGAACTTTTTACCCTCATTTTTTGAGGGAAAAATTTATATACTAGAACCAGTTCACGATTGCTAGAAAAATCGTGAACTCGAATAATACCTCAAAAAAGAGTTTGCTATGGAGTTACGATCTGCACTATGGTTTGAAAAGATAAATGTGAAAGGATTGAGCGAAGAGTCTAGAAGGGCAATTCTTCGAAGATTCAAAGATAAGTTAGGCTTTAGCAAGGCAATCGAAGTTTTGGATATCTCCAAGGGATCAATGCACAACTACCTCCACGGCAAAAGAGAAATCCCCGACGAAGTCATTCTAAAAACCCTGCAGCACATCGACGAAAAGGAGTTCAGCGAGATCGTAGGAAGCTTTGAAAGGTTAAAGGTCGCAGGAATTCTGAAGGATGATGGCTCAATAGACTATTCAGCCATACTTCAGGCTCTGGCTTTGGCGACAAGCGATGAATACCTGAAGCAAGCGATCCTTAGGTTCGCGGTAGAGCACTTCAGAGAGGATTTGAAAAAGATGCTCGGAATCTTGCCGGCAAACATAGTCCTCACATGGGAAAATGGTTTTGAGAATTTCCTGAAAGAATACAAAAAGAGGAGAAAGGTAAGAACACAGGAAACTCTTGAATACTACAAAAAGCTGTTCAAGGAATACTTGGAAGGCAAAAGCCTTTCAAGGGAGCTTATAGACTACGTGATAAACCACGAGAACAGCTGGCTGAGAAACGTTTTCAGGCACTATATTCGCTACCTTTACTTTATTAGAAAGATCTCGCCGGAAACATACGGCTGGATAATGGAAGTCGTTCCCAGCAGAAGCTACAAGCTCGATGCAAGGCCATATCCAATCAGCATAGAAAAAGCTGCAAAGACCTTAAAGCATCTTAAGGAAAGCAACGAGCTTTATTACCTGGTTTACAGACTGATGCTCGAAGGGGGATTGAGACTATCCCATGCCTTGGCCCTTATAGAATCTTTCAATCCAAAAGAATTGGTTGAGGTTTCGGGAATAGATTTAGTAACCCCAAGGCTTGTCATTTTCCGAGATAGGGGATTCTGCAGGTATTACCTTGGAATAAGGGAGATCGCGAAACCTTGTGACTGGGCCTATTTTTCCCTAGAAACTATGGAGATTCTCGAGAAATATGCCGGATCTACGCTGAAAAAGTGGAGTCTGGGAAAGTATGCAACGAAGCACAAACTCCTCGCACCGAAGTACATGAGAAAAGTTGCCTGGAGACTGATGATCCAAGTTATGCCAAGAGAAGTTGCCCGCTTTATACAATCGAGGTTTGGGGAGCTGAAGGTAAGCGAGAGCAGATATGAAGATCTGCTGTCTGAGGCCGATGAATGCTATTCCAGATATCTGGAGCACTTGAGAAGCCAGTTTTTTGCAAACTATCCCAAGTTTGAGAGGTCTTCCGCATCAAAAACACATCCAACAGGGGAGCAATAAAACATTGGATGGCTTGGCAATTTCTAAGCTAATTCCTTACAACTGATCGCTCGCTCTGAAAGGCAGTTTCAGTTGTATTTCAGACAGATTATGCTACGAGCGCGAAGACTAGCTAATTTCAGCTGAAAGACTGCTAAATCTGGGAGCGTATTCAACCCTGAGGTAGGGGCGGTTTGAACCCCACTCCTTTGAGTAGAAGTAGATGGGAGGAGGGAACGACTCATAATCCTGCCTTACGCACCAGCCGTAGTTGGGGTAGCTTCCATCAACGAACCCACTGAACGTCGTTGTTCCAAGTTATTATGTCCTCGTTCCAGTTTCCAGTGACTCTGTGGACGTTTACAAGACATTACTAGGACCGCTGCTCATGTATAGGAAAAGGTTCGCCGAAAATATCACGGAATTGGATGGAATTGCTGAAAGATCGAATTTTATGTAGCTCCTGTAAATATAGCGCAGTAGTGGTGTTGGTGTTGGACGGGCTTGAGGTTCTCCTTTGCGGTAGTATGCGAAAGTTAGAACTCAGATGTCTCCGCAGATCAAATATCCCCTACCATGGTTTGAATTTGGATCACTTGATGGATGTATAGTTCTCGCTGCTGCAGGCTCCTCTGATATCGCAGATCCTCGCATATAGTCTCCCGAGTAATAGTACTTCTCGTCCGTCTGTATCGCGGGCCGGCTGGGAATTGTTCGCTATCAAATCCGTCGAAGGTTGCATCATGTAGAGGATTTTTAAATTTTAAAAAATCAGCTGCAAACCAACGAATCATAACTTGTTTTTATTACTGTTATATTTAACGTTGCAAAGCTATTTGAGGATATTGCAAAGACCTTAAAGCTCAGATCTTGCTTCGGAATCTTGCTTCAGAACTGTGAGATTTACAGAGACCCAGCCCGTAGAGTTTGACAGTTCGCACTCCCTATCTTTTGTTATAAATGTCACATTAAGAGCGAAGCATACGAGCAAATTCGACGCGGGAACCTTAACGTAGAAAATCCTAGTATCCTTTGTATCCTTTTTTGTATATACCAAGTGCAATTTTGGCTCAGAAAATAACTTTCATTATACCACTCAATCCTAAGCTGAGAGCCCCCGCCGGGAGAGGGCAGAACCTGAACGCTAAATGTAAGGTTGCTGGAATCTGTGCTGAAGGTTACAGTGTTTCTACCCACAGACTGCGTTGAAGTAGTAAATGACGAGCCCGTTCTCGTCGCTTGTCTGCTGCGAGCTACCACTGCAGCTGTCGTAAATGCTGACCAAAACGCCCCTCACAGGGTTTCTGTAGCTGTCAACGGTCTTAACAATCAGGATCGCTGTCGAGCCCTGGTAAAGCGAGAAGCTAAGTTGTGTGATGTTGACAAGTCTAGCACTTTTTTGCTGTGGCGCCACTGAAACTTCCCCAGCATAGGTTGCGAAGACCGAGAAGACTGAAACCGAAAGTGTGATATTCTGCAGATTGTTCACCCTCACCCTGTTCCCCACCACAGTAACGTTATCGGAACCGTAGATGTTGCCCAGCGTATTGTTCCACCACCTTGCCGTGTTCTCATCGTAGCACTCGAATTCTATGCTCCCGCTGAAAAGCTGGCTCCCGCCGTAGGATTCAGGGATTAGGACTATGCTTGCAGTCTCAGTTGTCGCAAAGCTGTAGAAGTTCGGCTTGAGGACTGCAATATAGATCATGCTTTTGCTGAAGGATCCCTGATCTGACTCTGCTAGAACTATTCCGTCAGGCTCTTCCCTAAGGGTTGCGGAGTGCTCATGGATCAGCGAGACTCTGGGAGAGTAGAAGTAGTTCGGCTGGACGATTATCGCAGCGCTTGTCTCCTTGAGTAAAAGACTGCCGGAGCTGTCCCTGATGACAAGCTGCAGCGGGACTGCGCTGACTGTGGTTGAAGCCTTGTAGGGGGAGACAAGCACGTAGTATTCAGGATAGCTCACGCCGGCGTGTAGCAGGACTTTGCCCGGGTTTCCAGTCGAAGCTGAGAGAGCTGTCACTCTGCCAATATCCGCGACCTCGTACTTCAGCGCATCGAGGTGCCTTGCCTCGACTCCTCTGTTCCACTGCGGGACTGCGGTGGACTGCACTATGGAGAGGACTGTCATCAAAATCATCAGCAGCAGTACGAAGCCCAGGATGGGCGACACTCCCCTCAAGTCTTTTGGAAGACTTTTCCCGCTGCCGGGCTTTCCTGCGGGCATATTTACAGACGAGCTGCGATTCGGATTTCTCATTTTCGCTGACATCGGTTTTATATATTTGAGCATTTGAATTTTGCCATTCCTATTGTTGCGCAAGCGTTGTGAGGAAGGCAAGGGAAATGCTGTCAGCGTTGCCCAGATGCTGCCGCTTTTTAAATTGTTGCGGGAGTCTGCAAAAAATTGAAAATTTTACGAAACCTTTACAGTTGTATCCAGCAGTATGGTGCCCGTTGGTACGTGGACAACCGTGACTGTGTGAGCACCTGGAGGGACATTAGAAAAAGTTAATACATCCCCAACTGAGAAGTAATTTTCACTACATTCAAAGCTTTCTGGGGTGTCATCGATTTTTATCTCTAGTTCATCACATTTTATGGGCTCTCCGCCTATGTGTTTTATTGTTATTTTATCTTTCCCGCCCACTGCCTGAAGCGCGGCACTCGGCGCTTTTATGATTTTTGTACTGGCGTAGGTGTTCACGAAAGTCCATACCACCGCTGCCAGAATCACTGTCACCGCCACCATCAGTATCACGCCGATTACGGGTGAGACACCTTTTTCATCTTTTCTCATCATCTTCCCACCTCTTTTATAATAGCTTCAAAAATATCAAGGTTATATAAAGTTTTCCATCAATCTCAAAGTTTCCGGAAAGACCTCAAAACGTCGAGTGCAGGTACAGAAGGATGTTGTTGAGAACGGCTGCCGCGAGAATGAGGAGGGCTGCCAGCAGGACTGCATAGGCGGCGAATTTTATGGAGCGGGGAATTCTTTCGGCGAGGCGGTACTTGTAGCTGATGCAGGCGAAGGCCAGAAAGAGGATTGAAGAGGCGAGCTTCACGGAAATGAACATACCGGATTCCAGCGCCTGTCTCATGAGTGCGTTCGCCTCGCTATACCCGTGTGAGCAGAGATATACTGTCGTGACCGCGTCAAGAAGGTTGAGGGCTGAAAGCAGTGCGAAGATTATCCACATCGGGGAAAAGAAAATCGGCATATATGAGCTACCCTCCTAAAGGACGGCTTCCAGCGTTTATCTGGGATATCACACTTCCTTTGTCTCAAAAGCCAAACTCCCCTCCATGCCCCCAGTTAAGGCATAGGCTATATTTATGCACGTGTTTGAATCCTTCTGCAGGGACATCCCCGGATTGTTTGGGCATTCTATTCAGACTTTCTGTTTGTTTAAGCTTTTCTATCATCCCTCAATGGAAGGGATTTAAATGATGGATAAATATAGCCCGCAGGGTAATGAGCTCTGCGGGATAGGGAGCCTGGCTTTTGAAACCGGCAGATGAGGGGAAAGGCGTAAAGCCCTCCCTTAACGCCGGAAGCCTCGCCTTTAAAGGCAGTAGCTCACCCACGATCTTTATTCCGTCTTTTTCCCAAGCAGGATTATATTCTATATCTTCCTCCTTTATTTCCATTCTTTTGAAGCCTGTTGCAACTTCTGGAATCCACTTCTTGTAAATCCTGGAGACGTCTGGCTGAGGAAGATTTAAATCGATCAGTCTTCTTAGCAACTCATGAACGTCTTTCACAACCTAATTCTCAAATCGAAATTTTAAAAGTTACGCAGAAATTTTTCATTTCGCTTAGGAATCGGCGTTGTTATTTTTTAAATGAGAGAAAGACTATTGCGATGAAGAGGAATGCCGAAACGGATGAAAGGATAAAGATTGATTCAAAAGCGCTGAAATTCTTCGTTGAAATCAGATAAACGATAGAGATTCCGAAAATGATTGCAACGATTCCAAAAAATGGTCTGTCCTTCCAGAGAAATCTCAGGATAGAGATTAGAAGGACCGGGATTATCATTAACGGCTCAAGAATGCAAAGAAGCGCTGAAACTGCAAGGATGTAGTCAACAACTTCCCTCTTCCTTTCAGAGACCGTTTCCTCCAGAAGGAGCAATACAGAAAGGATTAAAGCGATTGCAGCTAAGTCAAGCTCGGCCCTAGAAAACTCGTAGCAGAGAAAAATGCAGTAGAGAAAGTATGAAAAAGCTGCTATCTCCTTTTTTATGAATCTCATAAGGAAAACAGCCGGGGCAAGAAGAGGGGCTTTAAGACCGAAGGAAAATGCAATTGCAACGGAAGCTGCCGATGAGATCATAAAAACGCACCAATTTCGCCGAGAAGATCTCTAGGACCGACATCTATCGTTGGAACGATCCTGTTCATTCTCTTAATAAGCTCCTCTCTTTCGACGTAGCTTTTATAAAGCCTCAGGATTTCATCCCTTTCCATTTTTATCTCAGAAAAAAGGATCGGATTCGGGGAAACCACAATCGACTTCGAATCCCTTAGCTGCAGTATTGCGTTGAGCAATTCTCCAACGTTCGTTGATAGATCCGTTATGAAGATGACAAAGGATTTCTGGGGAATGGAACTCAAAAGACTGAGCGAGAAACCCCTGACGGGGGATTTTCTCAAAATGCTTTTCTCAATCCTCAGCCTTGCAACCTTCAGGCTCTGCATCCCCATTATCCTCGGAAACTTTATTTCCATCAGGAGCTTTTCCTTTTCCTTCGTTGCCCTCAAAACCTTTCTAACACCGAACTCGTCGTAAAGAACCAAACCGAGCTTTTTTTCCTTCAGAGCCATGGAGATCTGATAGATCAGGGAGATCGCGTAGTCCAGCTTTGATGGCTTTCCCTTTCTCATCTCCCTTCCAACGTCAAGCGCTATGTAAACATCCCCCTCCCACTCCTTCAGGAATTCCCTTACTATTAGCTCCCCCAGCCTAGCGCTTGCCTTCCAGTCAATCCTTTTCGAATCATCCCCGATCTGGAATTTCCTGAGGGATTCGAACTCCACAGGAGTTCCTAGCCTTGATTTTCTGCTGAGCCTTATGTTCGCATCGGCCTTCGCCTCTTCCCTCAGCTTCTCGACTGATGGAAGGACTTCCACTTCCTTCAAAGAATCCAGCTGGAACTTTTTCTTCAAAATTCCCCTCATATCCCCAACATGGATTTCCGGTCCCTTTATCCTGTAAACACCCCTTGAAGGAATAATCCAGTAATCCACGCTCCTCTCCTCCATTTTTCCGAGAACGAACTCGGGTTCCTCTGAAAAGAATCCCTCAGGAAGCCTTTCCTTAATCCTTACAATGTAATCCTTCCTCGTAAGGTTTTTAATTCTGAGCCTAGCTTTAGCCCTGACGCCGTCGTAGAGCTTTTCCGGAAGATCCCTTTCAGCCTCTATCTTTGGATTGAATTCGAGGCAGATGTAAAGGAGGTATATAAGAAGAAGGAATGCTATGACCGCGGGGAAAATGTTCAGGAAAAGGTAAGCCTGGGCCAAAAGAACGATAGCAGCCGTTGCTATAATTTTCCTTATCATTTCGGAACCTCTGTCTCTTCCAGGATTTCCTTAACAACATCCTCCGCCTTTATTCCTTCAAGCTCGAATTCGGCCTTTAAGATGATCCTGTGCGGGAGAGAGTGCAAGGCAATGTACTTGACATCGTCCGGAATAACGTAGCCCCTTCCCCTTATGAATGCGAGCGATCTAGATGCGAAAATCATTTGCTCCATCGCCCTGGGACTCGCGCCGAGAAGTATTCTTCTGTCAGTCCTTGTTTTCGAGCAGATGGAATGCACATATTCGAGGATTTTTTCATCAACTCTCACGCTTTTTGCAGCTTTTTTTAGCCTTTGAATGTCGAAACCGATTTCATTCACTTCGCTATTCTCCCCGCTTATCTTTTTCTTCATGAAAAGCAGCTCCTTGTCCCTTTCAAGGTATTCCATCTTTATTCTGAGCATGAATCTGTCTTTCTGCGCCTCTGGAAGCCTGTAAACGCTCTCAAACTCCACCGGGTTCATCGTAGCTATGAGCAGGAAAGGATCGGGCAAGGGATATGATTTCCCCTCAACAGTTACCTGCCTTTCCTGCATCGCTTCGAGAAGTGCAGACTGGGTTTTGGGCATTGCCCTGTTTATCTCGTCCGCGAGAACAACGTTCGCGAAAATAGGGCCCTTCCTGAAGTAGAAGCTGGAATTTCTCTGATCGTAGACAATGCTTCCAGTTATGTCCGCGGGCATTAAGTCTGGCGTTAGCTGGATCCTCGAAAAGCTCAGGCCAGTTGTCTTAGCAAAGCTCTTAGCAACAGTGGTCTTCGCAACCCCCGGAACTCCTTCCAGGATTACATGGCCCTCGGAAAGAAGGGCCACTGCTAGCAACTCTACGACTTCCTCATATCCGACAACAGCTTTCCCAATTTCCTTCTTGAGCCTTTCAACGAATTCAATTCCCTCCATCTCCTTCAGCCCCAATTCTTCAATTGCCTCGCATCATTAAAACCTCATTCCTAATACGATTTTCTATTCCTCAACCTCGAACCGGCCCTGATCTGCTCAATCATGGCCTCAAGCTTCTCCCTGTCAACCCATTCGGGGAGGTTTTCGAAAATCTCCACCTTTTTCCTAATGGGCAGCCTTATGCGAACCCTTTTCAGAATTCCGCTCTCAAAGAGAATTGCAAGGATTGCAACTGCCAGGATTATCTGGAATGCTTTGTTCCTGTCGAGCTCCCTGTGAATGTAAACCGTGCCCATAGAGTATGGATTGAAATCGGATCTATGCGCTTCGTCGAAGTAGAAGGTTCCCGTGCCGAGGTAATCGATGAGTTTGATCGAGAAATTTCTGTTCTCCCCCATCATCTCGTTCATGAAGGCGCTTGGATCAGAGAAGAGAACAATCCTTCCGCTTCCGTATTTCAATTCCGCCATGACAGCGTATTCCCCGATCTTATCTGCATATGCAGCTTTGCTCGTAAAAACTTCTCCTCCGGCAAAAACGATCGCGGATGGAACGTTCAGCAGAAGCGGGGCGTTAGAGATTTCTGGCGGGATTTTCACAACAAAAGGAAACTTCTCGTTCCTGTAGTAAAATATGTCCCTAACTTCCTTCTTCAAAAACCTTGCCTTTACCCCGAGTTTTTCGAGGAGGCTGTTCGCAGTTCCGAAATCATCTGCTATGAAAACTGTCCCGCCATTTTCGAGGAACTTCTTAACCTCATCAGCCTCTGCCTGAGAGAACTCTATGTCCGGGGAGAAGATCAGAAGGACACCTCTCATTTCGCCGAGCCTTACCGTGTTGTAGGGGTATATTACCGGCCTTATGTCCCTTTTCTCGGCAGCAAGCCTTGCGAATTCAGAGAGACCGTTCCAGTTCGTGTTGAAGATGCTCAGATCAGAGGAGCTCTTGAAAACAGGAACTGCTAAAGGAAAGACAAGCATCGAGATTCCGATTGCTGCTATGACAACATAGACGAGCGGGTTCATATCTGCAGCATCAGCTCAGATATGAGCCTGAAAAACCTTCCCTCCTCCTCACTGCTTAGCTTTATTCCTGCGTAGGCAAACTTTTCGTGAAGCTCAACTACTTCCTTCAGCTTCCCGTAAAATGGCTGACTTTCCATCTTCTTCAGGAGCTCCCTCGGAGTTAAACCCCTCTTAAGGCCGAATTTCTGAATAAGGGAATTGAAGAGGTTTTCGAAGGAATTTTCCGGAAGCTCGGTTCTTGTTTCCTCCTTTTTCTTTTCCTCAAAAGCCGCTTCCAATTTTTTCTCCCTTCCGAAAATTCCCGCAGCAAATGCTGAGGCTAAGAGTGCCAGAAGGAGTGCGAGGAATGGAAAATTGATCCCGGTTAAGCTTTTCCAGTAAGGCTCGAAAACCGATATCTCTATCCTGTTCGACTCAGCAGGCCTTCTCAGCCCATCTCCGGGAAATCTCGCATATATCTCATATTTTCCGGCGCTTGGGAAGTTCATCGAAAAAGAGAAGTTCCTACCCGCAAGCTGAAGTATTCTCTCAGAGTTCACAATTATCTCGAGGGGCAGCTCATCGCTCGCGATTCCGATGAAGGAAACATTCTCGCCAACAGCAACCCTTTCCCTATCGCTTTCTAGCCTTATCCAGACTGGAAACCTAAGAAAGTGGACTGTTTCCCGAGCATATGCACCTTCATGCGTCGCATTTCCGCCATAGAATACTTCAACCTTCACGCTGCACTCCCAGTTCCTCCTTATCTTCAGCGAGAAAAAGCCGTCATCTGATTCCAGCAGCTGCTCGCTTCCATCGATCAAAACCCTCAGAAGAACGCTCATTTTTCCTCCATAGTAATCCTGGACAAGGCCATCCACTTCCGCCTCATTTCCCACGAATGCTGAATTTGCATTGAGGAAGATGTACGTCGGTATCTTCTTAACATCAACCTCGACAACTTCAGATTTAACAACCTCGCTTCCCTTCAGCCCCTCCGCATATAAGAAGTGTTTTCCGACTGTTTCAAAGCTGTAAACAGTCTCTTTTGGCTCAAGCCTGATCCCGTCGATGAAGAGGCTCTTTGGCGTGACGTTCTTTGCGTAGATCCATATTGTCACATTTTCGAAGAGAACCGGACTCTGCTTTGAAACCAGAACCCAGATCCCATCGGCTTCGTAGGCCTTCGCAATACTTTCATAGGTTTCAAAGATCTTCTCAACGTCTCCAAGCGCATCCTTAACGCCGGAGGTGTTGAATTTCAGTGCCGTGGAATTTTTGTATAGAACGATGGAATCTATTTCATCAAGGTTTTTCCTCATTTCAGCCATGGAATTCCTGGCCTTTGCGATTGCGGAAGCGACTTGGAAGTAATTGCCCTTTTTTTCCTTCAGATTCCTCATCCCCTCGAGGAATTCAACCTGCGCCGATGAGAGGGTGTTGAGGTTCCTTGAAAATTCGAGGAAGGGATTTATTGCGAGGGATGCGTTGCTCTCAACACCCTTTTTCCTGTAAAATTCTATTTCTCCGCTCACGATTTCAAGCGTCTCCCTGATCTTTTCAGTTTCGTTAACCCTTATTTCGGATTTTGCCATGTCGCGCAAAGAAGTCTCGAATTCCTTCAGGAAATTGCTGAAGAATTCGTGTATCCACTCATCGCTCTGCTCGGCAGCTGAAAATCTCTCATGCCTGGCTTCAGCCTGGCAGATGAGCGCGATTAGCGCGATTATCGCGATAAGCCTTCGCACGGAGAAAGGTTTATTATGCGATTAAAACCTTGCGGTTCTGTGAATCCGAAGATGCTTTCGGGGGTTTCCTTGATCATTCTCGGAATCTCTTTGTGCCTTTTCGCAGCCATGAATGCGAACCAGCATTTAATAAACGCGGGAATAGGCTCCGCTGTAATAGGAACAGTTCTAATAGCCTTTTCCCTTTCGAGAAGGGAATTTGAGAGCATGATCCTTCCCTACCACGAATTTCTGAAGGAGGTTGCCGATTTCATGGAGATAAAAAAGGCTATCTACATTCCGCCGTTCAAGGGTTTTCCATTCGGGGCAGTTTTTCTCGCTTCGAGCGACGAATTCGAGCTCGATCTTGCAAGGATTGAAAAAGGAACCCCTTTCGTTTCGGGAAGGGAGAGAGAAGCCGGAATCTTGCTCGAAGCTCCGGGAAGGGAGATATTGAGGAAATTCGAGGAGTTTGCAGAGCTCGATTTGAGCAACTATGGAACTGGAGTTTCGGAGATCTGCTCCTCAGTGCTAAAGGCTTTAGGGCTTGCGAAGGGGGTTGAGATTGTCGATGGGGATGAGCTAAGGATTTCGATAAGCAATGCCGGGGTTGACTTCTGCAGCTCTGATTGCAGGCTTATCCAGTGCCCGATCTGCAGCTCGGTTCTCCTCGCTATTGCAAAGGCAACAGGAGAGCTGCTTGCCGTTGAGGACTTAAGGGCTGGGGAGAAAATAGAGATAAAGGCGAGAAAGCTTGGGGGAATAGAGAAATGGATGTAGAGGAGATTATCGCATTATCGATTGCCTTATTCGTAGTTCTATGCTTTGTTCTCGTTGAATCAACGGAAATATTCGCTGTTCTCCTTCTCATTTGCCTTGCAGCCTCATTGCAGCTCGCTGGATTTTTCATTCCGAGAGAGGCGAAGGTTGTTCTCAAGAGCTTGGTTTACCTGTTTCTGATAGCCTTCATCGGCATCGTTGTCAGGAAAGCCTTGGAGGTGCTGAGATGAAAATTGAAAGAATTCTTTCCGCATTTCTTCTTATCGCCCTTCTAGCTTCCATCGCCGCGCTGATATACCTCATCCTGAATCCCCCGCCGGGAGAAAGGTTTACGGAGTTCTACATCCTCGGCCCGAAGGGAAAGGCAAGCGATTATCCGACTAGGCTTTTCGTAAACCAGAGCGGATCGGTGATAATCGGCATCGTGAACCATGAATACAGGACAATGAATTACACAGTCGAGATCTGGAGAATCGGAGAGAACTTTTCCGAAATAAGGCTTCTTGAATCCTTCACGATTTCGCTTGAGCATTCAAAGATTTCTGAACAGTGGAAGCCGCACTTCGAAAGGAATTTCAGCTTTTCAATAGAGAAACCCGGGAAATACAGGCTGGTCTTTTTACTGCTAAAGGATTGCCCGCCAAAAAGGCCCGAGGATTATGGAAGCGAAGAGGAAAGGATCAGAAAAGCGATGAACTGGGAGCTTCAAAGCCTGATTCTCAACGTTGAGGTTCTAGGGATATAGAAGCATGGCTTGAGAAAAATTTTGAAAGGTAAGACTTCACTAGAAATTGAAATTCTTCGAATGGCACAATTTTGTGCATAAACTTCACTGAAATAAGTATGAAAATTCTCTTCAAAGCTCGATGAGACTTTCCAGCCTTTATATTAGAGATCCAAGCTGCATATCTCTCCAAAACATCCACTCTTTTTGAAAACCTTCTAACCTCTTCATTCTTTGAGTGATCCTCAAAAATTTCGGAAAAATTGCTATCAAAACCAAGATCTGCAATGATTTTCGATTTTTGGATAAACTTTTCCAATTTGATCTATTTTTCAGATAATTCAAAAATATTCAATCTTAACTTTCAAAAGTTAGCAGTTTAAAGAGAACCAATTAGGGGATCTTATAAAAATACTTCCGAATAATCTCCCAAATTCAGCCTTATAAACCTTCTTTCCCTGTTCTTTGTAACCTTCGCATTCCTTCCTATTAAGCTCTCCTCAAGCCTTTCAACATCGATTATTTGGGCTCCTTCCAGAATCACGGAATACTCGATGGAGCTGTTGACAATTTTCGAATTCCTGCCAACGCTCGTGTATGAGCCGATGTAGGAGTTCTCTATTAAGCAGTTGTTCCCAATTATTGATAGCCCATTACTTCGCCTTTTATCACTTTCATTTTTTTATCCAAAAACTGCCCAGCATGAGACCTGAAAACCTTTCAAAATCTTTCCAACAAAAATTTAAATCACAATTTTCTTAGAAAATAAGCTAATAGTCTTTCAACTCTGAATAAAATCGGATTCGGTTTTAAATTATTAGCAATTTCCTCAAAATCAGTTTCCTTCAGCCTCCTTAAAATTGATTCCCTCTCTTTTGGAACCGCGTATTTGCCATCGATTATTCTTGGATTTCCCTTGGTTGCTACTTCTTTAGGTACTTCCACCAGCTCAATTCTGCCAAGGTTGAGCAAATCACTGAGAATCTTCTCTCCCTTCTTTGAATTTGCGATAACAACAGACACGCCTCTGCGATCTCGCAGATCCTTTGGAACTCCCCAAAAATCCCCTAACGTTATATCGCTAAATCTTGGAATGCTGCAGAATAGACAGCTGTAACAGGATTGCCTGAGATAAAGATTGAAAAGGAAACCCCTAAAAAAAGGGTCGAGCTGGTGATGTCTTCTTATTTCGCTTCCATCTTCTAGTCTTGAAACAACATGAAAGTTTTCCCATCCCTCTTTTTTGTCTCTAAAGGAGACATTTACAACTCTTTTCCCGAATTTTCTTTCCAAAAAACTCAGGTATTTTCTGAATGCCAGATTCGATGGAACACCGTGGCAAACAACGTCTACAGTAACGATTTCCTTAGAATTTCCAAAGCTTCTCAAAGCAGCAGTTTGGCAGGGAGTTCCGGAAAACAGAACTTTTTTGTTCTCTGCTTCCTTTAAAGTCTCTCTATAAGCTGAGCCCACATAGCTCTGAACGTATTTTGAGCCCGCTAATTTACTTAGATCTCCGATTTTATCAACCTTTAAATGTCTTGCATTTAATTTTTCATCCCATCCAACGCCAAAGACTACGCCGCCATTTTCCAAGATATACTTAGCAATCTCCGGGAAGATGCCCCCTGAAGAAGATCTAATTCTAGTCTCTTCATCCCTGCTCCATCCAGCATAAAATTTTGGCTCACCTGCACTTGGTCTGGGATTTAAAACTGGACAAAAATTCTGGCATATTCCGCATCTCTCGCAGTTCTCATTTATTTTCGGGTAGTAAAAACCAAAATCGTTTTCAGCGATTTCAATCGCCGCCTTAGGGCATGCGTTCTGACATGCAAAACATCCAGTACATATCTCGTATCCGATTATCTCTATTGCCGGATCTGTCATCTCAAACACCTAAAGCTTCTTTTAGGAATTGAAGAGAATGCTCTCTTTCCCTTTTAATTTTATCTTTAGCTTCTGAGAAATCAACGTCTTCAAAACTAAGAGAGCTGATTTTGGCTGGATCTTGAACAAATCTGCTATCTAGCGAGAGCATTTCTAGAAAATCTGTAATTCTAAATGACGAAAAATTTGGATCAACTGAGTAAAAAGGCTTCTCAAAAAGAACAGAAAAAACTGTGCCGTGAAAAGAAGTTGTTATTACAGATTCCGCATTTTGTATCAGCCAAAGAAACTCAAAGGGGTCAAAGTCGTAAAAAGATGTCAATTTATATTTTTTGGCAACCCTGTAATTGTAACACACGATTTCCCAGTTATTTTTCTTAGCAATTTTAATGATCCTAGGAACAATTTCATTCGAACGATAGAGATCGTAGACGAGAATATAGGGCTTTTCGGCAAAATTTTCCGGTTTTTTACTTAGTTTCTTCCAGTCTTTGGCAGTCAAAAGCATCGTAGGATCAACGACGATCTCTGGCTCAAAACCGAGGCATTCTGACAAAAATTTTGCGCTCGTTTTTTTCCCTTACAGATATGGAATCAAAATTCAATAAATGTTTTCTATAAAGTGGACAAAGATTACTAGGAATTCTTTCTGCAACGCTTGCAGCGTAAGATATTTTTCTCCCACTCTTTACAAATCCAAGCAAATACGCTTCCAAATCGGGCATTCCTGGATGCCAAACAATGTCTGAACCTACAATATACGCATCAAACTCAAGTTCGGAGTTTGAAAGTTCTCCTAAATTTTTGAAATGCTTTGTGAAGTTAAAGTGGGTGTTAATAAATTGCGAACGTTTTTCCTCCCTTTTAGCTTCAAGTTTTCTATCAAAAGTTAATACAGAATTTAATAATTTTAATTTTAAAAGAGCTCTCCTAACTATATACTTAAAACCTTTTTGTTTAAGCTTATTTAACACAATCTTTAGTAAACTGGGTTCAGAAGGTGTAAAATCTATTAAAGAGGCGTCTATTTCAAGATCCTTCAGAGTTTTCTGCAAAGCATACGCTTGCAAAATGGCACCCAAATTGTAATTAAATTTCCTACCAACCAAAGTCAAGATACCAACCCTCATCATCCTCACTTGCTTTTAAAAAGAGCCTTTTTTTAAATTTTTAGGAAAATCCTAATCACTTCATAAAGAAAATATACTACCTCATAAAATCGTAGATGTGTTGGAACAACCTGGACTCGGATTTCAGAGTTCCAAATTCCAGATTGGGCATAATGTGCGACCTTTACACTTCTCTAAAACAGAGCACTCGCACTTTCACTTTCAGTAGCCCAATCATTTCTTTTCCTATTTCTTTGGATTGCTGCTACTTTCGCAATTTAAGATCCCTTAAAGCATCTTTATAGCCCTTTCTTCTCCATTTCGCCAGTACAAAGTTGTAATAGAGCATTTTAAAACTTGCAACTCGTAGGGCAGCATATACTGAGGCGAGAATTGGATAAATTGGAAGTTTTATGAGCCCCGATTTTAATCCATACTTAAAGTTGAATTTGCAAATAGAATAGCCGTCTCTATATGCCTTACCTTTCCACTCTTCCACTGAATGTCCTCCAGCGTGGAAAACTTCTATTTCAGGATCATAGACAACCTTCTTGCCAGCCAAATGCATTCTATATAGCAAATCCACGTCCTCGGCTCCTTCCACGAAATTCTCGTCATAAAGACCAATATCGATGAGGCTTACTTTATTCACAAGCATAAACCCATTGTGCGGCGTGTACTTTCCCCAGTCCGTAGCTAATCTGTTTGGAAAAGCCATTGAGAGATACTTTCCAAGGACTGTATTCGGAAATCGCAATCTTGCGAGTAACACATCAGCTTTATGTTCTCTAAACCTATAGATCGCTCTCTCTAAGCAATCCCGAGATAGCAAGAAGACATCTGCGTCGAGAAATAAAATAAGATCTCCCTTTGATGCCTTGATTCCTAAGTTTCTTGCGTATCCAAATCCACGACCATCCTGCTCCTCAATGACACGACATCCATACAACTCCGCAATTTTAACAGTATTATCCACTGAATTTGCATCGATCACTATCACCTCAAAATTCCGATAGTTCTGGCTAAAAAGATGGCGTAGACAAGTTCCGATATTCCTCTCTTCGTTCTTTGTCAGAATTACTACGCTTACCATCGGCTTCCCATCCATAGATCTTCTCACCTTTGGATTTTCTGATATAGGTTTAGGGTTAATTCGTCCATCTTGAATTATATTTTTTCAACATCTCTTCTTGCATTTTGACCCAAAAATATTCTTAACTTTTATCTTCGACCCAAACATTATAGCTCTTGCAGATCATAATAATCTCACTCTTACTAAGACGAATCCTTTTGATCTCCTCTGAGACCTTCTCGGGAACTCGAATCATCGACGACTATCAGCTCATATATTGGATACGTCTGTTTTAGCGATGCTTCGATACACCCCTTCAGCTCATTCGTCTAATCTTTCGTCGGTATGACAACTGAAACCCTCATGGCTAGCATAGATCAATTGCCCTTCATTTAAAACAGAGAACCCGCTATCCTCTAGGAGATCGACGATTTTACTATTAAATCTGGCTTTGCAGTTTTGTCTGAATATATATATCATTAAATAAAATAGAATACCGAATACCAATTCCTACATATCCTCATAAACTGAATTCCATCTCCTAACTTAGCTTTCAGATCTTTTATCATGTCCCCTCAACTCCTCATACAGCCTATAAGTTCGTTCAGCCATAATTCGTGACGTATACTTTAACTCCACATCCCTCCTTGCATTTTTGCCTATTTTTTCACTCTCCCTCTCGTTTTCAAGCAGATAAACTATTTTCTGAGCGAGATCTGATGAAGTACCATTAAAGTAGACACCGTTATAGCCATCGATTATCCTATCTTTAAAGATTTTCAGAGGGCTTACAACCATTGGCAATCCCATCGATGCGGCCTCCAGCGTTACAACTGCAAAAACCTCGTGTCTCGACCTTGAAGCGAACACGAATATGTCTGCAGCTTCATAGTACCTCCACTTGAGCTCTTCGTCTACGTATCCTGTGAAGCGAACACAATTCTCAACTCCCAAGCTTTTGGCTAAATCCAGCCAATATGCTATGTTTCCTCCACCCACGAAAACAAATCGGGCATCTTTTACCCTTTCAACTACATCGGGAATCGATTTGATTATCAAATCAACGCCTTTCGCTTCTGAAAGAAATCCGGTATAGAGGATGACTTTGCCGTCCAATCCAAGTTCTTTTTTTGCTTTTTCGCGGTTTCTTTGCCCAGCATCGATTCGAATGCCATGCGGTATTTCTACGATCTTTCTTTCGAACTTTTTTAGGTATATCGATTGCTCAACGTAAGCTTTTGAGGGTACTATAATGGCACCAGCATCTGAAAGAACCTTATTCACAAAAAACTTCAAGAAAATAAGGGAGATTTTCCGTAAGAAGTTGGCTCCAAGCCAATCTCCGTGCCATGTTACTACTAAAGGCACTTTCTTCTTCTTTGAGTATCTCGCAGCAGCCAGCATTGCGGCTGGAGAATCGTTATGAGCATGAACTATGTCGAGCTCATGTTTCATCATATCTTTGAAGAGCTCAAAGCTGAAGTTGTAGCCCTGAAAAGAGAAGAGAGATTTGTAGAAATGAATTGTTATGCCGTCCAAAATTTCCGTAAAAGTCTTTTTAAATGGGACAAACACATCCACTATTTGGTTCATATTCGAAAGTTCTCTGCACAGCTCGTAAGTTATTCTCTCGCTTCCGTAAACTTCGATTCTCTCCCTTTTGCTCGGAAATCCTATTACAAATTGTCCGATCCTCATACTTTCACCCGTTTAACTTTAATTAGCATCAGCTAACTAATGTAATAGATCAGAGTCCGGGTGTTGTCATAAATCCTGCTGTTTTTCTCAAACGAGTGCATATAATCGCTTGTTTTGAGGGGTATTCTCTCGCCGGCTTCATTTACTACACCCATAAAATCGTAGACGGTATTGTGGTATCCCAAGTATATATAAGCGTCCTCTATCTTTTTTCCATCGAGATAATCCTTTATCGGCAAAGCGGTGAACGGCTCCATCTCGTATACCCTTACACCGCCATACTCAAGGGGGAAGTTAGGATAGCCAGAATCAATCTCGCCTTCTCGTATGACCATCTCTCCCGAAAGGATAGAATCCAGATACATCTTTTTACCCCCTCCGTTGCAATGCAGGAACCATTCAGTTGCTGCAATATCGTATTCGTTTAGAGAGGGGAACCACCTTGCCGGATCTCTTGGATCAAAGGTCTCCCCGTTCACTTTTGAAACAACAGTAGAAACAAATCCCGAACCAAAAATTAGGAGGAGAGACAAGAACACGGAAAAAAGAATTGTAGCTCTTTTCTGCTCCTCTTTTAGCAGATAGGAACCTTTCCGCGCTAAAATCCTATAAAAGCTCCTTAATAAAAGTGAGAATCCGAGAAAGGAGAAGGGAGACAGAATGACTAAAAGGGTTAGATATACTCTCGGAGCACCCATAATTCGTGGCAGAATCAGAATTATTAAACCTAGAGAGAAAGCAATTGCAAAGATCGAATACTCGTCCAAGTGTTTCCCATTTCTAATTGCCAGGTACATCAGCTCTATTATTCCAAGCGCAATAAAAAGACTGTTTGCGATTATGAGATATTTTGTGACTTCCTGAGCAAAACTCCAAGTTGTCGCCATGGCCTTCAGCGCAGCTGAGGATTCAGCGGTTAAAAATTCGGAAAGATGGTCGTAGACGTTTTTCCCGTAACCGATTGCCCACTTCACGTTTACGGATGATGATGTATATATGTACCAAGTAAGGGTGAGCGCGAAGTACAAAAAGCAGAAGGCAGGTATTGATAAATCCGTTTTTTCTCTACTTATAAAAGCTACCGCTGCCGCGACGAACAACAAAAGCATAAAAAAGTATGCATTACCGTAATGCGAAACGATTATCGAGAATGCAAACACAATCAACAGTATATTTCTTGTTGCAGGCGTCATTTCCTCGCTAAACAATGTAAGGAAAAAGAGGGCCAAAAAGAAAATTGCAAAACCATCTCGAGAACCTAAGAGATAGTGATAAAATGGGTAAAACAAAAACAGAAAAGAGGCTAGAGCGGCAACTTTGCGATCAAAAAGCGTAGTATAAATTTCGTATATAATTAAAGGGAGAAATATACTGATCAGAAAACCGATCACTGCAATCCCGCAGAGGGTGTCTATACCGAGGAGGGTGGAGAAAACGGAAGGGAGTAGTGTCGGGTAAAGCAGCGAGTTATGAGTGCTGGCAAAATTGGGAATCCAGATGCCTGCCAATTTAATTACTCCAGCAAGGCCATTTTCACCAAAAGAAGTTGGCTTAAAAAGAAATCTGCCATATCTCAGAAATGCCAAGGAAATTGATATGCTTAGTATAAGCGGGGGATACAATCTCTCCGGAAACTTTCCCGAAGAGATGACAAAAGGAATTAACGCAATCATACCCAAAAATAATAGAACTAAGAAATCTCTCCCATAGAAAGAAGACTCATAAGAGGCAATTATGCTGATAAATGAAAACAATGCAAGCAATAGAGTAGCGGGTGAAAAACTTGGGTTATACGAAAATGAGAGATATCTCTCACCTTTTAAATAGCATATGATAAGCAATAAGAGAATTACAATGCTTAAAGAAATGAAGAGAATTCTCTCTGACAAAGGTCTTTCAAACCCGAACGAGGCTAAAAAGACGTTAATAAAAGCAGATACAAAGGTAACAATTGCAAAACTCATACCAATGGAAAATAAGACTGTTTTTGTCAAATCAAGTTTTTTCTTCAATAATCCGAGAGTTAGCAATCCCGGAATGATCGTTAGATAGATGGTAGCGACGAGCTCTCTAAACAGCGGTATGTGTATCCCGATACTTTCCAATCCTATCGCGCTTAAAAGAGAGAACTGAAATGCCAGAGAGAGTTTCAAAACGTCAACGCTTACTTCTTTTTCCCCATTCATTCAAAACCTCCTCATACACTTTCATGTGCATCTTGGCGATGTTATCCCATGAAAGCTCTTCTGCTTTCTTCAACGCATTCCTTCCCATTTCTTTCCTCAATTTCTCATCCTTAAGGAGCTTTATTATCGCCTCTGCCAATGCTTTCGGATCTTCAGGGGGAACGACCAGACCACAGCCAGCATTTCTGACCAAGATAGGGAGTTCTCCAATATTCGTTGCAACAACTGGCTTTCCAAAAGAACATGCTATAGTAAATACACCACTATGTCCTCCTTGGCCTTTATACGGTAAAACTACAAGACTTGCACGATGAAAGAAATCACACACCATTTCATTGGGTATGAAGTAATTATGAATTTCGAAATTGGATTTAAACTGTTTTATTATTTTCCAGCTTTCTCTTGGTATGACCCCATCACCAGCAATTACAACCTTTATGTCGGGAATTTCTTTCCACACTATTGGTATAGACTTGACAAGAACGTCTACACCTTTAGAAGCTATAATGTTCCCAAAGAAGAGGATACAATTTTTCTCTTCTTGTGTCTTTGGGCTATAGTTCCTAAAAATACTATAGTACCCGTGGGGGATCACACAAATTTTTCGCGGATCTATCCCTTTCCCTATCAACACATTTTTATCGCGCTCTGTATGAACTATTATCTTAGCCGTTTGTATGGATAATAGGTTGTTTAGAATGTTTCCCACATTTAGAGCGATTATTGTCAGTAACGGTTCGCCAGAATACACATCTCTGCCACGTAAAATTAGTTTCCTCGAGAACACATAGTGATAAGTTACTATGCAAGGATATTTTTTATCCAACCTGTATAAAGAAGCAAAAAAGGTTAACGTAGGAAATAATCCTGTCGGAAAATGCACAACATCAGGCTTGATGTCATCAACTAGCTTAATGTTTCTAAAAGATAGGAGAGATCTCATAGTCTCAAGAACGGAGACATGTTTTTTTTCTAAATCTACGTAGGATAAAGCTATTGGTTCAAATGCATTTACAAGATTTATTTTGCTTGAGAACAAATTGTCTGCACTAGTTTCTTTAGGCTTGATCACAGTAACTTCAGCATGTTTAGAGACCGCGTTTGCAAGTTCTGCAACGTAGTGAGGAAGTCCACCTCTACTCGCCGAAAGAATATAGACTACTTTCATAGTTACTTTCTTTTTTAACAATCTCTCTAAGAACTCATTGCAAAATATTTAAGCCTCTTCTCGGGGCAGGCATGTCCAACCTTTCATAGATGTCATTCACAAAAATTTGACCGCCAAATCTATAGGATGTTTTTATTCAAGGCCATTCATACTTGGGAATATGGCGCTCATAGATGTCAGGAAGGAGGCCGCTAAAGGAAGTCAGAGGGAGGCCGAAGGCCGAAAGGCATGTATAATCATGCAGCAAAACTTCATCGTGAGCATTAAAGAATAACATAAGATTTAACTGGTCAAATGCTCAGGAGTTTTGAAACGAGTTCTAATACAGAACCCCCGGATAGCGAGTACGCATGCTACCTCTATGGGCACTAGGAATGCTGAGACCCGCCTCTCGCGCCCTGCCAGCGGTTTCGCAATAGGTTCATAATATTAAATTCTGCTTTTGCAACTTTCATCCACTGGTGCGCACACGCGAAAAGTCTTGACGCTATACCCAAATATTTCCTCATATCTTCATCATCCAGCAATTTAAGTATTGCTTTGGCGAACTCTTCATAATCTTCACACTTGACGAGCACTGCTACTTTACTATAGACATTTCTGTACGTTGGGATATCTGATATTATGCAAGGCAGGCCGCAGGCCATCGCCTCCAAGACTGCTAATGTAAAACCATCAAAGCGAGTTGGAAATACAAAAACCTTGGCCGAGTTCAGGAGCTCCACAATCTTTTTGTCATTTACAAAACCTGTAAATTCTACACTATCCTCTAAATCCAACTCCTTCAACATGTTCACGAGTTTTCTGTAATCCTCTTGAGAGTTAAAACCTCCTATGAGAATTAGCTTTGAATTCTTCCTTTTAAGAGCTACAATCTTCCAAGCCTTCAGTAGCACGTCTATACCTTTTTGTACAAAGTCAATTCTACCCAAATAGACGACATCATACTTTTTTCCCACATTTTCAGGTTTAAATTTGTCGCAATCTACACCATTGCCTGATATTATAAATTTCTCAGGCTTAAGCTTGAGCTGGTCTATTGCATGATCCCTTGCAACGCTATTTGTAGCAAAAATGTAGTCGACCCTAGGGAAGATAAATCTTTTGATAATAAAAGATGTAACCAATAGGAGTACACTAGTGAGGATTTTCTTTCTTTGTCTCAAGTTTCTAAGACAACCTTCTTCAAACAATTTGTATTCCCAATGGAGGACAACTACCAGTGGCTTTCTAAAAAGAACTTTTAATGCGTATCCTACAAGCATGTCTTGAATATCTTGATTGTGAGCATAAATAACATCATACTTCAACTTTCGAGACAAAATTATTGTCTTGAAAATCGCATAGGGAATTCTAAAAAACTTTGACCTAGGTGGTCTCAGCTCTATACACTCATAGATTTTTTCTCCAAAGCCTCTCTGAAGAGAGGGAAACCACTCTACAGCATAAACTGTTGCACCAAGGTATTTAAACCGCTTTGCAAGTTCAAGAAAGCGTCTTTCGTCTCCTCTAATCCTTTTTCCATACTCACAATCATGTAGAAAAAGTGCAAGAATTCTACATTCATCTTTTTTTGGCATAGATCAACACCTCCCTCCACCTTGGAGTACAGAAAACATTCTCAATTTTGAAGCCTTTTTCATATAATTTTTCCTTAATTTTATTTAAACATGAAACATCATGAACTTCAATTATTAATTTTTCAGTTATGTCCAGAGTTTTGTTACCACCCTTTAATGCAAGTAACTCTGCTCCCTCGATGTCTATTTTAAGCAGATTTATTCTTGAGGGACTGAAACGAGACGTAACGGCATCCAATGTCGTCACTTTAACTACTTCTTTTGTTAAAACTTCCTCTTTGGATCCGTATTTTGACTCAAGAAGTTTTAAGTGTGATTCGAATAAAGTCGAACTAGTTGAGGCTGCTGGTCTCAACATTTCCGCATATCCATCTTTATCCGAAATGGCAACTTTCAGTGGCACAACAATTTTTACGTTGTTTTTCTTCAAATTGAAAAGAAGTCTTTTGTAGTTGTAGTTTAGAGGTTCTATCGCATATATTTTACCTCTCCCCTTCATATTCTTAGATGCCCAAATCGTATAAAACCCCACGTTTGCTCCAACATCGTACACGACGTCTCCCGGCGAAGGCGTGAATTCTTTTATTTTTCCATAATCTTCTCTAACTATTATATTGTACATCGATTCTAGTTCGATGAGGTAATTGAATAATGCCCATCTGAAATTTTTTGTAAAGAAAGCCTCTCTAATTAGCAGAATAAGATGAGCAAAAATAGTTCTAGTATAGCCTTTTCTACAGATCTCAAGAACTTCACATCCACGTTTCAGTAGCGATTTAATTTTCATATTCTGTAACCTCTTTTTATTATGCTTTAAAATAATATTTTATAGATTCCCCTAAAAAACTTAAAACGATTGCCATCTCAGCCAAAAGTAAAATGACAGCAAAAAGCAGGTGAAATAGATGAATATAGTATGAATTTATCCCATTTGCGTTTTTAAGATGCCTTTCTAACACCAAAAGAGATACTTTGGAAATACAAAAAGCAGGTATTACAATTAAGAAATATCCAAAGAAAGTAGCTTTTATAAAGAGTAAAGGTAAACTGGAAATGATAGTTGTCCCTATTACGCTTGCAAGAAACGGTAAGGGAGCTATCCATAGCAACAATCTTTTTGGTTTCAGTTTGTGATCTTTGAGGTAACCCTTTGAAATATATATGGTATGGGGAAATATTAGAGATACGAATATCCAGAATTGTGAAGTTAAGAGATACTGCTCAAAAACAATAAAACTGAATATGGTAACTAAAAAAGAATATTTCACGAGCCGTAGCAACATGTTCGTTAAAACCCTTCGACTTTTTTCGACTATTGAGTGTAAAAAACCTAACACTGAGATTATTATTACAAAGAAGATAGCCAAAACCGCTATATTTGGAAAAACTACGAAAGAGATAAAAATAAAATATGATAAATAAAGAAGTATCATATAAACAATTATCCCTGAAGATTTAAAGTAATAAATGGGCCTTAGTAAGTAAAAGGATGGATCGACGTTTTTCTTAGTGCCCGTTTTGCTATCTATAGCATCATTAATTATGTAAACGACCATGTAAAATGCATGTAAAATTATAGGTACTATAATTAAATTAATAATTAGATAGTAAAAATATTTCGAGAAATCTAACAAAAATGGTCTAAATGCATAGTCTTGTAATAACTCAAATATAATTATAATCATACTATACCCAAGTATCAAAAGCGAATCGAAAAAATTGTAGAGAAAAGCGTCTAGCCTACAAACGATAAGATTGAGTCCTAATATGAGCTTCTTAAAGGCGTTCATCTTTCTCTCCCATCTTCTTTGGTGTGAGAACGATCACATTTCTACCCATAGTGTAGAGCTCTGGTTCTGGCGAATCATCAATTATTATGAGCCTCTCAAATTGCGCTAGAATTTTACTAATAACTACATGTTTCCTGCCGTAAAGATCAAAAAGACGATAAAATTTACCATTTTTGTAAAGCATTTTGCTACTTATAACACTATCAAATCCTAATATTTTGAACTTTTCTGCTATCAAATCCAGCGAAGCCGTCACCAAGAACTTTCGACCCTGAAAATTTTTCAATAAAGATAAAATATTTTTATTATAAGTCCAGTTCTTTTTGTTAAAATATGCGCTTGCAAAATTTTCTAACATTTCCTTCGACATACCTCCACAACATATTATTGTAAGTGTTATTTTATATATGTCCCCCATTCTTTTACGTACAATACTATTAAACAACTGTAGAGGACGTAGCAATCTTGAAAAGATTTCATATCTTTTTGGACTAACAAATTTTAAAAAGTCAAAGGTCGTGTTAGCGTTGACTAAAGTATAGTCCAAATCGACAACGATAGCGAGCTTTTCTTTACTCTTAATGAGATCTAAGGGTAAAGTCATACGCTTCTTCTCAATAACTCGTACAGCCTTACCAGCTTTTCTCCCTGCTTTTCCCATGTAAAGTTTTCTGCTAACTTCCTAGCCCTCATTCCTAACCTCTTCCTCAGGCCTTCATCATTTAAAAGCCTTCGAACATTTTCCACAAACTCCTCAGGCTTTGAGGGGTTTGAAACCAAAGCTGCATCGTGC
>Ga0080004_1069167_pt1 | contig 51414 bp, 54 predicted proteins | sample WasSprMetagenome_FD_69207 | JGI IMG/M metagenome (GOLD analysis project Ga0080004, IMG submission 69207) | Sulfidic aquatic microbial communities from Washburn Spring, Yellowstone National Park, USA - WS (SPADES assembly) (version 2) | ecosystem: Environmental > Aquatic > Thermal springs > Hot...
ATCGGTAAGCATTTCAATAAGCTCATATATCTGAGGAGGCTTACGTATGAAATCCATCATGAGGTTTGTAAACCCTCTAAGGTAGTAGAGCCTCTGGAAGAAGAAGCCGTGAGGCATGCCTGCAACCACCAACCAACCCTCCCTCCTAGCCCTATCTAAACCCTCAAAAATACTGCCCCACGGCGTTAACCGATCAGAACCCTCTGCTGGCAAGCCATCCTCAGGATCGGGAAACCTATAGTCTTTAAAGCTCTCCCACTTCTCGATGGGGTGCTTCACAACCTGACCTTGAAATCCCTCTATGTTGAAACTCCAAACGCATCCGAAGGGGTCCACCAAAGTCCTATTAGCCCTCAGTATGCCGTTTTTCTCGCCATACTTTACGCTTCCAGGCTTAAACCCGGGGAAAACCAGTGGATGCCTTAAGGCAATTTCTTCAAGCTTCTCCCTATAAGTGTTCCATAGAGGCCACATAACCGTTATACGGCATGGTATATACTCGGGCCCTCTGAACTCAACAGCCCTAAGATAGTTCTCCCTCCAAGAAATCGAAGACCTCCTCACAGGCATACAATCCACCCGTATACTTCTAGCCTCCTCTGGATACCCATTTTTTGCATATGTTTACGCCTTCTACTGCGTCTCTTCCGTATGCGTCTGCGCCTATCTGTTTTGCATATTCCTCTGTTAGCGGTGCTCCTCCAACTATGATCTTCACTTTATCTCTTAATCCTGCCTGTTCTAGGGCTTTTATAACCTTAGCCATGTTAACCATTGTCGTTGTGAGCAGTGCAGACATTGCCACTATGTCAGGCTTATACTGTTTAACGGCTTCTACAAACTTCTCAGCAGGCACGTCTACACCCAAATCTATAACTTCAAACCCTGAAGCGGTTAGAAGCGTTATCACAACGTTCTTACCTATATCATGTAGATCGCCCTCGACAGTACCTATGACGACTTTGCCTATGTGCTTCATATCTCCAGTCTTCATATAGGGCTCTAAGACGGATAAACCCTCCTTCATAGTCTCACCAGCCATTATAAGCTCAGCAAGAAAATACTCACCAGCCTCATACTTCTGACCAACAACCTCCATACCCTTAGCCATACCCTCCATAATAGCCTCATAAGGCGTAACACCAGCCTCTAAAGCCTCCCTAGCAGCCCTCTTAACACCATCAATATCCAAATTAACAACACAATCCCTAAGCCTAGCCAAAACCTCTTGTTTTCTCATAAGCACACCCAAACTGAAATATTCAAATCCAGATATAAATTTACTCCTTTCAAGTTTTAAAACCGACCGTAGTGTGGAAATTAGATTACATTTAAACCTTAATCGGTTGTGATATGACTATAGACTGTATCCACGTTTAGAGTACAATGATGCAGCTTCTCTGCTTTAACTTGTGCGTTTTTCTAATTGCAAAATGAATTATTTGGAGCTTGTGTCGATGAATTAATAGAGTTTTAACAGAGTTTTTAATGAAAAGATTTAAATACAGCTTCGGTTTCGAATCTCCTGAGACGTAGAGGCGCATAAGTAGATGGTGGAGGAGTGGAAGCGGCTTCTTTCAGAATGTATAACCCATCCAAAACAGCTTCTCAGCAGGTTTAAAATCGATGTAAAGCCCTTGGAAGCTGTTGTAGCGAAATATCCGATGAAAATATCAAAGTATTACTTCGACCTAATTGAAGAAGTTGGCGATCCAATATGGAAGCAGTGTGTTCCAAGTCCTTTAGAGCTCCAGGACACCTATGGTGTTGAAGACCCGCTGAATGAGGAGGCTGATAGTCCAGTACCTGGGCTTGTCCATAGATACCCCGATCGGGTTCTCATGTGCGTTTCAGAGAATTGTGCAACTTACTGCAGATTCTGTACGAGGAAGAGAATGGTAGGTAAATCTACGCTTAATCCATCGTTAGACTTGTACTTGAAGCAGATCGAGTATGTCAGAAACAATCCATCTATTAGGGATGTCCTGCTTTCAGGCGGCGACCCGTTAATGTTGCCAGATGATAGGATAGAGTTTCTACTTAAAAAGTTACGGGCTATTCCACACGTCGAAATACTGAGGATAGGCTCTAGGATTCCGTGCACTTTCCCACAGAGAGTTACAGAAAAACTATGCAATATAATTAAGAAGTATCATCCAGTTTATGTAAACGTCCACTTCAATCACCCACGTGAAATAACAGAGGAGAGTGAGAGGGCCTGCGGTCTTCTTGCAGACGCGGGGATTCCCCTAGGGAATCAGTCGGTTCTCTTAAGAGGGGTTAATGACGACCCAGAGATTATGAAGAAGCTTGTCCAAAAGCTTTTAAAAATCCGCGTTAGACCGTACTACCTCTTCCAAATGGACTTAGTCAAGGGAACATACCACTTTAGAACTAGAGTGGAGACCGGTATTAAGATAATAGAAGCCTTAGTAGGCTATACTTCTGGTTTAGCTGTACCACGCTATGTCATAGACGCTCCAGGCGGTGGCGGGAAGATTCCACTTCAGCCCAACTATGTGATAAGTATAGATGACGATAAGGTTGTGCTTAGGAACTACGAGGGTAAAATCTACGTGTATCCCCAACCGCGTGAAAATGAGATGCTCGTGAGGGGATTACCCCCCTATGTCCCTCAGAGTAGGATTGACGTATAATCTTAGGAGAGAGATTACTCCGGGGTTGCCTGAAGACTTTTACGTTGAATTCGATGAAGAGACCACTGTATCCGCTATAGCTGAAGCATTAAAGATGGGCGGATGTGACGTTGTTAGGATTGAAGCTGATGAAGAAGCCTACTTTAAACTGAAGTCTCTAAAACCCAATATAGTGTTTAACATAGCTGAGGGTTTACGGGGGGAAAGCCGCGAATCCCATATTCCGGCGATGCTTGAAATGCTGAATATACCTTACACTGGGTCGGGTCCGGAGACTTTAGCCGTAGCTTTGAATAAAGCTTTAACCAATTGGGTTTTAAAGGCCAACGGTATACCATCTACAAACTTCCAAGTCTTTAAGAGAGCTGACGATAAGTTGCGTAAAAGCCTTAAATTTCCACTTATTGTAAAGCCTTTAGCAGAGGGCTCTAGTAAAGGTGTTAGAAACGATTCTCTAGTTAAGGATGAAGATTCTCTTAGAAGAAAGGTTTCTTGGCTTATAAAGACTTACAAGCAGCCAGCCCTAGTCGAGGAGTTTCTACCGGGTAGGGAGTTTACGGTGGGCTTAATAGGGAATGAAAAACCCGTAGTACTACCAATCGTTGAAATACTCGTTGATAAGTTGCCGGAAGGCGCCAACCCAATATACTCATATGAAGCTAAATGGGTTTGGGATACGCCCAGTAAACCTTTAGAGATATTTCAATGCCCTGCAAACTTAACTAGAGAACTCGAAGAGAGGATTAAACGAATTGCCGTGAAGACGTTTAAAGTTTTGAACTGCCGCGACTTCTGTAGGATAGATATGAGGTTAGATGAAAACGGTATGCCGCACGTATTGGAGGTAAACCCGCTACCTGGGTTAATACCGGATCCCAAAGCCCATTCATGTCTACCTGAAGCGGCTAGAGCCGCCGGCTTCACATATGAACAGCTTATATGTACGATACTATGGCAGGCTTTAAAGAGATATGGTATGCAAAGCCTCTTCAAGAACTTAGACTTGGTGAAAATACCCTAAGCTGTTCATTTAGAGTTGCTTGAAAATACAGTAGAACTTCAACGCTAAAGGTCTATGGGAAAATAAAAAGGAAGGCGTAGGTTGTAGAGTTAGTGAAACCTTCTATACTAATCTATGGGAGTTTTATGCATCATATCTCATAATGCATAAGCTTCACTTTCTCCTTAAAATTTTCAACGTAAAAGCGTAATCGCAGGGTTTCTTAGTGGGCATTTTTACCCTTAAGCCATTTTCGTCGCGGGTCCATTCTAGCTTCTCTTCAGATCCGAGTAGCTGTACGCTTTCAACATCGTGGTTGTAAAGTCTTAAGTTTGTGCTGAGCGATTGGATAACTGCTTCATTGCTGGGCCAGTCTAGAATAATAGCGTAGAGCACGTCACCCTTGGTTGTAAAACGTATATCCCTACCAGTAAAGGGTGGGCGTTTCTCTTCTTTAAACTCTCCACCAACTTCTCTAGTCGGCCCCTCTCCATAGACTCTCCACGGTCTAGAGGCATATATGGCCTCCCCGTTTATACTCAACCACTGGCCAATGCTTTGTAAGATTTGCCGCTGCTCTTCCGGAATTGTTCCATCAGGTTTAGGGGCTATATTTAAGAGTAGGCAGCCGTTTTTACTCACTATGTCTGCTAAATCGTCTACTATTGAGTCCGTAGATTTATACTCATGGTCTTTTATATAGCCCCACGACTTCTTACAGATCGATGTATCGGTCTGCCAGAATAATGGATATATGTCGTCGAGTTTACCTCTTTCAACGTCTAACACAGCAACACCGTCTGGGAAAGCTTTATGTTTATAGTTTATCACCACCTCAACGCCCCATTGTCTCGCCCGATTATAATAGTAGGTGGCGAACATCCTCAGATATGGTTCAAACGCGGGCTGTTCAATCCACCAGTCGAACCAAAATATTTGCGGTTTATACTTGTCTACAAGTTCGCAGGCCCGCTTAAGCCAATCGTTTAAAAACGCCTCATCCGGTTGCGTACTGTGAGGGCGTGCCGGTCCATAGAAGTCGAAGTAGTGCGGGTCTCTGACGTCCGATTCAAACTCCATGCCTCCTTCAAAAAACCACCAGTGTTCAGCACGGTGATATGAGACGCCGAAGAATAGCCCCTCCTCCCTGACCGCTTCAGCCAACTCGCCCACTATGTCCCGCTTGGGGCCCATTTTAGCCGCACACCACTTAGTATAGCTGCAGTCGTACATGGCGAAGCCGTCGTGATGTTCAGCGACGATTACAACGTACTTGGCCCCTGCTTTCCTGAATAGTTTTGCCCAATCCTTAGGATTCCACTTCTCAGCCGTAAACATGGGTATGAAGTCCTTGTAGCCGAATTTATCATGTGGCCCGTAGTTTTCCAAGTGATACTTATACGCAGGGCTATTCCTTATATACATGTTCCTAGGATACCATTCGTTTTCAAAAGCTGGTACTGAATAAACTCCCCAGTGTATGAAGATTCCGAATTTAGCATCCATATACCATTCGGGGACTTTATACTGCTTCAGAGAATCCCATGTCGGCTTAAACGGCCCCTCAGGTATAGCTATAATGGGTTTTTCGCTCATAAAGGATCCACCGGCTCGTTAAGGTCTAATCTTTGATGCTTGTTTACCCGCAATCCCCCAGTTTGTCTTAGGGATGTCGTGGATGACCACGGTGACTGCTTCAGCTGGTATACCTAGATTTACAAACACTTTGGTCAAATCCTCTATGAGCTTCTCCTTAACTTCCTCACTTCTACCAGCCCACATATAGACGTGTACAATAGGCATACTTCAACACCTCAAAAGAAACTATCAGCCTAATAATAGCTTAAATTTAATCTTCAACTCAAGAGAACACCAGCTTAAGATAAACGTCTTTAGCTCTCATGAGTTAGAGGGTTCAGAGGTAAACGCTTATACAGAGGAGGAGTGCTTGTAATTTTGGTCATTACGCTGGGGTGTAAGGGATGCCTTACTGTCCGAAGTGTGGGTATCAAGTTTCAGCGGAAGATAACTACTGTTCTAGGTGTGGAGCCAAGCTTAAGGAGGAGGTTAAGCTTCTAACTCCTGAGCAGAAGGCCGTTATGGATGTTGTTTTAAAGAGGATAGAGGCTATAAAGAATAGAGACCCTAAGACTATTGAAGAGCTTGTTGATAAAACCTTCTATACTAAATTTGACGATTGGCCTCCCTTTACTAGATTGGAGGGTGAAAACGCTTTAAATGAAGAGGCTAAGGCTTTGAAGGTTCTTGTAAAATATGAGTATGAGGTGAGTGGTTGGCGTATAGACGTATTAGGTGACGTGGCTGTAGCAAGCTTCTACATAGCTTATAGAGGTAGGATTAGACGGTTGGACTTTGATATAAAATCGAGGGTGTCTGTGGTGCTTCTTAAAAGGGATGGCGTATGGAAGATAGTGCACGAACACTTCTCCAGAATGGCTGAGAAAGAGCATAGGCTCTTCTTCATCTAGTTTTCTCCAACTCGACGTTGTATGTCTTCGATTTATTTAGATGAAGCTTATATTACACGTTAGAGCATATTCTACCGATACATATGGGTAGGCTTAAGATAGGTTTAGCTCTATGGTCTTTAGGAGCATCCCCAGACATTAAAACTCTGGAAGATCAGCTTAGAACTGCGGCTGAGATAGGTGTTAAAGGTGTTCAATTGTGGTGTGTAGATTATAGTCCAACACTGCCTTGCGTCTTAGACCCGGATAGATGCGACAGCAAGCTTAGATTTGAAATCAGAGAGCTTGTTCAATCCTATGGGCTTGAAATATCCGGCTTCTGCGCTCAACTTTCCGGTCCAACTAGATTCGGAGGATTAGATGAGGAGGAGGGGTTGGATAAGCGTATTGAGAAGACTAAGAAGGCTTTAAAGCTGGCGGCTGATATGGGTTCGCCGATTGTTACAACGCATCCGGGTAGAATCCCCAGAGATAAAAATAACCCGGTGTATGCTGTTATAAAGAGAAGCGTGTCTGAAATAGCTGAGTATGGTGAAGACGTCGGCGCATTCTTCTGCATAGAAACAGGTATGGAGCCCGCCAACGTGTTAAAAGACTTCTTAGAAGACGTTGGAAGTAGTGCTCTTAAGGTGAACTATGACCCGGCTAATATGCTACATTTCGGAGTTGATGAAGTTGTCAGAGGTGTTAAGACGCTTGGAAGCTGGATAGTTCACACGCATGCTAAGGATCATAATCCTAAGACTAAGAGAGCTACGGTTGGAGAAGGCCTCGTCCCATGGGATAGTTACATAGCCGCTTTAAGGGAAATAGGCTATAAAGGCTGGTTTGCTATAGAAGATGAAACGGGTATTGAAGTTGTAGAATCCATAAAGCGCGGTAAAAAATTCTTGGAGAAGTATGAAATTTAGAGTTTATCGAGGCCTAGAAGCTTTACAGTTTCACCTACGACTTTATCCTCCTTTATTTTTCTAATTGTTTCAACGAGTCCGTTTATAAAGGCTTCTACGAGCTTTCTACCCTTCTCCTTAGTCGCCTTACTAGGGTCGCCTACATATCCCTCTGGGCAGTAGACAACCCAATCTACCGGTGTGATAGCCGGTATGCCGCTTAAAGGTCTAGGTTTGGTTTTAGCTGGTTTAACACGCTCCATTCTGCAAAGCTCGGGGTGAAGATAGAGCATGAAGCTCGTCTCTATTTCACATGCATGCCCTATTTCCTCCGTCTCCTTTATCTCCTGTAAAACCTTCTGTTCAAAAGCCCAGGGTTCAGCTAGAACATACAGCGAATAATCTGTTCTCCTGGTAAGTCTACTGGCTGTGAAAAGCCTCAGGAGGCTTACGTTTCCCCCGTGGCCGTTTACTATGAGTATTTTCTTGAAACCGTTTCTGGAAACCTCCTCACATATGTTTTCTAGGAGGTTGAGAAGTAGGTCTTCCCTTATGTTTATAGCGCCGGGAAATTGACGCATATCTGCTACGTAGCTGTAGAATAGTGGTGGCAGTATTATACAGGGCTCTATTTCAGAGGCTTTTAAGGCTAGCTCGTAAACCGTTAATCCGTCTGTTCCAAGAGGGAGGTGGGGGCCGTGCTTCTCAAGAGAGCCTATTGGAATTACAACCACCATGTCGTCCCTTTTAGAGAGTTCTGCAAGCTCGTCAGCTGTAAGCTCTTCCCACTTCAACGTTAAACCCCCATCTACTTTAAGCCTAGAAACATCAGTGCATTTTTACCTAGGAATTTATCGACCGTATCCTTTGACACGCCTATGACTTGACGTAGAATGGCTAAGTCCCTTTCAACATGGTATTTCCCATATTCTAGTCTACCCGCTGTACAGTCGGTGCCAAACATAACGTAATCCTCAGCACCGAAGGCCATGACCTTCTGAAGGGCATCTTTCCGATATATCAACGGTGTTCCCGGTGTAGCATCTATAAACATTTGAACTTCTTTACGTTCACCCTCAACTTCTTCAAGAGCGGCTCTAAACCTCCCCCATACGGCTATACACTCGTCCACCCACGGCCAGCTTACGTGGGCTAAGGCGAATCTAAGCTTTGGAAAACTCAGCAGAACTTCATAGTTTACTGGTCTACAGAATCTTGAAGAATCTTTAAAGCCGTATAGTATTCCAGAGTGAAATAGTATTGGAATATTTAGCTCTTCAGCCTTCCTGTAGATTGGGTACATGAATTCATCGTAGGGGTACCAGTGGTCAGGTATCATTTTAACCCCCTTCAACTCTTTGGATGTGATGGCCCATTCTAGGATTTGAACGGCATCTTTAAGCCTTGGCTCAAGCCAGATGAAGCCTATAACCCTATCAGACGCCTCCCTTTGAATTCTCGCTATAAACTCCACAGCCTCCCTCTGTTTTTCAGATGTAACGTTTGGATAGCTGAACTCTAGATGTCGAGTAACGCCCGCCGCCGTTCTCGGGATTATCCTCTCCTCTCTGCCCATATAGGGTGATGGGTATGGTGAAAGTATGACTGCTTTATCTATCCCGGCCTTATCCATACCTTTTAAAATAGCATCAACATTTTCAACACCTAAACTATGAACATGGCAGTCAACTATCACAGTTCCACCCGATTCAATAATTCTAGCTTAGGTCATTATAAGACTTAGCAGATACGTATCCATATGATCCATGTATAACTCGGAGGGAAACCTTTTCAAACAGCCTCCGTAGTTCTTACACCTTCATGGGAGAATTTAAGTCCCGGGGGCCGGATTTGAACCGACGACACTCCGGTTTCTGTCCGCCTGGTAAGCTGAGTGACCTACGCCAATTATGGCGAGGTCTACAGCCGGAAGCTCTACCAGGCTGAGCTACCCCGGGCATGTTTAATTAAATTAAGATGTTTTTATAAAGATTGCTCCGAGAATTTTCGCTGTGATTTTTTAAAGAGGGTCGTAATAGGCCCCTATTTTAAAATTCGGGGAAGTGGCTGTCTTTAATCTTCGAGACGTATTAGCCATGTAGAGGCCGTCTTAAACTATAATAGTAGCTTGACAGTTGTATCTAACGGTATGTTGAATAGGATAAGGGTTGTCGTTGAAAGGTTTACAAGTATTTTAGCGAGACCATTGGTCAAATTCGGCTTTAAGGCTGAATACTTAAGCTTCATGGGTTTAATAGTAGCCGTGCTTGGCGCTTTAATGTATAGTGTTCGAGGAGAGTTGGGACTTTACACGGCTTCAATCCTAGTCGTACTTTCAGGTTTTTTCGATATGCTTGATGGTGCTGTAGCTAGAGCGGCTGGTACAGCGGATCGTTTAGGGTCTTTCCTAGACTCTACTATAGATAGGTTTTCGGACTCCGCTATAATAGGGGGTTTAATGTTGAGTGGAAGAGTGTCGATAGAGCCGGGTATTATATCGCTAGTAGGCTCACTTTTAACGAGTTATGTGAGGGCTAAGGCGGAGTCTTTAGGGTTGGAAATGTCAGGAGTCGGCCTTATCGAAAGAGGAGAGCGGATTTTAATAATAGCTATATCAGGGCTTTTAAATGTCATAGAAATCGGTATCTGGGTTTTAGCAATTCTATCACTTGTCACGATCATTCAGAGGATTGTCTATGCCTATAGGAGACTCAGGTAGTGTTAAATTTTTAAGGGTTTTTTCGAGAAATGAAAGCCCATCTTTTAAAGTTTTCAAGCCGAGTGGCGTAATCTCGTAATACTGTCTTCGAGTACTTTCTCTTTTAGTGCTCTTCTTGATTAAACCTTCCCGCTCCATCTTGTATAGGACCATGTAAGTGGTTATCGTTGCCACGTTGAAGCCGAATCTACTCTTAAGGATATTCCTAATCTCGTAAGCGTAAAGTGGTCTCTCCAGCAGCATCCTTAACACATACATCCAGATGTTTTCAACCGTCAACTTTCTGACGAGGCGTTTATATGCCAAATCCTTACCACTAACTTTACCTTCCTAAGAAGTTGTTAATAGAGGTTTTCCTGTAAAATACTCTCTTCCCTTTTATAGGTCAGGTAGTGCTAGAAGCCGCTATGGTTGAAATCCAGGGAAAAAATGCTTCGACAGGGGATGGCCGATAAGCGCATCTACATTAAATACTACCATAGCTTGGCAACTCGCTCTTAAACTTTGAAAATCGGGCTCTTACTTCCAAATAGCTATTACCTTCCTAAGGGCCTAATGAGTTTTCGCTCTTCCCTAGACCTGACTTTTACAACCCCGTAGTGGACGGCGCAGGAGACGCAGTAGTTTTTAACGGTGGTGTAGGAGCTTATGTATGCTCCCTTAGCTTTAAGCTCTTTGGCGAGCTGTGCATCGACAGGTGAAACTCTTACTGTAACCCGTTTAATCTTATCTCTAGGTACGAGTGCTCCACAGTTGTCGCACTCTACAAGTTCGGTCCTACCCTTCGTCCCCTTACTACGACCTCTAGACCTCCTCTTCTTAGGCATAGTCACTCAGTTAAGTGATAGTTAAGCAACGTTAAAAGGATTATGTTTTAAAATAGGGTTTATGCGATGGTAAGCCTCTATCTTATTTTACAGGAAGATTAAGTTGAAGCTGGAGAATGGGTTGAATAATATATCCCACGCTCATGGTCTGAAGCCTATCATCTAGGCTTCTATGTTTGCCTTGGAGTATGCACGGCTTAAGCTGTTGCTCCAAATAGACTAAATCCGCCACCCACCTTTATGGAGACGGTGTGATCGCCATCGGCATTTAAACCCTTCACCATTCGCACTAGCCATGCGTTATTGCATACGCGTATAATAATTCTACTCCACACGGAGTCTGAACACGGGCCTACCGTCTCTATAATCTACCAGTATCAGTTTGCGGTCTGCCTCTAACACTTCCAACTCATAGAGGCTTTTTCCACTTGTAAGCCTTCCCTCGAAAATCAGAGTCATATCGGGGACTTCAACGTTCAAGCGTATGGATTCATCTAAAACCTCTCTTTCAACCTTCGCGTGATTAATTCCTTCGATAACATCCTTCATTTTAAATTTGATTTTGTCGAAGGATATTTTCGAGATTAGGAGAGGTTGCCAGCTATCCTTAGACAGGAAGTATTTACACTCGAGTAAGTTATGGACAAGCATGCATAAGATTTCACCAATAAGGCTTGGCCCCCCTCTCAAGCTCTTCCCTAGTAGTACGTGGAAAACCTCGTGCCACAGGGCTGCGTAGTAGAATGTTGTTTTAAAGTTGTCCAATCCATCCCATACGTATACGGCCGACTCACCCGGTATATTCGCTCCTCCTTTGCCACATCCACGGGGGAGGGGTGGATAAGGTATATGGTATACGTCCAAGTTAAACTCGTGGTTTAAGCCAAGCATGTCCAACATGTCTTTAATTCCATCTATTATCAGGCCATTCCAGTATTCACAGTATTCCATAGCCTCCTCAGAAACCTTTCTATAATTCTCAAAGTATGGCTTCATATAATCCGCCAGCCTCAGGTAAGCCACTCTAACGTCATCATCTTTAATAAACCTGCAGCCATCCTCAACGCTTTCAGCAATCATCATGAATTTTTGAAACTCAGACCCCCAGTCCCATGAAGGTGGATACCCTCCGTATTTAGCGTACAACTCAGCCATCTTCACATGCTCTTCTTTAAACGGTATAAACCGGTTTATAAGCCCATTCGCCTCAGGGGGGACGCCTGCCAGCTGGAGAATCCATTCATGGAGAGTAGCTGGATAAGACAACCTATGTCTAACTCTAACCCTCATTACTCAGCGCCTAAAATACGACTCGGAGTGCTTGAATAAAAAGGTTAATAATGATGGGGTGAGGTAGGCTTAAAACCTCTACTATCTAACGTGGATTGTGGTGATGCCGCAGAGCTCTAAACAGTCGTGTCGGAGAATCCACCTTAGTCTGTTCTTCTGAATGGACTTTTAAGCCTTTCTTCAACCCATTTTTCATCGATCAGCAAGCCATACTGATCATGCCGTATCATCCCTTTAAATTTCATGTCTTTAGCCTTTTGATAGAGTTTTAAAGCTTCATCTCGTCTCCCTAGAAGGTCACAGATATGTCCCTGCCAAACGGTCGATGCGAAGATGTATACGGTTTCCTCGCTTAGCTCTCCGGACTTCTTAAACGCTTCAAGGCCCTCCCTGTAAAACTTTCCATCATATAGAGTTAAGCCAAGCTTAAACCAGTGTGGTCCATAAGTTAAACCAGCCTCACAGGCTTTCTCATAAATCTCCTTCGCCTTTTCTCCACTTCCTACCCAGGAAAGCTTCACCACCTCCATCGCAACTTCAGCCTCTGAAGGCTTCGGAGGAGGATAAACTAGAGGTAAGAGGCTGTCAGGGTCTAGGCGGGCGTCGATTATCGGAGAAATGCTTTGAAACTTTAATTCATTGGCTGGAAGCACTCTATCCGTCATCTTCCTCGCTGAGGAGCCATCTTCAAAACGGGCTTCCACGGGTATGGACATCTCTATACTTCCCAGCCGTTTAACCCTAACAGTGGTCACATAATGCCCATCGTGGCATGTGCACTCTACGGAATCTACCTTATAGGAGAGATATTTATTTGTACGAAGCCATTGTCCGAAGAACCAGTCGAGGTCTTGCCCCGATTCTTCTTCACATATTTCTTGAAACTTCGAAGCCTTCAGCCTCCTCCCTTTAAACTCAGAAAGTATCCTTCTGCACACCTTAATGAAAACCTCCCTTCCGATGACAACTTCAAGGGCACTTATTATGGAGAAGCCTTTACCGTGGACGACGATGTTGTTGAAGTCAAACCCTATTGCCGTAAGCTGCTCCAACGGCCGCTCTACCGTAGTGTCTAAGCCTTCTCGGACACCTTCGATATAGCGTAGCATAAGTCTTCGGTGGATCTCCGGACTCAACCCACGGTGCCTTGAGTACTCTCTATCGAAGTATATTCCAAGCCCTATCAAGAGCCATTCCGGTTGATTCCCCTCTAAGACGTATTCTCCAAAATACTGATGCCCTATTTCATGGGCTACTATCCACTTCCAGAAGTCTAAAGGCTTCTCTTCAAACCTCTCTTGACCATGTATTACGATCATGTTGGTTGCAAACGGGTATCCACCGATAGGTTCTTCCACACCAGGAATTATTGAAAGGATTGGCTGAGGATAGAATCCGAGGACTCCCCTGTAGAAATCGATAGCATCTAGGGCTGTCTCAAGCAGGGGCTCGCTACACTTCTTCCCCTTTTCCGTGAAAAGCACCTTAACTTTTACATCCCCCGTCTCTCCCTCAGCTGTTAGAAAATCTTTAGCAATCACAACCCCGAAATCCTTCACATCGCTGGCCATGTAGAAGCCTGAGTTTTCATCGAATCGTCCGCTTGTTAAGACTTCGTAGTTTTCCGGGCGCTTCACTTTAACCATGAAGTCGTCGTGGCTCTGATAACCCCACCATATACGGGGATGGAAGTTGAGGAGCTTAAGATATCTATCCTCTGGAAGCTTAAAGCTGAAGTTTACCGAGAGTTTAATATCCTCATTTGGTTTGAGAGGCTCTGGAAGTTCAAAAAGCATCGGCTCTTTCGAGATGGGTTTCAAAGTATTCCCGTCAAGGCCTACCTTCATATCCCATTCTTTTCCGGGCTCCCAGTTGAAGATAAGCCTCGATAAAGCCTTGGAAGTTTTGTTAATAAGTCTGACCTCCTCCTCACCCTTAAGCAGCTCTTTCGACGGGTCTATTTCAAAATCGATCGAGTAGAGCGCTTTTACTGGCGTCCTCGACACCCAGAAGGTTTGATTAAATGTTGAGTATTCAAAGGTTGACTCAGGCATCGAGAATCATCCTACAATTGAAGTCTTCAAACATTTAAACCTAAAAATTTTCTATTAGACAACGCGTATTTCGAGGTTAAGAAGAGGATGCTAAAGGTCGCGTGCTCACACGTTAAGTTCGATGGAAAGGTTCATTTAGACTCCGGTAAAGAAGAGGAGGGCTTAGAGACAACTTGCCGAATGTAAATTCTAGAAACTTATTGTAATCACAATCGGCGTCCTCTACATGTGCTTTAGTTTTAATAGAATCTTCCGGTAAATTATCGAAATGGTGTAATCGTGCGTAAAGTCGTATCTGTTCCACGCGGTTCAACTGCAACATTAGGGTTTGTTGATGGAGACCTGCACGTGGGCGGAGATTCAACTATAAAAGCTGAAGAGGGGTTGCAAAGCATTACAGTTTCAGGTATCGTACGATGCGAGGGAGAATGCCTCTTCAACTGTGGTCTTATAGCCGAGTCTTTGGATGGACGCGATGGCGATATTACGGTTGAGGGCGATTTATCGGTTAACAAGGTGAAGATTAGAAAGGGTGGGCTTCACGTAATCGGAAACTTATCTGCGAAGACTTTGGATGTAGATAAGGAGGTTATGGTTGAAAAAAACCTTAACGTTGAAAGGGTTAGAGTCGGTGGAAGCCTTGAAGTAAGAGGCGATACAAAAGCCTTAGATGTAGAGGTTGGCGGCTCATATAAGGCGTCTGGTAATGTGGAAATGGAGAATATTAACGTAGGTGGAGCGGTTGACGTTGAGGGCGTTGTGAAAGGCTTATGGATTGATGTTGGCGGGTCCTTCAGAGGAGGAGGGCTGGTGGAGGTCAAAAAGATAACGGTTGGGGGTACGGTTAGAGTTGAAGCTGAAGTTAAAATTGAGGATATCGACGTTGGAGGCATGGTTGTAATTAAGGGTGGTGAGGTGAAGAAGACGATTCGCGTAGGGGGGACGTTTGAATCAACCGGCCCTCTTAAGTTTAACAAAATCGATGTTGGTGGTGCTGTGAGGCTTTCCAACCGATGTGAAGGTGGGAGCATAAACGTCGGGGGCTCTTTAAAGGTTGACGGAGATCTCGTATTTACGGGTGTGGATGTTGGCGGTTCTGTTGAAATAACTGGTGACGCTAAAGGCGAAAACGTGAATGTTGGCGGTAGGCTAAACGTGGGGGGAAGTCTAAACCTATCCGGTAAGTTAGATGTTGGCGGCTCAGCTGAAATAGGTGGTTATGTTAAGGTTAAATCCATTGATGTTGGCGGCTCCCTGAAGGCTTTAACGGTTGAAGCTCTAGACGCCGTAAAAGTCGGAGGGTTGATAGAGACTTCGAAGGGTGTGAAGGCTAACTATATAGAGATCGGTAGGCGTGGTGAGGTTCGAGGGCCTCTAGTAGGCGTTAATGTCCTTGTGCGGGAGAGGGCTAGAGTTGAAGACGTTTATGCTGACACTTTAACGTTGGAGGAGAATTCGAGGGCTAAAAACATCTACGCGAGAAAGATATACGTGGAGTCTGGTTGTAGAGTACTTGGAGAAGTACAGTATACCGAGTTGTTGGAGAAGGAAGAGGGTGTTTTATTCGCTCAGACACCGGTGAAAGTTGAAAAGCTACCTTCCCCACCACTTTAATGTCAACCTAGAAGTTGATAACGCCATGAGTGAGAGAAGGACAAAATATGAAATATACTCCGATATATTGGAAACAGTTTTAAGAAGAGGTCCATCCCCTTTAACAAGGATAGCCTACGGTGCTGGGCTTCCAGTTGATAGGGCGAAAAGGGCTCTGCGATTTCTAGTAGCTCGCGGCCTTTTAAGAGAAGAGAATATAGGCGATATGAAGGTTTACGTGTTAACCAAGAGGGGTGGAGAATTCCTAGAGGCCTTGAGGGTTGTGAAAAAGTATATGAGTTGAAAATGACAGTTCGTGAATAGTTTTTCAAAAAATTATTCATTATTCTTCAAAAGTAAGTTTTAATTCATATTCAGATGTTGGAAATAATTTTAAAATTGTTGTAGATTCTCCAATTTTAGTAAAGCTTTTACCCTTAAAAGAGCTCAATCTATTGAATATGTCGGTAAATAATGGTGTCGCCGTAGACGTTAGAAACCTCGTAAAGCTTTTCGGGTCTTCTAAAGCCTTAGACGACTTATCCTTCCAAGTCAGGGAGGGGGAGGTTTTCGGGTTAATCGGGCCTAACGGTGCTGGTAAAACCACTGCTCTAAGGATCCTGGCCACACTTTTACTTCCAACAAGGGGCTCCGTGAAGATATTCGGATATGACGTTATTTCTCAGGCCACTGATGTAAGACGTATAATAGGCTATCTTGCTGAGGATGCCGGAGCTTATAGAAACCTCTCTGGGTTGGAATATCTTTCAATAATGGCTAGAGTGTACTTTCGCTCTAAAAATGAGGCTTTGGAAGCCGTTAACCGTGCCGTCGATATTTCAGGGCTTGGCGATAAAATACATGATAAGATCAAGACCTATAGTAAGGGTATGAAAAGGAGGCTTCAGATAGCGAGGGTTTTTATGCTGAAGCCTAAACTGGCAATACTCGATGAGCCTACGGCGGGTTTAGACGTTGTACATGCAAGTTACATAAGGAAGCTCATAAAAGATTATGCGAGCAAGTATGGTATAACGGTGATAATGTCTAGCCACAACATGTTTGAAGTAGAATACGTTTGTGATAGAGTAGCATTAATAAATAAAGGTAGAATAGTAGCTGAAGGTACGCCAGATCAGCTTAAAACTTTTTGGAATGCTTCAAACCTTGAAGAAGTCTTCATAAAGGTGGTAGATATTGGGTAGCCTTCTTCCTCTAATTGAAAAGGAGATTAAGGATTTACTAAGAGATCCTAGAATCTACATAGGTTTACTGGCGCCAATTTTAACAATGCCTATACTCGGCTTGGTGATATCTACGATCATGCAAAGCTCTATTGAAACGATTTCGAGGGAGGGTATTAAAGTAGCTGTTATAGACTTAGATAGGACGTCTACGAGTCGCGAATTTATGGGCTTCATACGTAGCCTTGGCTTAAATGTATCTGAATTCCCCCCATTGGAGATTGAAGATGCGATTAAAGAGCTTAAAGGTAGCGATACTAGAATTTTGATGGTTGTGCCGAACGGCTTTGAATCCAACATCACAAGCTTTAGAAAAGCTCAGGTGAACGTATTCTTCATCGTTAAAAGTACGGGTTTAACTAGCATTGGAATCTTCTCCGTGGTTGAAAATGTTTTAAACGCCTACTCTAAAGCTTTAGTAGAATCTTTCATATCTTCTAAAAGCCCTGAAGTCAATCCTGAAGACGTTTTAAATCCGTTAACCACTGTAAGCTACACGGTCGTCAAGGATAGGGTTCTTAAGGTCTCACCAGGTGTTCTATTTAACCAGTTCTTCATGAGCTCTGGGATAATAGTTCCGATCGTTTTAATGCTGGTTTCGACATCTGTTGCGCAGATAGCTGCGACTGCTACGGCTGTTGAAAACGAGGAGAAAACTCTTGAAACCCTACTGACGCTACCTATTAGCAGGTACAGTATTTTAATGGGTAAGCTTATAGGGTCAGCGGTCGTAGCAATGCTTGGAACAATCATCTTCATAGTCGGGCTGATCGTGTATTTTCAAAGCATTTTCAGCCTTCCCATAGTAGCTGAAGAAGGTTTAACCATTTCGCTAGAGCTTCCGACGGCGTCGTTTGAAAGCTATGTAATGCTTTTCATAAGCCTCCTCATAGCGATATTCTTCGCAACTTCTCTAGGCGTTATAATAGGGGCTTTAAGTAGCGACGTCAGAATATCCGGTTCTCTAGTTGGGTTTGTGCAGATACCGATAATGGTTCCAATGTTTATGGTCATATATGGTGACGTTAGAAGTTTACCGTTGGCGTTGCAAATATTCATCTACGCTTTACCTCCAAGCTATCCGATGCTTATAGCTCAAAGCATGTTTTTCACAGAGCTTCCATTTGAAGTGCTTCTAGGAATACCGTATTCAGCCGCATTTACAGTCTTCCTAGTATATCTGACCAGTAAACTTTTGGTGCCTGAGAAGCTTCTATCCCTCCAACATAAGCTGTTAATGCGTAGAATGAAGGGTAGAACTATGCCTTAGACAATAGTTTCTTCCGGCTTTAGTTTTTCCCACTCATTCTACTCCGGTTGCATGGTAGCCCATGGGGATGGGTGAGGCAGACTTCAGATGTGGTGAAGCTGGTTTTCCACCGAAAGTCCTCAATGAGTTGATAGGGAAGGACTATGTATGACCCTTAGTCCAGAATCCATAAACTAGTACGCTTTACCTAGGTAGACGTATTCCCCTGCCTTCCTGCCACATATTATACATTTCTCTCCTTCAGAGGGTTTAACTCTGTTTTTAAGGGGTACTCCTCTGACTTCTAAGCCCAATGTTTCCTTAAGCTTTATCGAGCAATTTTCACCGTCGAAGTCTATCGAGCAGAACGGGGCGATTATGAAGCCGCCTCTATCTGCTAGATCTTTAACCTCTTCAAAAGTAGTGGCTTTAAATATCTTAGACTGAAGGAACTCTTCAGCCCTCTTTCTAAGATTTTGAAGAGACTCGTCGCCGAGCTTCTTAACGGCTTCAACAAGCCCATCAAGTTGAACTGTTACCCTACTGCGGTTATCCCTTCTGAATAACGTCACAGATTTGGCTTCAACCTCTCTGATGCCGACTTCAGCCCTTATTGGAACCCCCATCATCTCCCAGTAGTAGTATTTCGCACCTGGAGTCTTATCTGAAAAATCTACTTCTACTCTGAAGCCGGCCGCTTTCAAACTCTTGAAAACCTCCATACAGTATTTTTCAACAGATTCTTTCTGCTCTTTCGTAAATATTGGAACTATGATAACTTGAATTGGAGCTATTTCAAACGGCAATATGAGGCCATTATCATCACCGTGTATGGAGATGACGGCGGCTAGAATGCGCCACACGCCAGGTCCATAGCATGTCTGATAAGCATACTTCCGCGTGCCATCATTGTCTAGGAATGTGATTTCAAAGGCTTTGGAGAATCTCTGACCCAAATAGTGTGTAGATGCTATTTGAAGTAGTTTTCCATCAGGCATTACGCAGTCAGCGGCGAACGTTTTAACGGCTCCTCTAAACTTATCCCATTGCGGCCTCTCTAGGAATATGAAGGGTACTCCAAGCCTCTTATGTATGACTTCTTCAGCTATCTCCATATCCTCTTCAACCTGTTTGTAGGCCTCTTCCTCTGTGGCGAAGACGTCGTGTGCCTCTATCCAGAGGAACTCCCTACCTCTGATAAGAGGCTTAGTCGATTTAGTCTCATATCTGAAGACTGAGCAGCTTTGATAGAGTTTCAGAGGTAGATCTGATACGCTTCTTATCCATAGGGAGTAGAGCGGGTAGAAAGCGGTTTCAGAAGTAGGCCTTAATGCAAGTCTTTTCTCAAGCTTATCATCTCCGCCATGAGTTACCCAGAATACTTCAGCTCTAAAGCCTTCAACATGCTCCTCCTCTTTTGAAAGGTTTTCCTCGGGTATTACCGTTGGGAAGAGTACGGGTTTATGCCCCCGCTCTTCGAGCTCGCTCTCGTATAGGCGGTAGATTTGTTTAAGCATGCTCATAGACCAGGGTCTATGAACTATGAAGCCTTTAACGTTATACCTGTCATCTATAAGCTGTGCCTCCCGGATTATCCTATTAAACCAGTTGGAGAAGTCGCCATTCTTATCTACTCTGAAAGTCTCTTTCGACATGGCTTTCCAACCCCTATTAGAATCTGGGAAAGCTATATAAATACTATAATTATGAAGTCTAAAACCGCTTAATTAGCATAGTTGTTTAATCTACGGCTCAATTTAGAGGTCTTCCAGCTCTTCCTTATAAGCCATTCTGAATGCTTATTTCCACGGTTTTCTTTCAGAAAACTTACAGTTTTCAAGTCCGAGGGATAGCCGCTTCCGAAATCTCCATATAAATCTCTAAGCGACCTGATGATTCTATCTCTCAAGACTTTAGCCACTATAGATGCTGATGCTATGGCTGGGTGGTCGTCGTACTTTCCATGAAGGGCTACGATTTCAACACTCCATGGGATTTCAGACTTCAAGGTTCTACAAAACCTCATCGAGTTTACGTCTGGGCAGTCTACGTATACTTTCGTGGCTCTAAGCTCTCTTACTATGCGTGCGATCTCTTTAAGTTCTAAAGCGTTTAAACCGCCTAGTGTCTTCTTAAATTTAACATATCGGTCTATTATGGTCGGGTTTAACACGGTAAATGCCACTCTAACAGCCCCGTTAACTATAAACTCGTAAAGCTTCTCCCTCCTCTCTGGTGGAAGCTTCTTAGAATCTTTAACACCGTTCGATTTAACAGCCTCTAAGAACTCCTCCTCTAGTAGGACTCCCGCTATAACCATTGGTCCTATGACGCTTCCTCTACCGGCCTCATCTACACCGGCCACTGTGCTATGCAAGACGGGCTTCACCTTGTTGAAAGGATCATAACGTGGTCTTTGTCAAATGGCTCAAGCTTAATCGTAGATTCTATTTTAAACCCTCTGCTCTGTAAAACCTTGGCTTCTTCTTTAAATATTTCTACAGGTTTTCTTGAAACGTCTATACTCCTCGCCTTCACGGCCAGCATTATGCTTCCGCCTTTCTTAAGGTAGAAGTCTGCATTATCTGAAAGTATTCTAGCTTGATCTGGCTGAGCAATGTCGCAGTATATTACGTCAACTTCATCGACATATGGTAGGTAGGAGCCTGGAAATCTGGCGTCAGCGAGTATAGGCATAACGTTTCTCCTAAAAGATGAAACTCTTTTTATGAACTCCCGCATAACTCTTGGGCTGAATTCAACGGCATAGACTAGCCCCCCCTCCCCCACTATGTCGCTAACGTGGCTTACGGTGGTTCCAGAGCCGGCTCCAAGGTAGAGGACTTTAACCCCTTCAGAAATCGGTAGGCGTTTAAGGCCTTTGAGTAAAGCCGCTCCGAGTTTGCTCCTATACGGGTCCCAAAGCCTGTATTCTACACCCTCGATTTTAACGAGTCTTTCACCGTATACTTGAATGGTTGGAGCTAAGTTTATAGTGGCTAATTTACGTTCGCCTCCGAGTGTTATCTGATAGACTCCATTAAAACCTTTGAAGCTTTCGACTTTAACCACAGCTATCTATTAAGATTTAGTAAGAACTCATAACTAAATTTTACCGTTTAGCTTTAAACCGGCTGGTCGAGCAGAGTCTATCCGAATTAAACTTTATACTGGAGACCTGTTAGAATTTATTGACTGAACCACATGGTTAAGTTTAAGTGTACACTTTGCGGTGTTTGTTGTAGCCAATACTGGGTTCCAGTTACGCATTTAGATGTTTGGCGTATAGTACATTATGGAGGATATAGTGCTCAAGATTTTCTAACGGTCTATAAAGCTGAGGATTATAAGAGCACGTTTCCCAAAGTCTCGCTCTGGGAGGGTAAAGGATACCTGGGTTTGAAGAGATTTCCAAACGGATTTTGCGTTTTGAATAAGAATAAAATCTGCACGGTTCACCAGTTTAAACCTTTGACGTGCCGCTTCTACCCCTTCATATACGTGACGTCTAACGGTAAAGTCACCGGCATAGAGGTTAACAAGAGCGCCGTTAAATCTTGTCCAGGTTTAATATATGACGGTGACCCCATTGACGCTGAAACGTACAGTAGCCTTATCCGACTTGCTGAAATTAGAATTGTTGAGAGAAACCTCTACGCTAATGCTGTTAAAGAGTGGTCTTCAGAGTACCATGAAAGGGGGTTATTCAAGGAACTCGTAGATTTCCTGATCGAGAAGGCTGAGGAGGATGCAAGTCTTCTCATACGTAAAGGTCTATGGATTAAATGAAGCTTTTTAAACTTCAAGGCTCTTCTCCCAGTAGGTGCTATACCTCATCTGGAACTCGTAAGGCATGTCTTTAAGCTCATCCCTAATTATCATGAAAGCTGCTTGAGGAGGTATGATCCCCCTTTCAGTTATTATGAGGTCTATGTACTCTGGAGGTGTAACGTCGAAGGAGGGGTTTCTGACGGAGCCATACTTCCAGTGTTTGAAGACGCTGGCCGGCACCACTTCTTCAGGCCCCCTCTCCTCGATTTTGACGAGTTCTCCTGCAAGCGTTTCAGGGCTGAACTTATACGTTTCAGCTGCGACGAACACTAAGGCTCTAGCTTCATAAGCGGCTAGAGCTATAATGGATGTACCTATCTTATTTACGACTGCTCCATTGGCTGCCACCGCGTCAGCGCCTACGATAACTTTATCCACCTTTTTCATGAGGAATCTGGCAGCGCTATCTATAATCAATGTAAACGGTATTCCATTCTTCTCAAGCTCTTCAGCCGTTATAAGCCCTTGATAAAGCGGTCTTGTTTCAGTAATTATTACCTTTATGTTCTTCCCCATCTTATGGGCTGTCTTTATAACGTTTAAAACGGCTGTACTGTGGCAGTGCGTCATTATGGTGTCTCCGTCGTTTATCCTCCTAGCCCCTATTTCACCTATCTTTATAGATGCCTCCCTTATTCTTCTGAGGAATTCTCTACAGGCATCTACTGCTCTGGCTTTAACTTCTTCAGCTTTCAATCCGCTCTCTTTAGCCTTATAGACTTCAAACATGACGTATCTTATGGCGTTTGGGAGGGAAACGGCTGTAGGCCGTGTGGCTAAAAGCTTCTGAGCCACATAGTCTAGTTCTTCAAACACCTCCTCAGGTGTTCCAGATTTACTGTTCTCGGCAACTATACTCAAAGCTCTAACGCCGGCTTCTGCTATTTTTGAAGCCCCTCTTATTTGCATAGAGCTTATACCGTTTATGATGTCTACCACTTCCGGTGGAAGTTTAAACTCCATAGTCCTAAAGAAATTTAATTGGTAAATTCTCCATTATAAAGATAACTGATGAATTAACAAGCACGCTTAACTCTCACTTAACGACTGGTTGAATTGAAACGTCCAACGTTATTGTCCTACTCGATCAAGTTGAGGTTTCCGCTCTTCCTGTAAACCCACTTAAAACCTCCCCCCTTCCTCCTCTTCACTTTAGACCTTTCCAAAACCCCGAGGATGACGAGTTGTTCTAAGCTTGGTCTAATGTGTTTTAAATCTTTAGGATGCCAACACCTCCGTATCAACTCATTCGCCACATCGCTTGCGGTTTTCCAATCGTTGAAGAAGCCCTCTTTCATAAGTAGGATTATTCTACCTAAAAGCTCATCTTCGCTTATTCTAATTTCCAAAGGCTTCTTTTCCAAGACCACTTTTGGAACTTCCACTTTAAGAGATATGTTGCTGGCTTTAACAGCCTTCTCTAACGCCTCAACTCTACACTGCAGGTTTTCAACGAGCGCCTTCATCTCCTTAACTGTTCTACTAACCTCTTCTATGCTCATAGATTAAACCTTCAAATTAACAGTTCACAAGCCCATAGTTATCTTTTACTATAATGAGGTTGGCAACGTGTTTTCAAACGCTGAATAAAGCTTAACTACCTATCTTCAAACATTTCGCTTACACGAGTCCCTCGGACTCTAAATAATATTTATGGTTGAATGGGATAAGGGCTTCAATATGACGTTTAAATTCAATCCGTCAATAGAGCTTCAAATATCAGGATAAAACCGAACAGTATGAATGCGATCGATGTTCCTATTTTCAAGTACCTATCTTCTACAAGCCTTAGAATTTTACTGCCCAGTAGAACCCCTATGCCAGTTATTAGGCTGAAGGCCATCATGACGCCGATCAAAACCATGAGTGGGTTTTTAAACTGAGCCGCTAAGAGTATTGAGGCCATTTGAGTTTTATCGCCGAGCTCCATAAGTGATATTAGGGAGAAGGTTTTGAAGAATGATGTTTCAGCTTTATCTAAAGTCTTCCCGCTCTCTCTACGGAGGAGGGTTATCAACCCGTAAATTATGAAGATTAAACCCGCGGCTAAGCTTATTACGTCCTTAGGTAGGAGGCTCAGCAGCTCCCCACCCAGTAGAGCGCTTAAACCGTCAACTATGAAGAAGGCAGTCATAGCGCCTGAGAAAACCGAGATGGCTGAAGACCTTGAAGACAATATGATCGTACACATCTGAGTCTTATCACCCAGCTCGGCTAGGAAGATCAACGTAAAAGACGTCAGAAGAGCTGCGGGGTCGAATTCCATACAAGCCTTTTAAAAGAATGCTCACAGATATATGTTTTTCCAAGGAGACTTAGAAGAGCTAAATTTAAAAGAGGAAAAACGCCTATACTTAATGGAAGCGGGGGTAGCCAAGCCTGGTCTAAGGCGCAGCGCTGAGGAGGCAACAGCGGCCTCAGAGCCGCTGTGGGGTAGCCCTTCGTGGGTTCAAATCCCACCCCCCGCATCTTCGCCTCCCTTTTGCGGAAGAATTTAAGCCCATCTTGCTCGCAGATGCTCTGAAGTTGAATTCAACCAGGCTTCTCACCTTTCAGGCTTAGTGCGAATAGCTGTTTAACGTCCTAATAGCTGTATATCTCTTCAAACAGTTTAGACATGGAAACATCTCCAATAATATGCTTTAGGGGAAAATAGGGGGTCAGTTTTCCACTTAGGATATTCTAGGTTTTGTGAAAAGCCAGAGCTTTCAAGACGCATATCTGGATTCAACGGCTACATCTACACGGTGAGGGGATGGAAGTTCAACCTCAAACTTTATACAAATGCCCGTAGGGTAATGAGCTTCATGGGATGGTTAGAGGGTAGATTAAAATTTACAATGGATTTACTATGGGTTTTACTATGGCTGTTACTATGGATGTTCGACCCCCCCTCTAGGCCTCTCAGGTTAATAGAAAGTTGGCGGTAAACTATTCGCATATGTGGATTGCAATATCCCATACGTCTTCCTATGTTTACGCGAACGTTGACAGTTCATTATGTCTATTTTCACACCATGTATGGAATAAACATAAAACAGACAAACCTGTGTACAGGATAGACCTAAAATAGACATTAGAAGGCCATGTCTGTTTTGTGTCTGTTCTGTACTGGATATAGAGAATAGACGTATAGCGGACACAGGTATACAGAATAGACGTTAAAAGGGACGTTTAGACATATGCCTTTATAAGCCTCTCCAACTCAAAGCCCCCCACTTAGACCACAGGACTGTCCTAGGACTGTCCCATCCATAGGGTTAAAAGAACCTGAAAGCGGGCTTTTTTCAGCAAAATGATGCGGTGGGCGGGATTTGAACCCGCGAACCCCGCCGTGGCAGGGCGGTATCTTACCAGGCTAGACCACCACCGCATCTAAGGTGAAGAGAGTTTAATGGGGGGATATAAGTTTTAACCTTTGGGTTTGAAGCGTTTATTCTGTTAAAAGTTCTACTTTCAATGTATCCTTCTGGTATCTTGTAACTCTAACTATGCCGTTTATTTCGAGTTTGAGGAGTATTTTCATGAGTTGGTTGAAGCTGAGCTCTTCATACTGTTCTTTGAGTTTTTCATATATCTCTACGTCTGTTAATCCGCTTGGGTTTTTAGCTAGAAGCTCTACTATGGCTGTGTGTAGTGGGGTTCTCATGTTTTTCACGTAACTGGTGTCGCTGGTCTTGTCAGTCTAAGTTGCTGTTGGAATATTGACCTGTACCACTTGTCTAAGTCCGGTGTTATGGAGGGTTTAATGGTCTCCATAACCTTTCTGAAGTCTTCCATCTTCACCTTTCCACCGGTTTCAGGGTTTCTTCTAATCGCGTTCATAGCTGCTTCTCTACATATTGCCGCTATATCGGCGCCCGTATATCCTTCAGTTAGAGCTGCAAGTTTTTCAAGGCTTACATCTTCGTCTAGAGGCATCTTCCTAGTGTGTATTTTGAATATTTGAAGCCTAGTTTTCTCGTCTGGAGGTGGCACGTATATCAGCCTATCGAATCGTCCTGGTCTGAGGACGGCTGGGTCTACCATGTCAGGCCTATTCGTAGCAGCTAAAACTACAACGTTCTCAAGTGTTTCAATACCGTCAAGCTCCGTTAAGAGCTGGCTTATGACGCGTTCACTAACCCCTGAATCTCCAAACCTAGCTCCTCTCGGAGGAACTAAGGCGTCGATTTCATCAAAGAATACTACGGCTGGAGCGGCCATCCTAGCCTTCCTAAAGATCTCCCTAATAGCCCTCTCAGACTCTCCAACCCACTTGCTGAAGACTTCAGGCCCTTTTATGGAGATGAAGTTCGCCTCACTCTCTGTAGCTACTGCTCTTGCTAGTAGTGTTTTACCGCATCCCGGAGGGCCGTAGAGTAGAATACCCTTAGGAGGTTTAATGCCCATGTTTTCAAAGAGCTTGGGGTTCTTAAGAGGCCATTCTACGCTTTCTCTAAGCTGTTGCTTAACGTCGTCTAAGCCTCCTATGTCCTCCCAGTGTACTGTTGGAACTTCAACTTCAACTTCTCTCATAGCTGTTGGAGTTATCTCTCTGTAGGCTTGCATGAAGTCGTTCATGTTTACAACCATCTCCTCTAAGACCTCTGGAGGTATTGTAGGCTCTTCTAGGTTTATCTTTGGAAGGTATCTTCGGAGAGCTTTCATAGCCGCTTCTCTACAAAGTGCCGCTATGTCGGCTCCAGTGTAACCGTGCGTTATCTCGGCAAGTTTGTTTAAGTCTACGTCTTCGGCTAGAGGCATTCCTCTAGTATGTATCTGAAGGATTTCATAGCGGCCGTTTTTATCCGGTATTCCAATCTCGATCTCCCTATCGAATCTACCCGGCCTTCTCAACGCTGGGTCTAAAGCGTTAACCCTATTCGTAGCGCCTATGACTATCACGTTTCCGCGGCTTTCTAAGCCGTCCATAAGCGCGAGAAGTTGAGCTACGACTCTACGCTCAACTTCACCTGTAACTTCTTCACGTTTAGGAGCTATAGCATCTATTTCATCTATGAATATTATACTTGGAGCGCTCTCCTGAGCCTTCTGGAATATTTCTCTAAGCCTAGCCTCGGATTCTCCGTAGAATTTACTCATGATTTCAGGCCCATTTATGCTGAAGAAGTTCGCCTCGCTTTCGTTGGCTACTGCTTTTGCTAGTAGTGTTTTACCGCATCCCGGAGGACCGTAAAGTAAAACACCCTTAGGAGGCTCTATGCCAAGCCTTTGGAAAAGCTCGGGGTGTCTAAGCGGAAGCTCAACCATCTCTCTAATCTTCTGTATGGCCTCCTTCAACCCGCCTATGTCTTCATACGTGACTCTTAAAAGCCCAGTCTTCTCTGGAACTGGTTCAGATAAGACTTGAACGTTTGTTCTAGACGTTATTACGACTATGCCGTGTGGAATTGTCTTGGTCACACGGAAGTGGACGGCGCTTCCGAATATTGAAACTTGAATGGTATCCCCTGCGACTACAGGTGCTTCGAGAATACGGTTTTTAACAAACTCGTAAAAGCTCTGGTCTACACCGGGTATTGTCACGTTAACGGGTGCAATTGTTACAGATTGAGCCTCCTTGACGACGGCCTTTCTAACGCTTACGTACTCGTTTATAGAAACCCCCGCGTTTTTCCTGGTTATCCCATCCATACGGATTATGTTTTTACCCGCGTCTTCGGGATATGCGGGCCAAACTACGGCGGCCGTCGTCCTCTTACCCTTAATCTCTACGATATCTCCTGGAGTTACCTCTAAATACTCCATGGTTTTAGCGTCTATCCTAACCTTCCACCTTCCAACATCTCTCTGATGGCTTACTTCAGCAACCCTAAGTTTTATTTCTTTAGCCATAATATCATCCTTCCCAGGTTTTCAAAGCAAACAGTGTATTCGCATTATTTAACTCTATCGGAGAAAACTTTATCAGTAGGAGATATCTCAGCCATCCACCTCGTATTCTTGTTCTCAAATCAAGTGGTTATTACCGCATGTACTGTTTTCTTATGGGGATGCCTTAAACGTGGTTAAGCTGAATTCTATCAGTATTTCAGATAACCGGAAGCCACCTCATTCGAGGGATCGGTTATTCTACGTCTTAGGTAAAGCATATATTCCAGATAACGCGTCTTGAAAGCTGTGAAGACCGCAGTCTTAGCGTTAATAGTTTTATTAGTCCTAGCGTTTCCTATCGCGCTCTACGGTTACGGTTACATGAAGCCGTCTGAAGTCTTGAATAAAGTTGTTGAGTCTATTGAAGTTTCAGGCTTTAAGGTCATGGATGTATCGATAATTCCTCCAAGCATAGAGCTTAAAGTGACACTGACCGTTAGAAATCCAACCGATACATCCATAGTCCTTCAATCCGTATACTTGGAAGTGTTTCTAGAGGAGTTTAAGCTTGGGGAGATAACGGTTGCTGGCAAACCACTCCCATCTGGGGCTGTTACGACGCTGGATGGGTTGATGCGTATAGAGGCGGGTACAGTCTTGGCGGCTGTCAGAAGCTATATTGAACGTGGGAATGTGACGTTGAGGATAAGGGGGAGTATGGTCGCGTCGGCTACGTACCTGTTTATAACCGTAAGCCGTGAAGCTTCAGTAGACTTGGAGAAGACGTATACCATGAGGAAGATATTGACTGAAGAGATGGCTTTGAGTTAGAAGCATCCCAAAGATTTTTCTCCCTACAAGTTTATAAGCGATGACGCGTTACGTTGCTTAACAATTAGGAGTGTGTTAACCGTATGTCTGAAGGTAAAGTCCCCATATCTGAGAAGTTGAAGGTTTTGGATAGCGTTACGATATATAAGACGGCTAAATGGTGGTCTGCAGTAGTATTGGTTGAATCCTTCGGTAGGAGACAGGTTGCTATGTATGTTTGGCTGAATAGGAACGGTAGGTGGAGGCGTAATCAGAAATTCACAATCCACAGTAGAATGGAGTGGTCTCAGGTTAAGGAGGCTGTTGAAAAGTTTGTCTCCCAATTGGGTTGACTTTCCTCGTTGGTTGGAAGTTTCAGCTTAAAAGTTTGGCTGTGAGTAGTATTATGAAGCTGCTTAATGGAACCGTTATGTTGTCATCTATCACATATTTACCTATTTTCTCAAAATGCTCTACTAAGCTTGCTATAGAGGCTGCAACAAGCCCAGATATTGGATTAGCTATGTGGCTACTTAGAAAGTAGCCGATTGGAGCGCATATTAGAAACATGGCTAAGTTTCCACTCCAGTGTTTAGTCCTCTTTTTAAAGATGAAGTTTCTAACGATCCCGGTTATCCCATCACCCCAGCTCATAAACAGTAGCGGGATTGCTGGTAGCCAGAAGTTTCCACCAGCTAAAACCCAACCTATGCCTATCGTTAAAGCCCATACTAGGCTGAAGTCCACCTCGTACATGTTGTTTGGGTCTTGAAACCAATACATGAGTTTTCCAGTTTTATGCGGTATGTAGCATAGTAGCGCCAGCACTAGCCCTAAGACTGATGGGATGATTGGTGTTTTGAAGAGGTTGTATGTTGGTATTAGAAGCGCTACCAGTCCTCCAGCTAGTATGTGTATGATTTTTCTGGCGAAGTATACTCCGACGTAGTGTGCTTTTTCACCAACGCCTAGCTTCGACTCCACCCTCTTCTTCACTATTTCGTAGGATTTTCTGGATATTAGATGGACTACTGTTAAAACCCACGCGAATAGGATTGAAGCGTAGAATATCTCATCTAACATTGCTTCCATTTTTTATCTATGGTTTACCCTATTAAAATTTTCTTCGATAGCTCGGTAGCTTTCCGGCCATTTTTGGAGGGAAACTGTTAAATCTGAGTATGCATACCATTTTCATGGGCTTAATGAGCGGTGATATTTTAGACCAGGTAGCTGTGAGAAATCCAGATTTAGAGTGGAATATTGAGCCTACTGGTGAAACCAGTGTAACGGTTAAGCAGAAGGGCTTCTTCGGCCCTAAGGCTAAGAAGTATGTTTTCGACGAAATCGGATCTTACGTTTTAAGGCTTCTAGACGGTAGGAGGACGCTTAGAGAAGTCGCTCAAATACTCGCCTATGAGAAGAATATGGATATTAAGCAGGCTGAGGCTTCTCTAATAAGCTATATAAACCAGCTTCAGATTAGAGGCGTTGTAAAGCTTCTGCCAGCCGGTGGAAATGTTAAAATCTGCCAGAGTTGTGGAAGAAAAATACCTTCAGAGGCGGTTTATTGTCCATACTGCGGCGTTAAACAATCTTAAACTGTTATTAGTCTGTTGAACGTTTCTCTAATTAGAGGCATATCTATGGCTAGATTGGATTGGAGAGAGTACCTCTCCATGCTCGAGAGAAGCCCGTCGTCGTTGAGTAGAGCTGTCAATAGTCTAATGCCTCAAGACGCAATTCGGACGCCTAGGAGCGTTCAAATCTTCAATTTAAACTACTCCCTCTGGGATTTCCAGGAGAAGATTTTAAACCGTATAGCTGGTTCAACTCTGATACTTGGATTACCCACCGGGCTTGGTAAGACGTACATCGCCGGCGCCTACCTTATGAGGGAGTCTCAGTTAAAACCTATTAGAGTAATCTTCCTAGTGCCTTCAATACCATTAGGCGTTCAGCAGACCCTTTTCGCTAGGAATATGCTGGGCGTTAGACACGCGTATTTCATATCTGGAGCCATGTCTCCTGAGAAGAGGTTTAAGCTTGGGGTTTGGAATTGGGAGTTCATAGTATGCACGCCTCAAACGGTTTACAACGACCTACTTACACCATTTCAAGACCGCTTAGAGGCGGCTAAGAGGTCCGGCGACCCCATTGGTTTTCTCAAGGGGGTTTTCCAGAGACCTCCTCTACCCTTCGACGTGGTCGTAGCAGATGAATGTCAAAACTATATAGGTGAAACAGACGGTTACAGCATCCTCCTCGTAGCTAAGGCCTGTGGTCTTAAAATACTGGCTTTAAGCGCTACCCCTCATTTACACTCGGCTAGGAGGCTTGAAGAGCTTAAGAGGATCTTTGAAAGGATTGAAGTTGTTTCGGTTGAAGAGGAAGCGATTAAAGCTATTATGCCTAGGAGGGCTTTGAAAATCGTTAGAGTTAAACCCCCTCCCGCTTTGCTTGAGCTTTATAAGGCTTTAGGAGTGGTTGTCGACTCTTATAGGCGTAGGGTTGCGGAGGTTTACGGTGAAAACCACCTCAACGAAGTATGTAGAAGTCATAGGCTTTGCTTGAATATGCGTATTCTTGAGAATCTTAGGAAACGTGTTGTTGAAGACGGTGCTAGTAGTGTTTTAGGCTATAGAGCTTGGAAGAATATAGACTTGCAGAAGCCTCTTAGAGAGTTTAAAGGCGCCTCCATAGTTGAGCTCTTTAGAAGGGCTTTAATGGAGTGTAAGAATCATAAGCATGACGCCGTCTTAACGCTTCTTGAGTCTCTGGATTACCGTAAGGCTATAGTGTTTACTGAGTCTATAAGAGCTGCTAAACAGCTTGGTCTAAGGCTTATGGATAAGATGGGCTTCGAAAACGTTTCAATACTCGTCGGTAAGGAGGGTATGAGTCCCGAGCATCAGGCTTCAGCTCTCCTACACTTCAGCGGAGGTGCTAGGGTGCTCGTCGCTACATCCGTGGCTGAGGAGGGGATTGATATTCCATCAGCTGACGTTGAGGTTTGGGTTGACCCGCCCAGCAACCCTAAGAAGTGGATTCAAAGGTTTGGCAGGGTGCTTAGGCAGCCTAAGGGTAAGAGGGAGGCCCGTGTCTACGCATTGGTTTCCGAGGGTACTCATGAGGAGGCTAAGCTCCGTAGGGTTTTAAGAATTTCCGAACAGGTTTACGGGTTTACGCAGAGGGTTTCCGTTGAGCGTTTAAAGCCTAGGTCAAGTTTTCAAAAGAGTTTAAGAGGATTTGCTTGATGAGTTTTCCTTGAGATGTGGTTTAATGTCTATGGATGAGTTTCTCACGGGCGTTTTCAGGAAGCTTGAACCTGAGGATTTTAGAGTTTTAACGGCCGTTGAACTCGGTATGGTCAGTCATGCTTACACACCTATTGAAGACATAGTTAGGTATTCCTCTCTTCCAAGGGAGGAGGTTTTATACAGGATTAGGAGGCTTAACGGGTTTAAGTTGATAAGGGGGATTGTAAGTCCGTTTAAAGGTTACGTGTTGAACTATTACGGTTACGATTTTCTGGCTTTAAACGCTTTGGTTAAAGCTGGGAAGCTTGAAGCCTTAGGTAAGCCTGTTGGTATAGGTAAGGAGGCGGACGTCTTCGAGGGTTTAACGCCTAGCGGTGAGAAGGTCATAGTTAAGTTTCATAGGGTTGGGAGGGTTAGCTTTAGAAAGACGAGAAGGGTTAGACGTTACATAGCCGATAGGACGCATATCTCGTGGCTGTATCAGAGCCGTAAAGCTGCTGAGAAGGAGTTTGAAGCTCTTGAAATCTTAGACCGTATAAATGCTAAAGCTCCAAAACCTATAGCTCAGAATAGGCACGTAGTCGTCATGAGTTTTTTCAGCGGCGTTGAGCTTGTAAATGTTAAAGTCGTCGATGAACCCCTACCCCTATTCAAGGATATTGTAGATGAGGTTAAACGGGTGTATTTTGAAGCGGGCTTAATACATGGAGATTTAAGCGAATATAATATCATCATTAAGGAGGATGGAGACTTCATGCTCATAGATTGGCCTCAGTTCATGAAGCGTAGTGACCCAGAATCTGAGAAATACCTGAAGAGGGATTTGGAGAAAATAGTCAGCTTCTTCAATAAACGCTTCAAACTAAAGTTGAATCCAAACCAAGTTTTAAACTACGTCCTAGGTTTAGCCGACGGCTTCTAACCCTTACATTTAACAATTGAAATATGCTTAGATTATTATGAGGTTTAAACATGAAGTATCGTATTCTAGGGAGGACTGGGCTTAAGGTTTCCGAGATCGGTCTCGGTGGGCATGAGTATAGGCGTCAAGCTCGAAGACAGATACGTTGGCGCCAGTTTATTTAGGGGGAAAGCTTCAATTGAGAAAATATTGGAGATTTATGAGAAACAGCATGAATATTTTAGGTTAACAGTTCTTGAGGGAAGAAGATTTGAGGAGGTAAGGCCACCTAGAATACTGATTGAAGAAGTTCATTGGCGGAAATGGAAAAATGAACTCAGCGGAGGCTACAGCGTAAAGTTTAGTGAATACGATTTGGAGATTGAAACAGATCCAAAAGAGGAGGAAATAATCAGCCAACTCGTCAAGTGTGCTAGGAGGCACGGTATAAGAATAAAAATGAACTTGAGACAAGAATAAGTTATGGGAAAAGGGGTTAATTTATGGAAATTAGTACAACTCTGCTTTGTATTGGAGCGGTTGCTTTATTCTAGTACCTATATATTCATATGGAGCAGCAGAAAACTGAATAAACTAATCAGATACTTGGGATTCTTAATCCCAAGTAATCCTTGTAAGGAATAGGAGCTTTTTGGATATCATTACATTATCTTTTTTCCCTCTTTTTCTGAATTACTAGTACATTATTAGTTCACAGTGCAGGTCGGTCACTGGGTTTCGCCTGAAGTTTGAAAATATTGTAGCGATTTCATAATGATGTAAATGGCTATAGCTGATAGGGATATTGTTAAGGCTATTGTAGAGCCTATTGGCGTGTCGAATAGCATGCTTAAGTATGCCCCCAAAGGGGGTAGTATAGCGCCAAATAGGCCAGCGATTATTAGCTGAAGATCAGCCTTTGGCGTTATGATCACTGATACTATGTATGGTACGTATATCAGTGAGAAGACAAGAAAACCCCCAACCACCTCCAACATTAAGACTAATGCAATGCACATGAATGTTATAACTATTATAGAATGGGTCTGAACATTGATCCCTTCGGCCTCAGCAAGCTTCTTATCAAATACTATTGCATCTAACTTAGATTTAAAGAGCATGAGATAAACTAAGAGGGCTCCAATAAGTATTGTAATGCATATAAATCTGTCTACGGTGATTGCAAGGGGGCTACCCCAAAGTAAACCTCCAACTCTACTAGTGGAAAGCACGACTACGTTGCCAAAGTATATTGCCATAAGGGCTGTGCTACTGAATATTGAGAACAGCATCATTGATAAGTTGTTTATGGTCTCAGCGCTGGTCTTAGGTAGAGCTATGCCTAATACTAATCCTAAGCATAACGTAAGTATTGATGGTAATGTGTACGGATCACTATTTAAAATGCTTGAAAACGCTACACCAGCTAGTGCTGCGTGAGCAGCTGAAAATGCTATCGTGCTTAAGCCTAGCCTCGAGATGTAGTAACCTATCAATGCAATAAGGAGGCCACCGACCACTAGTGAGATTAACACTAGCTCGATCAAGGGAATACCTCAATGAGGGTTACCAATAACATCCGCTACTTCACCATTGGACATATTTATCACAGCATCAGCTACTCTATTCAACTCCTTATTAACTACATGAGATACTGTGAGGGTTGTGGCGTTTCTCTCACGGGTGAAGTTATCTATTACTGATGTGAGCCGCTCCCTGCCCATAGGGTCAATGCTAGAAAAAGGTTCGTCTAGAAATAATATTAACGGCTCTCTTACAAGGGCTCTTGCTAGAAAGGCTCTTTGCTGCTGACCGCCACTAAGCTTACCGATAGGCTCATTGAGCAGGTTGTAGATGTCAAGTAACTTAGCCACATCCTTAATTTTCTGCAGATCCTTGGGTGTTAAAGTGTTTGGAAAACCCTTAGTCGAGAACAAACCCATGGCAATGACCTGTTTAACTGTGTATGATTCATGAGGGCTTCTCATAAAGTTTTGAGGTAGGTAGCTACATAATCTCCTAGCCACATGTAGTTGTCTATCGGTTGTGGCTATGCCTAAGAGTTTGACGACACCTTTAAAAGGTTTAAGGAGGCCCAAGCAGGTTTCAAGTAACGTGGTTTTACCGCAACCGTTAGGCCCTGTAATAACTACCAACTTGTTTTCACCTATTGACAGGTTAATTTTCCTTAAAGCAGGCCTTTCGACATCTCGATAGGTGACGTAAACGTTTCTTAACTCAATTCGAATAGTTCCCAATCTTCGAGCCTCCTAATGTAGGTTGAAGCTTCATCGATTGATTCAAAGCTTGATAGCTTACTTAACACTTCCCTCCTTAACCTAAGTCTTAATGACTTTTTAGTTATGTTGTTAATGAATATATACTCGAAGTCTTCTCTATCCTCGACAATTATGTTTCCCTTACCCAAGGTGCAGCAAGTTGATGCTTGCACACCGTCAACACTGCAGGAATAGGGTACTTTACTTGGTATTCTAACAATGCATTGGAGGGCGTGAATATCCTTAGGTTTTAGCATATTCCTAGCTACTATACCAGCTCTATAGCCGATTACCAGCCAAGGACCTAAATGGCCATGAAATTTGACCGCCTCGTCAAGTGTTAAGCCCCAGCTCATTTTCGCGCACTTCTTAACTTCACAGTGGTTATCAGTAGAGCTATGACAAAGACTACGTTAAGCACTATGGAAGTAGTCAGATACATAGTCAGTGAATCAACATCTTTACTGAGCTTTGAGACTTGATTACTGAGCATTTCAACCGTCTTAATAGCATTAGCGGCTTTTAATGCATTTGCTAACAGTTTAGCGTTATATATCCACATGTCCGTTACATTGGAGATCTCCGGTGCATCCTTTGGGAAGTTATGGAGAGCTACTTCAACGGCGTCCACCTCCCGTGCGATCTTCAAGCCCAGGTCAACGCCACTGGGTAAGTTGTCAATTACTAGAACAGCGTGTGCTTGAGTAGCGTTACTCACAACTTCGCTATACTCTTTAAGGGATACCGTTTCAGGAGGCCCATATGATGCAACAACTTTGAATCCTAGGTAGCTAATGTAGGACTTCTGCCACCTCATGACAACTACTGGTGCTCCTTCAAATCCATTCTTTTCCGAGTAGTCTTTCAACCATGAAGCTACTTCATCTATAGTGTGTAATGACCTAGCTAGACGCTCGTCAACAGACAGGTTTAAGTACTTCTTAAGTATATTTGCGACTTGAATATAGCCGTTTTTTAAATCATCGGGAGTGCTCCACGATCTGCAAATACCTTTAAAAACTTGGGCCTTGGATCCGCTAGCGCTTACCAGTTTATCAATCCATGGTTCAATACCATGCGATAACACCAATGAGGCATTTTTAAGTTTCTCAACATCACTTGGCTTAACATCATAGTGAGCTGGACATACAGATGGCATAGCTATACACTCAACAACAACTTGATCGCCTGCCAGATCTTCAACTATTGATGCCAGTACCGTAGTTGATGCTACTATAACGGGTTTTTCAGCGTGAACTCTGCTGATATTCCCAAAACTGATCACAAGAACGATTAAAGTAACTAATATGAAGACTCTTTTCCTCATAGCATCGCCTGTAATACTATTTAGCATATTAGTAATACTTTCTGGCAAGCTATTAAATTTTTCTATATTAAAAAAGAGCTTTACGCTGAGAGGGCTTTATCTGAATTGGAGGTAAACTAGCCTAGCCGGTTGTGCTTAAAGCCTATTTTAAACGCTTAAGGTTTACTCTCTGAAGTCTAGCAGTACTGCGAGTGCTTGTGTTCTATTTTCTAAGAGCATTTTATAGGCTTCCGGTGCCTTACGCCATGGGTATGTGTGCGTTATGAAGTGGTTTAGGTTTATCACATTGGCTTTTAATAGGTTGAAGAATAGTTCTGTGTTCCTCTTCCTAGTCCATGGGTTATACGGCGTTTCATAGGCTGGCTGGCTTCCGAAGTGTGTTCCGATTATTATCCTGCTTGGGGAGTTAACCTCGTCGTGGAAGTCTAAGGTTGTAGGCCCCCTAGGTGAGCTTAAAACTATGAATCGTCCCAGAGGCTTCTTAGCTAGCCTTATAGCCCAAGGTATGACGTTTGGATTGCCTGTAACCTCGAAGACCACATCAGCCATCCTTCCACCGGTTAAACGTTTAACCTCTTCCTCTAAGCTTTCGTAGTCGGTGTATTTGACGCTGGATGTGGCTCCTGAAAGCCTAGCCAGTTCAAGCCTTTTATCAGCCACGTCTACGGCTATAACTGGGAATCCTCCGGAAAGTCTGCTGAATAAAACGGCCATCTGACCTAGAAGGCCCAACCCCACGACTACAACGGCTTCACCTAGTGAAACCCTAGCCAATCTAACGGAGTTCATAACGCCTGCCGCTATCGTGTGGAGGCATGCGTGTTCAAGCTTAACCCCATCGGGGACTTTAACGAGGTCTTCAACTCTAGCTAATGCGTGTTTAGCGTGCGGTGTTGTAGCTGCAACCCTATCGCCGATTTTAAAATCTAAAACGCCTGAGCCTATCTTCAAAACCCTCCCTATGCACGTATACCCTGGTATGAACGGGTACTTTACGTAGCTAGACCAGGCTGAGGGTTTGGGGAATTCACCAGTTAAAGCCGTAAGCTCCGTACCAGTACTTATAAGGGTAAGCTCACTCTCTATCAAAACCTGCCCCGGTCCAGGCTCACCGACTTCAAACTCCTCAAACTCTACGCTGAAGGGCTTGGTGAAAACCAACCTTAAACTCTTCATATAACCACTGAAATTTAGGTTTTCCGAGAAGGCTGTATATATTGTTTTTCAATAGCGTTTATGTCCGTCTTAACTCTACAATTCAACCGTTCAGCTGATTCTAGGGTAATTTTTAAACGGTCAATAGCCGCTATTGATATTGAAGTTTACTTTGGGGTGTTGGTATGTCCATGTTCCCTACGGTGGATGTTGAGGGTGTAAAGGTGCCGAAGCTTCTGATAGGGATAAATAGTCTACTCGGCTGGTCTCATACGAGCGTTGGGAGAGATAGGTGGATAAGGAGGTACTATACGGCTAGAAGGGTGGCTAAGGTCTTTGAGAGATGTATAGAGTTGGGTGTATACGGTGTTTTAGGTCCAGTGTGGCCTAGGCTTATAGAGGCTATAAGAATAGCTGAGAGGGAGACTGGGGAGGAGATGCTCTTCATAAGTACGACTATAGGCGACCCTAAGGATACTGAGAAGGAGCTTAAGATGCTGAGCGGCTTATATTCGCCTATATGTTGCATACACGGCGGTTGGATAGACTCATGGCCTATTGAAAACGGTAGGTTGGTTGGGCTTGAAAAATACTTGAAAATGATTAGGGATGCTGGCATTATTCCAGGCGTTGCATGCCATAACGGTGAGAAGCTCGCTATAATAGATGAGGGAGGTTACGACGTCTCCGTATTTGCAACGCCTGTGAATAAGATCGGGTTCTACATGTTTCCAAGCCAGGATTCTATTCTAAAGGCTATAGGGAAGACCGATAAGCCCGTTATAGCTATTAAACCTCTGGCGAGCGGTAGGTTTGATGAAGGGCGAATATACGATTGGCTTAAATGGGTATTCGAGCAGAAGGGTGTTTCAGCCATATGCATAGGGTTTATGAGTAGGGAGGAGGCTGAGGAAGACATACAGCATGTGAAAAACATACTGAACATACCTTAACTTCTACGGTTAACCTCCCAGTTTCGATGGATTTCAAAATCTACGTAAACTGTAAATGCATCCGAAAAGTTTATTTCAATTTTTTAAAATCGACTTAAAACAGAGCCCCCGTAGCCCAGACCGGTTAGGGCGTCAGCCTTGTAAGCTGACGGTCGCGGGTTCAAATCCCGCCGGGGGCTTAAAGCCTCAAGTATAAAAGCACTGAAAAAGCTACGTAAAAATGCTTGCTCAAGTCGTCTAATGGATTGGATAAGCGAAAAATATTCAAACAGATACTGTTAAAACTATATTTGGGGGTCTGTCGGGCTCCCCTGCGCCGCATCTAAGGGTGCATCCACCACGGATGCATCTGAGAGAATTGAAAGAAGCGGTATGCGTTTCATAAGGTCATAAGGGGCCCATAGATCCCCCATTCTAGGGTAGAAAAGGGGCTTCTAGATCAGCCTCATCTAAAACGTCCATTACTCCCCGCTTTCAAAAACCACTCATAAAATGGACTCTGCCTTTCGTATGGTACTCGTTGTCCGTTTTTTCAACTTCACCGAGTTTTACGAGGATTTCGCATACGATGTTATTTGGGCTTTCGAAGCCCACATCCCCTGGAAAGGAAGATAAGAAGTCTTTGATCATCAGCATTCCATACCCCTTGCGTCTATATTCGCTGCGCACGGCTATCATATGCATGCACGGCATCATCCACCAACCGTCGATCGTATACGTGTAGAACCCGGCGAGCTCCCCCTTCACCCAGAGCAATTTAACGTAGACCTCTTTTTCGAAGACGTGGGATGGGCGGATGGCCGAGTACTCGTTAAGCCTAACGGTATTTGCGAGTAAGAATGCGGCGACTCTATCCCTCACAGACCTAGCCGGAAGCAGACCGTCGGCACCCCTCTTCTTCATGAAGAAGCCCGGCTTCCTCCACTTCCCACGGTACCGTAAGCCTATTAAGTGCTGGGCCCATAGACCAGCCTTCGACGGTTCACGGCACTCGGGGCATGCGACTGCGGGTATGGGCAACGCAATCATGTTTTTCGGAGTACACGGAATCGGCTTACCGCAACCGTCACATTTTAAAGCCTCCACCCTCTTCTTCATCCAGAACTGCTTAGGTATCGGTTTACTGCTCTCGCCGAATATGAAACCACACCTGTAGCATTTCCACGGCTCGTCACTCCCCGTAACCAGCGACTCATACTCTTCCCCGCACCCCGGGCACTTGATGACGTTTATCCAGATGCGTCTAACCTTCACCGCCTCCCGCCTCTACAGTTTCTCAGCTATCTTGAACTTTTTACCGCAGTTTGAGCATGCGTACATCGAGACTTTGAAGCTTCCACCCCTCTTGGGCTTTACATCCCACGTTTTGAACGGCTTATCAACCTCTGAGCCGCAGTGTGGACACTTGACCAGACGCACCACCTCCGTTATCCATTGTATGGGATACGACTATTTAAATATGACTATTTATGTGTTTTCAAGTGATGTTTTGTGTATCCGAAGGAGAGTCTGAGGAGGTTGAGTGAGCATGTCCACGATTGAAGCCGTTGCGGAGAATCGGAGCCGCCGTAAACGGTGGAGAAGCATAGCCGTCCACCTGCTCGGGCTTGGATGCCTATTCGAATCCGTACTGGTTTCAAACATGGTTTTCCTGAGCATCTCTATGCGTGGCTACTTCTACGCTTTCGAGCGTAGCCCGCTGATCTTGGCGTGTGAGACCGTGCTGTCGCTCTTCGGCTTCATCTACCTCCTACACCTGTGGCTGAGCTTCATCAACGGTTTTAGACGTGTTTAGCTCTATCCTACTATTTTTCCCGGGCGGGCTCTTGAACTTTTGAAGGCTGTTGGGCTGACGGTAGTAGTCCACGCTTCTTAAGCTCCTCTACGATTAGGCTTCTAATCCACTCGCTCACGTTCATACAGTCGTTTGAAGCGGCTTGGCTTACAAGCTCCGCTATACGAGGGTTCAGCCTGAAGGCGACGATCACAACCTTCGGGCTCTTAACCCTAGGCACAATTTAACGTTTAACAAACGTAATTCAAAAGCTTTCTCGGGAAAATTTCAAAAGCCTCATCTAAAACCGTTGCAGAAAATCCCAAAACCTTATATACTGTTCACAGTAAATGGAGCAGTCTGGATGGACACAGAGTAGCTAGTCGATAAAACTTCAATCCCCCTGGAAATCTAAACCAAAAAGGCTTAAAACTCCCCTATGCGGAGATGTATCAGTGTGAAGCCGAGGCTTACAGACGAGGAGCTTATCAGGCTTTACAGCGAGGGTTTAAGCGACGGGGAGATCGCTAAAGCCTTAAACGTCTCAAGGTCGTCTGTTAGACGGCGTAGGGTTAAGCTTGGACTACAGCCTTTAATTGTCAAGAGGAAGGTGACTGATGAAAAGCTTAAGCTTCTAAGGGAGCTTTGGAACAGCCACAGCCAGACCGAGCTCGCTAAAATACTCGGCGTAGACAGGTGCACTGTCATAAGCTGGGCTAAGAAGCTTGGCCTACCCCCACGCCAAGCTATGAAGATGACCGACGATAAGCTTAAGCTTCTAAGGGAGCTTTGGGGCAGCCACACGGAGGCTGAACTGGCTAAGATGCTTGGGGTACACCAGAGTACGGTTGCTGTGTGGGCTAAGAAGCTTGGGCTTAAGAAGCATCTAAAGGCAGACCCTGAGCTTATCAGGGGGCTCCTAATTGAAGGTTTAACCTATAGGCAGATAGCTTCAAGGCTCAACGTAAGCCTAAACACGGTTAAATACCACTGTCTGAAGGCCGGCTTGAAGGCTTCAAAACCGAGCAGGGTGAACGTTGAAAACTCCAACAGCTCGGAAACAGCTATGAGCGAATACACCACGATAAGGGTGCGGAGGGAGACGAAGAAGAAGCTCGACGCTTTAAAGATCCATCCTAGGCAATCCTACGATGAAGTCATAAGGAAGTTGATTGAGAAATGCGAAAAGTCCAGCTGACAACAGGCTTCTCACAAAGCCATGCGGAATATATTTTTGTTTACAAATGTTTATTGGGGGCTTGACGCACCTTCTCCAGCTGTTGAACCTGGGCTTTCCCCGGGTTTAGAAGCCTTCTGAGAAAGCCGGCTGCGGCTTTCAATTCGACTGTGCCTGTGCCTATCTGTAGGGGTGTTTTAGAGGCTACTGCTCCGTTTGAGCCTCCGTAGAACTGTAAACATCTGTATATAAAAATATATTTTTAAGCCCAAACCCCCCATACCGAATATAGACTTGTAAATATTATTATAGTCAAAGCTTATATAAGGTGTCAGAACAACACTATTTGTGCGGAGGGTAGGAACTCCGCACAGAGGAAAAACCCTAAGGTGTGAACATGTATAAGAAGAGTTTAGCCATATACGCCCTTATAGCCCTACTAGCCTTAACACCACTACTAGCAGCAATACCCATAACGCCTGCGTCAGCCGCCGTACAACCGGTAGAGGTGTCAATAGACTACAACTACACGGTTGAGGGGACTTGGACCACTAGGACTATAAGCGTCTACAACCCGCCCGGCAACCCGGGCATAAAGTCTATAACCGTATCCATACCTACAAGCCTAGCACAGTCTGTGCCGCCGGCGAACCTAACATACCTAGTAGCCCCCGTCTCAGCCTCCAATAAAATAGTACTCGACAGCGTGACCGATATACGCACAGAAGGAAACATAACAATAGGGTCTGAAACCGTAAAAGTAATTGACATCAATCCTAATACAAAGACGGTGACGCTGAATGAGAATCTAACAGGGGCCTACGACGTTAATACACCGGTCACCTGCAGTTTCAAGACGAGGCTTATCCACGGCGTAATAGCCGTCAACACGATCAAAGTAGCAGACGCCAGCGTCTTTAGAGTAGGCGACGTGATCATAGTATCGCAATCGCAGGGGGTCGAAGTTACAAATGAACCCCTCGGTACTGGCGACGGGAAAACGACAGTGTTCTCGCTAAAGAATAAACCTGTCGTCTCGGGTAGCGTAACCATTAAACTGGAAGGCGAGGTCATCGGTACTGGCGACGGGAAAACGACAGTGTTCTCCGGCACCCTAACGAATCCACCCGTTATTCCGAACAGCGTAATCATAACGGCGACCGTAGGAGGCACAAAGGTAACGATCAAGGACGATGGGAGCGGTAATCTTAAAGATACAGGTGTAACTGGTACGATAAACTATGCAACGGGAAGTTGGGCGCTGACATTCACCACACCACCAGATAGTGGGACATCTATAACCGCAGACTATATTACAAAGGGTTACAGCATAGACTACGCTACTGGTAAGATTACATTCAACGTTGCACCAGCTAATGGCGTTAAGATATTTGCGAACTACAAGTACATCGGGACAGCCGCAAATGACGAAACGAAGACCATAGAGAGCATAGACTACAGTCTGAACAAGATAACGTTAACCACGGGACTGCAATACAACCATGATAGTGGTGCGCTTGTCTACCTTAAAAATGATCCCAACGTTCAGACCACCTTAGCCGCCGCTGTCGACGTTTCATCTGCCCAAACGATTACCGTCGGAGATGTCAGCGGCTTTCAACCAGGTGACACGATCACAGTGGTTAATGAAACAGCGACCATAGGGAGTATAAGCGTCAATACAATAACGTTAACCACAGGGTTGCTCTACAGCCACGCTGAAGGCGAACTGGTCTCCTACACTGTTACTGGGCGGAGGCTGACTTGCGCCGTCAACATAATAACAGTCAAGTCTGTGGCGAATCTTAAAAAAGGCGACGTGATTACGGTGGTTAATGAAACAGCGACCATAAAGAGCATAGATGTTACGACGAATAAGGTAACGTTAGCCACTCCGTTAGCCTATTCTCATGCTGCGGGTGAGACGATAACCAAACCAGAATTACAGAAGCCGCAACCGACAGATGCAAAGGGCTTCCTAGGCACAGTTAGCAAGAGTGTTTCCGGTTTAGGACCATGGGCTATACAGGTTAGCTCATCGTCAGCCGTCATGCTTCCAGGCGGTGCTAAGGGTAAGTTCAACTTCCTCTTCATGTCCGCTTTGGAGGAGGAAGCCGGCGTACCGATCAAGGACAATATAGTAGTCGTCGTAACCTTCGAAGGCAACGTAACAACCTCCATTAAGCTACCGTTCTACGTCGGAAGAGCCACAAGTGTAACAGTAACCCGCACGACAACTGAAGCCTCTCTTAAAGTAGGCAAGACGTTCTCCTTTGAAGCAGCAGTCTCCCCGGCAGACGAGGGCCTTCTATTAAGCCTCAGCTACACGCCTGAGGTTGAGGAAGGCTTCACGGCAAGCCTACCGGCAAACGTTTCAACAGACGCAAATGGCAAGGCGACGTTCAAGTTCACATGCACCCAGGCAGGTACGTACACGGTTAAGGCGAGCTACGGCACACCAGACGAGTTCAGCAGCGGAGGCATAATGAGCGAGACATATGCGACTGTAACGTATGTCAGGGAAGACCCGAGCACTGTATCCATCAAGGTCTACGAGGACTCCAAATGCAAGACAAGTATGGAGAGCACTGAGTCCGCTAAAACCTACCTATACAAGTCTCCAGTCTACCTGAAGGTTAGCCTGGCGGACAAGTATGGAAACGCATGGAGCTTTGCAGAGTTAGCTGCATCCCTCAAGCTGACGACATCCTACGGCACATTCGAAAACGGTAAGGATACATACTTAATCACCCCAGCCACTGAAACAGTCGTTGTAGCGTTCTATCCACCCACCAAGTACGGCGCCTCCTTCACGGTGAGCGCTGAAGTTACAGTGCCATCTACAAGCACTTACGCTGGAACCTACAGTGGTAGCTCTAAGCCTCTATTCGTCTCATTCCTCGGCACTACCGCCGAGCCAACCGTATACCTAGGCTACAAGAAGCTAACGCCTGTAGACAACGTTATAGAGGTTGAAGCAGGTAAAACAGTTACGATACGTGTCCAGTTGAAGAACGGCACTGCCGACCTTGAGCAGTCGAGCGTCCCGGTGAGGTTCAGCATAGCTGAGGCTAAGGAGGGTGAGGGATACGGCCAGTACAGCGACTACAAGGGTAAGCTGAGCGTCGCAGGCGCTCAGACAGATGAATCCGGCATAGTTTCAGTAGACCTGAAGGTGGATACTAGGGATGGAGCTGCCTGCAGGGTTAGAATAGACATTAGCAGGCCAACGGCATCCAACACCACAGACGTCGTCACAGTCTACACGCCTATAATTGAGACTGTTCCAAGCAAGGTTGCAGCCGTACTCGTTGTCGAACCCGCCGACGACGTTATAGCTCCCAACAAGACGACAACTGTAGACGTCTACCTAGCCGACGTCTACGGCAACAAGCTTACAGGCGGGTTGGACTACGACGTTTCCGTCGTCCTATCCGCCAGCGAAGGAGTCTTATCGGTAACGCAGGCTGTGATAAAAGCCGGCAAGGTGAGCCTATCAGACTCCGGCTACACGGTTCTGTTTAAGGCTCCCGCTAAGACCTGCAACGTCACAATAACCGCTTATTCACCGCTTCCAGACATCGTCCCAGGCTCAGCTACGATATCTGTCTTAGGGCCGCAGCCTATAGTAGTTATCGAGTACCCAGCTAAAGACGTGACTGTTGAAACCACTCTAGCCTTCGCAACGGTCAACGTTTCAGGCTACGCTAAGGTTTCACCAGCATCTCCGGCAACCTTCATATCTAGGATAGCCTACAGCGTCGACGGTGAGAAGCTTATAGACGTGCCGAAGATAACGACTAAAGACGACAAGTACATATTCAACCTAACCTTAACGCTTGAGGCCAATAAGACACACACCGTGACGATATTCGCAGAAGACTCTGAAGGCTACAACGCCACAGCCTCTAGGAAGATAACGGTCGCCTACAAGCCTGCAGGTTTAATATCGCTGACGGAGGGTGCAACCTTAGACGCAACAGGCAAGGCTAAGACAGCCTTCTCCTCAGGCGAGGAGGTTAAGATAAAAGCCACCATAACGAACACGTTCAACACGGCGAAGAGCATAATCGTAAGGATAACGTTCCTAGATCCAAACCGCACACCGCAGTACCCGATATACGAGCTAAGCCTAAGCCTAGCACCAGGCATGTCAATCACGCCAACCGCCACGTACATAGCTGGAGCTGTGAAAGGCGCCTGGACGGCTAAGGTCATGGTTATAGACGCCACGACGGGTGAAGCCTTAGCAGCACCGATAGAGCTGACGATAACGGTCGTCTAAGGGAGGGATGGGCTTTGAACGTCTACGTTAAAACCCTAATACCCCTTTTATTTATTTTAGCAGCCTTAACAGCACCGGCGGCATACGCAGCGGCAACGGTAACAGTGACCACGGACAAGAGAACCTACTCGCCCGGCGAAACAGTCACAATAACGGGCTTCGTCAAAGAGGGTGCAATACCGATCCCGAGCGTCTGGGTAAACGTTGAAGTCAAAGACCCAAGCGGGAAGCTTGCGTTCACCGACGTCGTCAAAACGGCTTCAGACGGCTCGTTCAAGACAAGCTTCAGACTAGCACAGAACGCCGCAGTCGGCGTGTACACGGTTAAAGCCTACTACGGTGGATCATACGGGCAGACAGCCTTCGAAGTGTCAACAGCTCCAGTCGTCCAGGTCTTAAGCCTGACGGCTGAGAAGACGACGCTGGTCGTACCGGCTGGATGGTACGACTCAGTAGTGCTGACGGTATCCTCTGGAACGGGATACCGCTACAACGTCACGCTGACGGTTGCATCTGCGGGAAGGCTAACGCTAAAGCTGACGAAGTCTGTAGGCGTCCCAGACTTCACCGCAGTACTAGTGGTGTATGCACCGCTAGACGCTGTGAAGGACGTCTACACGGTGAACGTCACAGCCACCGGAGCAGATGGAACAGTTAGAAAGCTCAGCCTAACCGCAGCCGTCGTAGACACGCCTGAAGCCCTATCTGAAGTATCCGCTAAGCTTGAAGACGTAGCCGACAGGCTTGACAAGCTCGACACGGATCTAAACAAACTGAACGCAAGCACAGCAGACTTGAAGGCAGACTTGGAAGACGTCAGAGCACAGGTGGCAAACGTGTCCGCTAAGGTTGAACAGGTCAGCCTAGCCATGTCCGAAGGCTTCGCAACAGTAAACTCCAAGCTGGACGGCGTCAGCTCAGCAGTCAACGAGACTAAGGGAGCTGTAGGCGGTATAAGCGCTGCAGTATACGCAGCCGCAATACTGGCTTTAATAGCGGCGGTAGCAGCCATATACTCAGTCGTAACGATTACGAAGAAGCTGGCAGGCTAGAAGAGGGCTAAATAGGGCTAAACCCCCCAATTTTTTATACATCCTTATACATATCCTGTTTTTTGGAGGTCTCCACTTTTGGAGATCCGTGTAGACAACATGTGGACATACTCAAGAGTATACCTGCTCAGCGACCTCAGTAGAGACGCTAGAGAGCTTTCAAAGACAGGCTTGAAGAGGCTTATCAAATACCTAGCCAAATACTACCGTAAACGCCGCACATTCGCAGATTCAAAACACTCTGAATCTCTAGCCTTCATAAGCCGAGACTTCTGCAGCTTCCTCGTGCTTAGAAGAGACGTAGACAGCGTGGTTAGAGACGTCGAGGAGATCCTTAAGCTTGAAGACAGCCTCGCACCCTGGGGTGAAAACCCGGACAGCGAGCTGAGAAGCCTCTTCGGAGTATACAGCTACAGCAGGTTCAAACAGGTAGGCTGAATAGGGAGGGGCGGAGAAAACCAGACTTCAACCGTGAGTAGCTCATAAACGCTCCTCCAATAATAATTCCTCCTATAATGATGAGGATTATACCTAGGGCTAGGGAAGCGGGGTTGCTGGTGATTTTTTGCCTAATCTCCTGTTGATACTCTGTTTCCTGCCAAGTTAAGACGTCGCTATCCGCTGTAAATGAAACCATCGCATTGACTGTGCGCTCATAATAGTATAATGTTAGGGTATGTTTTCCTGGAGTTAGGTTGACAACAGCAGTCTTTGCTATGTAGCCATGATCCCACCAAAGGTCGATGACCTCCTGTCCATCTACATATAACTTTGAACCGTCATCGCTTCCAATAGTGAAGCTCACAGGTCCACTCCTAGGAACATTTATTATCGCTGTGGCGATGAAGCATATGTAGTCTCCGTACTCCTCGTAAACTTTACCCTTATCCCAATTGTATGTAAAGGTGGCTGGAAAAGTTGAATAGCCAACTGGGGCTCCCCACTTTCCCTCTGGAGTAAACGTGTACCAAGTGACATTCCACTCAGTTTTCTTCGTAACTTGAATGGGCACCATTTCGGTATATGTTTCAATTCTAGGAAGACCGAGAGCGAGAAATAGCAACCCGATAGCGATTAAAGCTATCGCCCCCACAATATACCTACCGAACGGTATCCCGTATTCTAACGGCTTCTCCTTTTTCTCAACCCCACCCATTAATGAATGTAGAGGAGAATCGAAAATATAGACATTCATATCGGCACCTCTCATCTTCTTTCAACCTTCTAAGCCGCTCAATATGGTAGTACATTACTTGGGCTTTTAAAATTTACATTCACATCTTCTTCTGTGAGTATAGGAAGCCCCAGTGCATGTAGCTTGTCCTCTCGTAGACGGTCCAGAAGTTTACATATGTTCCTTTAACCCCATTCTCCAAGCTTACGACGACTGTGTAAGTCTTCCCAACCCTCACCCCTCTGAAAACCGCTTGACCATGCCACTGGTCTGCAGACACTTGGACGGCTGTAAGGGGTTGCGCGGCCCCCAGCTCCCAGACGGTCACGGAGCCGGCTGGAACCTCCCAAGGCTTATCGTAGAATGCTATGTCGACGACCAGGTATCCAGCCTCCTCCCCGCTAGCCGCCCTTGTGAAGACCGCTCTAACCTCAGCATCACCTTCAAGCTTGAGCGTTTTAAACGGGGCTGTCCCATAGTTTACAAGGTTCACCTCCCAGTGGTCAAACTCGTATCCACTATAGACGTCTGACACCTGTATTGTCACCGTTTCGCCACGTTTAACCCTATACCCTTCACCGTTCGGCTTAGGGATCGTGCTGCCCGCACCCTCCGGGTAAACCTCCACCCTCAGCCTGACGTAGTCTTCATCCGTCCCCTCAAACCATGGAACCCAAGACAGGTCCTCCCCATACGCCAGTGTTAGAAGCCCAGATAGTACGATTGAAATTAGAAGACACGCCTTCAAAACCCTCCCACTCATAAAGACTACACACCTAAAAATAATACAAGAATACAATATTAATATGCTTTACTCAAAAAGAACTCTTGTTTCCACTTTAAAATAGCCTACTGGCTACGTTGTGAACAAAACTATGGGTTCTTCTGATCACTTTAAGTGTTAACAGCTTAGCTTTCCTCGAGAAGGGCATCTCTTGTAGTTTTGGTATGGAGGTTGTTCTTTTACCCAGTATCATGGAATACAGAGCTATGTCTTGAAGACTGTTTGGGCTATAGTTAAAAGGCTTCCTAGCCTTTAAGAAGACTCCTGGAGCTTCATGGTCTTTAATTAACTTGAGAATCTCAAAATCGCTGAAGATCCTCTGCATATCCTTAACTTCATACCTCCAGAAATCATGGGGATAATCATGATATGGAAAACCATAAGAACATGTAGTTATGTACATATATCCTCCGCTTTTTAAAACGTTTTTCATATTACTTATTACCAATCTCCAGTCTAAGACATGCTCTAACACTTCCGTGCTGATCACAACGTCGAAGGATTCAGGACCGAAGTGGTCAACAAGCTTCTCAGCAGGTAGTATAATATCAACAAACTTTCCAGGCTCAATGTCAATGCCTATGTATTCCTTTGGATGAGTAAACCTTTCTATCAAAGGTCTAACACTGCCATTAACATACTTACTCCCAACCTCTAATATCCTCTTTTCCTTAAACTCTTCAATCCTAATATTATCGATGAAGAACTCTATTACTGGAATACGGCACAAAAATGACACCTATACCGAAACCTCTTTGATTCAAACCCTTAACACATTCAGTATCTTCACCTTGTTTAAACGCTCCAGCTTCCTAAGCTCCTCAAGACCCTCCTCCGAAGTCACCCATAGGAAGGGTCTCCTATCCTTCCTATCGAGCTCCACCCACTGGACTAGAATCTTCTACGCTCTCCCCCAGACTCCAAAGGCTGACGCTCCCACTCAGCCTCTCCTTCTCAATCTATATTCGACGCCTAGCTTGAAGAGCTCAATAAACTCATCTATCCAGCCCAGTATGCAACCCGGCTCATAGTAGCATTTCCGCCGACTACGTTTCCATATCTGTCACGCTTCTCATGACTGTACCAGTAACACCTCTCACCCTTGCAAAACCTCATAGGCTCACCCCTCGCTTGTAGAAGCCACACCAGTAGACGAACACATACAGACATATTTTAGCACCCAAAGTGTATATAAGTCTTAACCTCTTCTAGCCGAAAAAAGGAGAAAAGTAGCACTCACACCCTAAACATCTTACATCCAACGCATGAAGATGCACCGTAATCCAGCGTAGCAAATCTTATATACCATATGCGTCATATCACGTATATGATATAGTGTTATGTGCGTGTGTGTTTAAAGTGGGTGGGTTGTCTTGGTCGTTGACGTAGGTCTTATAATAAGTCTGCTCGCTATCGCCATCTCGCTATACACGGGTGTGATAAGACCGTGGCGTGCTCCGAAGCCGGAGCTGACCTACAGTGCCGACCACTACTTTATAACGGAAGATACAGCCTCCCACGACCTCCTCATCTGGAATAAGGGGAATGCCCCAGCTAAAAACATCGGCTTAGACATCACCCTCCAAAAGCCGTTCAAAATCAAGGAATTCTTCACAAACCCGCAGGCTGAAGTAGTCTCCGGGGGTAAAGGTGAGCCCAGCCTCCGGCTGTCGTGGAAGGAGCTCCCTCCTAAAAATTACATCAACGTTAAGATCATGAGTGAAGCGGCGAAGGAAAAACCCCAAACAGCGTATCCGGCGGAGTTTAAGCTTTGGCATGAAGGTGGGCTCGTAAACAGCTACATCCTCAGGCCGTCCGAAACCTGAGGGCCCCTACTTTTTTCTAAGATGGAATGAAATTCTACGCATTTCCATGTGAGCCATCCAACCCTAGTAGGGCCGGCTTTCAGTTTCCCCCTCTTATCCCTTTTATGGGTTTTATCCCGATTATTCTTATATTCAGTTTCTAAGTATAAATGTTCATCTATGACGGCTAAGGAGACGGTGCTTGGGACTAGTAAGGTGGATCCACGCTACCGTATCACGCTCGTCCGGCCGCTTCCAGAGCTGCTTAAGGTGAATGTTGGAGACCTGGTGGTCTTCGTCCGAGACGAGAAGGGAAACATTATTCTAAGAGTTTCCAATATTACAACTGTAGGCTCTGGGAGGGGGAAGAGGTGAGCCGCTGTGGCCGGTGGTGAGCGTGTTTTAGAGGTTGAGCTGGATAGGCGGCTTGCGAAGCGTCTTCAAGCCATTAAGAAGGCTAAGGGCTTGACCGATGAGGAGGTTTTAAAGCTGCTTGTGGAGGAGTATTTTGAGAAAAAGATTAAGGGTTGTGGGAAGCGTTAAAGCTCTTCTTCGGCTATCTTCCAGCCTTTTTTACGCAGCATCTCCCTGACTTCTGGGAGGCTTAAAGCATACTTTACATGTCTGCACTTTGAGGATTCGCAGTATTCGCACCATGCTTTGTCGGGTTTGAAGTAGACGTCTATTATACGCCCCCTGGTTCTAGAGTCCGCCAGCGTCCTGTCTAGTATTCTAACGCCTTCCTCGCTCACGTTGAAGTGTTCTAGGGGTGGTTGAAGCTCTTCTTGGTGCTGCTTCCAATACCAGTTTATCAGCATCCTCATGACCTCTGTGTCGTTTTTCAAGCCCATCTGCTCCTTTATACGCTGAAACTTCTCGGCTATATCTCCATCCATTCTAAGGTATACTCTCCTCTCCATGGTTGAAACCCCCAAGCCTAATCACGAAAAGTGTACATTTGACACATATCGTGATTATTTGACACGTAAAGGCTATATAAGGCTTGCGTGCGACAATC
>Ga0080004_1217926_pt1 | contig 51395 bp, 54 predicted proteins | sample WasSprMetagenome_FD_69207 | JGI IMG/M metagenome (GOLD analysis project Ga0080004, IMG submission 69207) | Sulfidic aquatic microbial communities from Washburn Spring, Yellowstone National Park, USA - WS (SPADES assembly) (version 2) | ecosystem: Environmental > Aquatic > Thermal springs > Hot...
AAAGATGTTTATGATTTTTCAAAGAATAAAAATACAAGCATGAGAGAAGCTGCAATGATGATTGCAATAAAAAGAGTTGCAGATGCATTAAAAGATTTAGGAGTATGGCCATAAAATAAAATTTGAACTCTATATAAATATAATAAATTGAAAATCATTTAGAAAGTCTTTTTAATAAAGGCTTTTTTTAGAAAAAAAGAAGCTAACTATAGTAAGAAAAATCCTAGCAACTATTACGGATTTATAGCAATTTTAAGGTCTTTTTTTGAAGTTAATAATATTTCAAAAGCTTCTTTTATATTGTCTAAATTCATTTTTCTAGTTATTAAAGGTTTTACTTTTATTGTACCCGAAGATATCATTTCTAATGCTACTTCAAAATCTTGTGGATTAGCATGAAATGTTCCTAAGACTGTTACTTCTCCATAATGCAATAATTCTGTTTCAATTTCTATTTTTGTTCCTGGTGGACAACCTCCAAATTCTAATACTGTTCCGCCTTTTTTAACTAATTTAAGAGCTTGTTCCCATGTTTTAGGTATTCCAACAGCCTCTATTACTACATCTGCGCCTTTACCATTTGTTAATTTTTTAACACTTTCTACCATATCTTCTTTTCCAGAATTTATTATTTCATCTGCTCCAAGCTTTCTTGCTATTTCTAACCTTTCATCTATTAGATCTATTATTATAACTTTTTTTGCACCCATTATTTTTGCTACTTGTAAATGCAATATTCCTATTGCACCTGAACCAATTATAGCTACAGTATCTCCAATTTTTATTCCTGCTTTTCTATCCCCATGAATAACACATGCTAATGGTTCTGTTATTGCTGCTTCCTCAAAGCTTATATGTGAAGGAATTTCTTGCATATTGTATTTTACAATTTCTTCAGGAACTTTAATATACTCACTATATGCTCCCCATAACCATGTTCTATTTTCACATAAATTGTATTTCCCTTCTTTACAAAATGAACAAGTAAAGCATGGTGCAGAATTTCCAGCTCTTACTCTCATCCCTTTCTTGAATTTTTCAACTTTCTCTCCTACTTCAACTATTTCTCCAGCCCATTCATGACCAAATAATTGAGGATATTTAACAAAACCAATACTAACATATCCTCTTTGATATATTTTTACATCTGTACCACATGTTGTTGCTGCTTTTATTTTTACTAATACTTCTTTCTCTCCAATTTCCGGAATATCGATATACTCTAATCTTAAATCTTTTACTCCATACAATAATGCTGCTTTCATTTTTCCTTTAAACATTTTATTTTACCTCATTTTTTTCTTATTCATTTAATATAACTATTTTTAAACATTCTTTATTTTCTTTAGCTAATTTTATAGCTTCATTAACTTGATTTAATTTAAATTTATGAGTTATAAGCTCTTTTGCTTTTATTTTATTTGATAATATAAGATTAAGAGCCATTCTTGTTTCTATATGAGAAGTTGAATAAGATGGAATTAATGATATTTCTGAGAAAAAAATATCATGAATTGATAATGGTAAAAATTCATTTGGATTTATTGGAGCAAAAGCTAAAATCATTCCACCTTTTCTACAAATTTTAAAAGCTTCTGAATAAGCATTTATATTCGGAGCTGTAACTATTACAACATCTGCTCCTCTATTATCACTATTTTCTTTTACAATTTTTATAGGGTCTTCTTCATGATAATTTATAATAATATCTGCACCAAATTTTTTAGAAATTTCTAATCTATATTTAATAGAATCAATAACTATTATTGTGCTAACATTATAAATTTTTGATAATTGTGTAAAAATAATTCCACTTGGTCCTGCACCAATAATTGCTATAACATCTCCTGGCTTAATATTGCATTTCATCATTCCTTTTATACAGCATGCTATGGGCTCTATTAATGTAGCTTCTTCAAAAGATAATTTATCTGGAATTTTAATAGTATCTATTTCTAAATTTTCTGCTGGAACTCTAAAATATTCTGCAAATCCTCCTGGGTCTATATGTGTTTCTCTAAATTTTGGACATACTGTAAAGCTTCCATGAGTACAATAATGACATGTTAAACATGAAACATGATGATGAACAAAAACTTTATCATACAATTGGAATTTTTTAACTTTTTCCCCTTTTTCAATTATTATGCCTGAAGGTTCATGCCCTAAAACTAAAGGTGCTCTTTTTTCAAGATACCAATCCATTAAATCTGATCCGCATATACCACATGCTTTCATTTCAATTAATACTTCATTTTCTTTTATAATTGGTTTAGGATAATCTTCATAACGAATATCGTTTGGACCATAATACATAGCTACTTTCAATATTTTTCACCAATATTCTTATTAAAAGCTTATTTATAAAAAGTTATTATCTTTTTTGAAGAAAAAATGTCCATAATTAAAATTGAAACTTTAAAAAATGAAGAATATTCTTCTTATGGGCTTTCTAAAGAAAAATTAAAAGATATGCTTAGAAAAATTTTGCTTATAAGAAAATTTGAAGAAAAAGTTGAAGAACTTTTCCTTATAAAAGGATTGCTTATAGGTCCTGCTCATCTTTGTTTTGGAGGAGAAGCTTCAGCTGTAGGAGTAATTTCAGCTTTAAATAATGAAGATATAATTTTAAGTAATCATAGGGGTCATGGTCATGCATTAGCTAAAGGAATCCCCTCAAAAAATATTATGGCTGAACTTTTTGGTAAAATAACTGGAACATGCAAAGGTTTAAGTGGTTCAATGCATGTTTGTATAGATATTAATAAAGGGGCTTTATATTCTTCAGCGATTGTTGCAAGCAATATTCCTATTGCAGTTGGAGTTGGATATGCTTTAAAAAGAATGAATGATAATCGCATTGTTGCATGCTTTTTTGGAGATGGTGGAACAAATACTGGAGCATTTCATGAAGGATTAAATATGGCAAGTATTCTTAGAGTTCCAGTAATATTTGTTTGTGAAAATAATCAATATGGAATGTCTATTCCTATTTCTCAAGTTTTAGCAGCTAAAAGCATAGCTGAAAGAGTTTATTATGGATATGGAATTAAAACATACGTTGTTGATGGAATGGATGTATTAGCAACTTATAAAGCTACTAAATTAGCTATTGAATATACTAGAAAAGAAAAAGCACCATCATTTATTGAAGCTATAATTTATCGTTTAAAAGGGCATGGAGTTTATGATAAAGCTGAATATAGGCCTAAAGAAGAAGCTGAGAAATGGTGGAGAAAAGATCCTGTTAAATTATTTTCAGAAAGATTATTAAATGAAAATATTATTTCAGAAAAAGAATTAAATAAAATGAATGAAGAAATTAAAGAAGAAATAGAAGAAGCAATAGATTTTTCATTAAAAAGTGAAATTTTTCCATTTAATGAATTGTATAAATTAGTTTATTCAGGTGAATATCAATGAGAGAATTATCATATGCAGAAGCTTTAAGAGAAGCTATTAGAGAAGAAATGCTAAAAAATCCTAAAGTAATTATTTTTGGAGAAGATATTGGAAAATATGGTGGAGCATATAAAGTTACTAAAGGCTTATTAGAAGAATTTGGACCTGAACGCGTTATAGATACTCCTATATCTGAAGCTGCAATAGTAGGATTTGGAATAGGTTTAGCAATAATGGGATTTAAACCAATAGCTGAAATAATGTATATGGATTTTATTCCTATTGCTATTGAACAAATATTAAATCATGCTGCAAAAATGCATTTTATGAGTGGTGGACAATTAAAAGTTCCATTAGTTATTAGAACACAATATAGTTTAGGAAGAGCTCATGGTTCTCAACATTCTCAATTTTTCCCATCATGGTTTATGAATATTCCAGGATTATTAGTAGCTTTACCTTCTACGCCTTATGATGCAAAAGGATTATTAAAAACTGCTATGAGATTAGAAGATCCAGTTTTATTCATAGAATGTTGCTTATTATATCATAGACTTAAAGGTCCTGTACCAGAAGAAGAATATACTATACCTTTTGGAAAAGCAGATATAAAAAGAGAAGGAAAAGATTTAACAATTGTAGCTATTTCAAGAATGGTGCATGAAGCATTGATTGCTGCAGAAAAATTAAGTGAAGAAGGAATTAGTGCTGAAGTTATAGATCCAAGAACATTAAATCCATTTGATAAAGAAACCATAATTAATTCTATTAAAAAAACTGGTAAATTAATAATTGCTTCAGATGATCATAAAAGAGCTGGAGTAAGTAGTGAAATAGCTGCTATTATAGCTGAAGAAGCAATAGATTATCTTGATGCTCCTATAATTAGAGTATGTTCACCAGATATTCCAATTCCTTTCTCTCCTCAACTTGAGAAAAAATTTATGAGAAGCAGTGAAGATATAATTTTTGCTACTAAGAAAATAATTGGTGAAACTTAATGAAAAAAATTATTATATATAGTGCATTATTATTAATAGTAGTTTTAATAATTGCAGCTTTTATTCTATTTTTCTATAAAAAAACTGAATTAGAATTAAAAACAGAAATAGAAATGGAATATTTAGGAAGGAAAATAGATACAACAGGATGGATAACTATAAAACCATCTCCTATGAATCTTGGTATGAGCATTTCAAAAGATAATTTTAATGTAAAACCTGAAGATGAAATAGAAATAAAAATACATGCTTGGATTTTTCAACCTGTAAAAGGAGAAAATAAAAATTTCATTTTTGAAATTTATAAAGAATTTAATAAAATAGGAGAATTTAATTTTCCAATAGAACATGAAGGAACTTATTATGAAGGAGCATTTAAATTAATAATAAAAGCACCATCAATAGAAGGAGAATATAATTATAGTATAATTTGGATGAAAGATATGAAAGCTGTTTTTAAAATAATAGTTAAAAAATGATGAATAATTGGAGATGTAATATATGGAAAAAATATATCTTCCAAGATTTGATGCAGTAATGGAAAATGGTATAATTGAATGGATTAAGAAAGAAGGGGATAAAGTTAAAAAGGATGAACCTATTGCTCGTGTAGAAGGAGAAAAAACAATTTTTGAAATAAAATCTCCTATAGATGGAGTAATCCATAAAATATTTTTTCCAAATAAAGCTGTAGTTCCAGTAGGAGAAGTTATTGCAATAATTGCTAAACCAGATGAAAAAATTATTGAAAAAGAATATATTGAAAAAAGAGAAGAAGTAATTAAAGCAACTCCTAAAGCTAAAAAAATTGCTAAACAATATGGCATAGATTTATCTAAAATAATTGGAACAGGGCCTGAAGGTAGAATAACAGAATCTGATGTTTTAAAATTTATTGAAGAATCAAAAGCTAAGCCATCTATTGAATTTGCTCCAAAAATTTTAGAAAGAATTCAAGTAAAAGGTATTAGAAAAGCTATTTCTGAAAGACTTACTTATAGTTATAAGAATATCCCTTCAGCTTCTTTAATAATGGATATTGAAGTAGATAATCTATTAAAGTTTCATGAGGAATTTGAAAAAAAGCATGGAAAGGAAATTTCATTTACAGCAATAATTGCTAAAGCTGTAGCTGAAGCATTGAAAAAACATAGAATATTAAATTCTTCATTTGAAGAAAATGAAATAAAAATTTTTGAAGATATAAATATATCAATAGCAATCGATACTCCAAATGGATTGCTTGCTCCAACAATATTAAATGCTGATAAAAAGAATATTATAGAATTATCTAATGAGATTAGAAAATTAATAGATAAAGCTATTAAAGGAGAATTATCTCCTGAAGAAGCTTTTGGAGGAACTTTTACAATATCGAATCTAGGACCTTATGGCATAGATGTTTTTATTCCTATAATAAACCCTCCTCAATCAGCTATTCTAGGAATAGGAAAAATTGTTAAAAAACCAATAATTGAAAATAATAAAATAATTATTAAATCCATTATGTCTTTATGTTTAGTATTTGATCATAGAGTAATAGATGGAGCTCCTGCTGCTAATTTTTTAAAAACTCTTAAAGAATATTTAGAGAATCCGCATTTATTATCTTAATTTTTTAATAATAGTTGCCTAATTTTTCTGCAATTTGTTTTAATCTAGCGATTCTTTTTTCAATGGATGGATGGGTTGAGAATAATTCTATTATATCTCTTCCACTTAATGGATTAACTATCCATAAATGGCTTGTAGCAGGATTTAATTCTATCCCTCTTGGAAGTCTAGCTAAACTTTGAATTCTTAATAATGCATTTGCTAATGAAAGTGGTTTTCCAGTTAAATATGCTGCAGATTCATCAGCTTTATATTCTCTACTTCTTGATATTGAAAGTTGAATTATTGTTGCTGCTATAGGAATTAATATTAATGAAAGTAATGCTATTAAAGCATTCCCTTCTCCTTCTCTATCTCTCGAACTTCCAAGTATTAATCCCCATCTTCCCATATATGCTATATAGCTTATAGCTCCAGCTATTGTTGCAGCCATTGCTGAAATAAGAGTATCTCTATTTTTTATATGTGATAATTCATGCCCAATAACTCCTTCTAATTCATCCTCGCTTAAGTTAGTAAGTAAGGATTTTGTTACAGCTACAACTCCATTTTTTGGATTTCTGCCAGTAGCAAATGCATTTGGAATAGGTAAATCTACTATAGCAACTTTAGGCTTTGGTATTCCTGCTTTAGAAGCAGCTCTTTCAACTATTTCATGTAGTTTAGGAGCTTCATTTGGAGAAACTATTTTAGCACCTGTCATTAATAAAACTATTTTATCTGAGAAATAGTATGTTAAGAAATTGAATATAAATGAAAGTATTAAAGCTCCTTGCATAAATAGTATTGGATTTCCAAAATAGCTACCTATTACAAATCCTATTGCTAATAATAATAAAGTCATTAATGTCATTAATCCTAATTCGCGAAGCATTTTTTTCACCCTGGAAAAATATTAATATCAAAGCTGATATTTAAACTTTAAAATTTCATAATATTTCATTTAAGAATAGAGAAAGGTTTTTTGTTTTTTCTTTAAGATTTTTAAAAAAACAAAAATGTTAAATTATTTAAATATAATAAAATATAGTATAAAATAGGGTGGTCGTATGTTTAGAATAAATAATGTTGAAATAGAAGATACTTTTGCAGAAATGTTTCCTATGTGGGCTTCAAGAATATTAATAACTGCTAAAAATGAATATTGGGCTTTAACTTCTGCAAGAGCAGCTACAGGATTTGGTACATCTATAATAATGTCTCCTGCTGAAGCTGGAATTGAAAGAATAGTTAAGCCTAATGAAACTCCTGATGGAAGACCTGGAGTAATAATTCAAATTTATCATAGAACTAGGATTGAATTAAAAGCTCAAATGATTTTCAGAATTGGACAATGTATTTTAACATGTCCAACAACTAGAGCATTTGATGCTTTACCTGATGCAAAAAGAAAATTAAAAATAGGTTCAGCTGTTAGAAAATTTGGAGATGGTTTTGAGATTAAAGATAAATTTAATGGAAGAGAAGTTTGGAGAATACCTGTAATGGAGGGAGAATTTATGATTGAAAATCTTTTTGGAGCAACTAAAGCAATTGCTGGGGGGAACTTTCTAATACTTGCAGAAAATGCTGAAAGTGGATTAGAAGCAGCTGAAAAATCTGTTGAAGCAATAAATAATTCAGGAGCAAAAGTTATTTTATCTTTTCCAGGAGGAATATGTAGATCAGGTTCTAAAGTTGGTTCTTTAAAATATAAATTGCCAGCTTCAACAAATCATTTATTCTGTCCAGCTATAAAAGATAAAGTTAAAGAAACATTGCTTCCTAAAAATGTTAATTGTGTATATGAAATCGTTATAAATGGTTTAACTCTTGATGATATAAAGAAAGCTATGGCTGAAGGAATTAAAGCTGCTATAAAAGTTCCTGGAGTAGTAAGGATCACCGCTGCTAATTATGGTGGAAAACTTGGACCTTATAAAGCATTCTTAAAAGAAATACTTTCTTAATTTTCTATTTCTTTTAAGATTTGCTTTGTTGCTATTTTTACAGCTTCTTTGCTATTATACTTTGGTTTCCATCCTAATTTTTTTATTTTTGAAATATCTAAAAGCATAGTTTTAACATCTCCTATCCATCCTCTTCCTCCATTAACCCCTCCAGTATAAATAAATTCTACATTTTTTAAATTCATTTCATTTACTATAATTTCAGCTATTTCTTTTACTGTAATAAAATCTTCTGATCCTATATTATAAATTTCGATTTTTTCATAAGATTTTTCTAAACCAATTAGCATAGCTTCTATACATTCATTTACTAATAAATATGACTTTTTTTGAGTTCCATCACCTAATATTTCAAGTTTTCTTGGATTATTTTTAAGTTTATTTATAAAATCCCATATTACTCCATGTTTACATCTTGATCCAATTATATTTGCTAAACGATAAATTATTCCTTTTAAATTAAACATATTACAATATGCTGAAATTAATGCTTCACATGCAAGTTTTGAACTACCATACATTGAAATTGGTATTAATGGAGCATAATCTTCAGATGTAGGAATTTTTTTAGCTTCTCCATAAATTGTTGAAGTTGATGTAAAAACAATTGTTTTTACTGTTTTACTTTTTCTTATTTCTTCTAAAACATTGTATGTAGCAATGATATTTTGATTAAAATCTATGCTTGTATCAATTGCTCCAATTCTTACTTCAGGATTTGCTGCTAAATGAAAAACTATTTCACAATCTCTTATAGCTTTTCTTATATCTTTTGGATTTAAACAATCTCCTTTAATAAAATTGAAATTTTTATTTTTTATCCATTTAGAAATATTTTCTATATAGCCTTTACTAAGATTATCTAAAACATTAATTATTGCACCATTTTCCATTAATTTATCAACTAAATGACTTCCAATAAATCCTGCTCCTCCAGTAATTGCAATTTTAACATTCTGATAATTCATACTCCCCCTCCAGAATAAAATATTTTTATTTTTCTAGACTTCTAAAATTTATCCTTTAATAGCTCCTAATGTTAATCCTCTAATTATATATTTTTGAAGCATTAATGCAAAAATTATTACAGGTAATGCTGTTATAACTCCTGTTGCTGCCAACGGTCCCCATAATACACCATATTCTGTTACGAATAATCCAGCATAAACTGGTAATGTTTGTGCTCTAGGACCAGTTGCAAGTACAAGTGCTATTAAAAATTCATTCCAACTAAATATGAATGCAAAAATTGCGGAGATAGCAACTCCTGGAGCTGCTAATGGTAATGCTACTTTCATAAATACTTCAAGTTCAGAACAACCATCTATAAGAGCAGCTTCATCTATTTCTTTTGGAATATTCTTAAAAATCCCTATCATGAACCAAGTTGTTATAGGTAATGTTATTAATTGATAAACAAGTATTAATGCAATGACAGTATTAAACAATCCAATTGTTCTCATCATAATAACTAATGGTAAAAGAACAGCTATGGGCGGAATCATCCTTAAACTTAATATCCAATTAGCTAAGCTTAACCCACCAATTCTATACCTCTGAATAGCGTACGCTACCATTGCACCAGAAAAAGTTGAAATTAAAGCTGTAAATACAGCTACAATTATGCTATTAAGTAAATATGGTACAATGGATGGGAAGGCCCCTTTTACTCCATAGGTAGCTCCTGTAATAAGTTTTGCATAGCTTTCAATTGTTGGATTTTTTGGAAAGAAATGAGGTGACATCCATTCTTCTAATGACTTAAATGAAGTAGATACCATCCATATTATTGGTGTTAAATAAACTATTATTAAAATCCATACGAATATTGTTAATATTATACCATAAATTCTTTCTTTTTTCATATCAATCACTTAAATTATTTCTCCAATTTTAGTAAATTTTATAAAAAGTGTAGCTATTAATGTAGAAATCCCTAATAAAATTAATGATTGAAGTGAAGCATAACCTGCATCAGCAAAAACAGTAATATATTGAAAACCAGTTTTATATATATAGTAAGGATAAGTTGTAGTTATTACTCCTGGTCCGCCCATAGTTAAAGTATAAACTATATCGAATATTTTTAATGAATCTATTATTCTAAAAATAAGTATAGTTGTCACTGTTACTTTAAGTAATGGTAAGGTTATATATCTTATTCTTTGTCTCCATGTAGCTCCATCTACAAGAGCAGCTTCATAAAATTCTATCGGTATGCTTTCCATACCACCTATTAATGCAAGAGTTATAAATGGTGTCCATTGCCATATATCTAAAATTCCTAATATGAATAATACATTAAATGGATCTCCAAAAGGATTACTTAACCATTCTTGTGGAGCTAAACCAATAATTTCAAATAATGCATTTAATGGGCCATATTTATAAAAAATTGTTCTCCAATTAATTCCATTAACTACTGCAGGAATTACCATTGGTATTATTAATACCGTTCTTAATATTTTTCTACCTTGAACATACTTCATAGTTAATAATATTGCTAAGAATAGTCCAAAAATAAATTCTAAAGGAATAGTGAAAAATATAAAAATCAATGTTATAAAAAGAGATTGCCTTAATTCCCAATCTATTATTAAATTCTTAAAATTTTCTAATCCAATAAAAATTGGAACAGGGTTACGTGCTGGATGATATTTAAAAAATATCATATACCACATATAAATGGTTGGATATATTACTAAAGTAAGGAGAAATAAAATAGTTGGTAAAATTAGTAAATATAAAGATTTTCTTTTAGAATATTTTATAGAAATTTTTGACATTTTTATTCACATAAAAAAAGAAAAAAGGGGAATATAAATTTATTTCAGAATTAAGCCCATCCTGTCCTTTTTAGAATTTCATTCCAATCTTTAACAGTATTTTCTAAAGCAGTTTTTGCATCTATTCTTCCTACGAAGAATTCGGAAACCCATTTAACTAATGCATCATCAAGCTCCGGCTCTGGTGGTATATATGTTCTTACAGCAGGATGTAATAATTGCTCATAAAGTGCATTCATGTATGGATATTTTGGAGCTAATGCTTTAATTACTGAAGCTCGAGATGGGAATACTTGTCCTACTTCCCATGAAACTTTTTGAGAATCAGCAAGAGTACAGAATTGTATAAACATCCAAGCCTCTTTAGGATGTTTTGCATATTTACTTACACCTATTTGCCATGTTCCATCGCATCCTAAACCTCCAGGATGTTTTGTTGCAGCAACTTTACCAGCTACTTCTGGATGATATTTTTCTGCTTGATCTATAAGTTCTATTCCAGCACTTGCCCATAGCGGTAAGAGAGCTGCTTTACCTTTACCAAAAGCTTCTAAAGCTTCTGGATAATCTGCTTCATACGGACTAGGTGCGTATTTTGTAACTTCTTTATAATATTCAAGTGCTTGTATTCCTTCGTTTCCAAGAGCTGGATCAAATGCTGGTTTTCCATCTGCTGTGAAATAATGTCCCCATGGCATTTTGACTTCACCAAATTTTTTAATCCCTTCAGGTGTAGTTCTCCATACAGCAAAAAATGGTAAATATTGCCAGAATATTACATGCGTTCTTTTACCTACTATTGCTATCCCATAATCTACTGGTGAATCTGGATTTATACTTTTAGTGAAATACCTTCCAATTATTAAGAAATCTGTAAGTGTTTCAGGTACTTTCATTTCTTTAGGTATTTCTTCTTTTAAACCAAATTTTGCAACTAATGATGTAAGTTCACTCATATGCTCTGATACCCATTTTTTATAATGTTCTTTTATTGATGGATTTTCAATAAGATCCTTTCTATAGAATAAAGGCATTACATTTGCAGCATAAACAACCCCAATACGTTTTCCTTCCCAAAAAGCATATTGACTATCAATAGTTGGTATAAGATCATCATAATCACTTTTTGTAAGTATTTCAGCATCAGGATATTTACTCTTTAATTCATCCCAAGTATAAACATGGGGAGCAAATGTTCCAGTCCATATACAATCCCAAAAGTATATTTCAAATTCTCCCCCTTTAACAGATATATCATAAAAAAGTTTTTCTCTCATAGTATCCCAATCATAAGTCACTACTTCAATTTTTATTCCTGGATATTTTTCCATAAATTTGCTTGCTAAATCTTTCATAGCTACAGCAAATGATCCCCATGCAGCTACTTTCATTTCAACTTTTGGAGGAGCAAGTATTGTAAAATATGCATATACTCCAACTATAATCACTATTATCAATACTACTGCTATTATTGCTGCTTGAACTTTCGTTATAGCTTTTTTATAATTTCTATTCATTTTTCATCACCTTAATAGCATATATAAAATATTAAGTTGAATATATAAGTTTTATGTTTTAAATTGGTTATTTTAAAAATAATTTGGTATTTTTCTTATTTTTTAATAGATAATTAGGGTTACATTTTTATAAAAATATGCAATTTATTTTAAATTTTTATTTTAAAAATATTATAATTTTTTCTTTAAAAAATGAAAATTCTTTTTCTATTCAAATTCATAAACTTTCTAGCAGAAAAAAGAAAGTTTATTTTTACTATTTGAGCCCTTTTTAAGATTATATTTTTGCTGACATTAAATATCATAATGTTTTAATAATTTTTCATCTAATCCTAAATTTAGCTAAAAAGTTAGCTCAATCATATGGAATTTATAAAAGTTTCATTACATTTTATTGATAAAAGTCCTCATGATTTTTCAGAAAAATCAATAAAAATGCTTATATTGAAAATTTGTATGTAATGTCTAAGTAGCTACTACAAATATTTTATAAAAATTTATCTATTTAAGAATTACTGAACCATTTTTAAAGATTTTTGTGTAAAATAACCTTATTAAGATTTTCAATAACTACTTCGTAAAATTTTTCCTTAAAAGTAGCCCCGAACTTCTTCTTATGCTTTTAACATAACCTCTTTTCTTCAGAAATTCTTTGATCTCTTTTAAAATATTTTTCAAGCAATGTTAAATGTGTCTCTATTTTTAATTCTAACATCTAAACTTGAATGAGTTAAGTAATGTTTCTAGCACAAATTCTTTTTCAGGAAGATTTAATTTTTTTGCTTTAACTTTGATTTTATCTTTAAGCTTCTTTAGAAGCTTTGCTGAGCTTATTTCTTCATTAATAATTATTTTTATAATCATATCGATAAATTTTTTCTTTGTATATTTTTTTAATTTTTATTTTGAAAATTATAAGCAAATGGTAAGCTTTATAAATTATTTATTAAATGTTTTTATGAAAAAAATGAAGCAAAATGTTGAATATGAAATTGAAATATTAAAGAAAATCATTCCAATAAATACAAATGCTTTAGAGAAAATTAATTATAAAAAATGTGCTGAAATAATTATAGAAGAAGCTAAAAAAATTGGATTAAAAATAAACGTTTATGATTCTATGAAATTAGCTGGAGATAATATTTCTAGACCAAACATAGTAGCTTCTCTTGATTTTGGTGCTGATAAAACACTTGGATTAATAGCACATTATGATATTGTTCCACCTGGTTTAGGATGGAAGTATGATCCTTTTAAAGCAACTATTTTAGAAAATAAAATTTTTGGAAGAGGGACTTCAGATAATAAAGGTGCTATTGCTATAATGTTAGGAGTAGCTAAGAAACTATTAGAAATAAATGAAAAATCTAAAGTTAATATTAAATTGCTTATATCTCCTGAAGAAGAAGTTGGTGGAGAACTTGGAATAGGATATTTAATGGATAATGTAAAAGTCAGATTTGATGAAGCTTTAATAGTTGATGCTGGTCCAGATGCTATATATGTCGGAGCAAGTGGTGTAGTTTCTGGACAAATAAGAGTTAAAGGATTACAAGGTCATGCAGGTTATCCACATCTTGCAAAAAATGCTATTAATGAAATTGTAAAATTCTTAAATAAATTTTTATACTTTAGCGAATTAAGATCTAAAAAACTTTCTAAGCTTCCTGCTCCACCAGGTTCTCCTTATAAAAATGTTTGGGGTAGATTCTCAGTAACAGTATTAAATGCAGGTGAAAAAACGAATGTTATTCCAGGTGAGGCTATTGCAAAATTTGATTTAAGAATTTTACCAGATGAAGATCTTGATGAAGCATTAAATGAATTAAGAGAATTTTTTGAAAAAACTAAAAAAGAAACTGGAGTAGATGCTATATTAGAAGATATTAAAGGTGGGGGAAATTATTATACTAATCCAGATCATAGATTAGTAAAAGATTTTCAAAAAGCAGCTTCTAAAGCATATGGAGAAAAAATTCCAATTGCTGCTGAACTTGGAGGGAATGATGGAAAATTTATTTCTAAATATGAAATACCTGTTATATGCTTTGGTCCTATAAGAAAAGATTGTAATTTTCATGGTGTAAATGAATTTGTGTATATAGAAGATTTAGCTAAAATAAGAGATGCGATTATTAATTATTGTTTAGGGAAATTTTAATGTAGAAAAATTCATCATCTTAAATACTTTTCTACTTTTTATGTTGTGTATGCTGTTATTACTATAAATGTTTCATTCTCAATCTTATAGACTACTATAAGCAACTTATCATTTAATTTCTTGATAACTCTTTTAATATTATCTTCTGAAATTATTTTTAAAGGATTCTCAATACATTCTTTAATAGTATTTTGGAGAATTTTCTTTCTCTTAACCTTTTTAATGCATGTATTGTATAAATTATTTTCAAGCAATTTTCACAGTAGTTTCAATACCCTTAATGATTATCTCATTAAGGTTTATCTTAGTTTTAGAAAAATTCAGAATTTCCATACCAATAATTTCATGTTTCTCATTAAGATCAATAATAATATTCTCATTTATTTCTAAAGAATCAAATACTTCTTCATCTTTAACTCTTATATACAGTGCATCGGCTACAGAATCGTATTCTATTCGATATTCCATTCCAGACGTCTATTTAAAATATTATTAAAACATTTATTATAAACTTTTATTAATAGGCTATGAATTAAAATTAAGCAATTGCTAAAAAGCATTTTTTTCTTTTTTTATATAACCAATCTTTGCAAAAAAGAAAAATGTTTAAATACTCTTTCTCTAGCACTTTTATTAGTTCTTTCATCTTTTTTCAATTCCTTTATTTAAAAATGTTTTATCACTTCAATATTTTTTAATTCAGAAAGCTGACATATTCTTTATTCTCAAAAAATTATTTTTTATTATGAAAATTCCAACTCATTATAAAATCTAAGCTTTTTATTTTTAATTTTCTAATATAAGCTTAAATATTATTTTAAATAGTAATGTTTAGTAAATGAGTACTACATTAAAAAAGAATTTTTTAAAATTATTAGATAAAGATATAGAATTTAGATATGCAGTTGCTGGTTATTTAGGATTTTCTGAAATTTTAAAAAGATTTGATGAGCATGATAAGAAATTTAATGAAATATTTGAAAGACTAAAAACACATGATGAAAAGTTTAATGAAATATTAAAATTATTAAATGAACATACGATAAGACTAGGAGAACACGATAAAAAATTTAATGAAATAATGGAAAGATTAGAAATTCATGATAAGAAATTTAATGAAATATTTGAAAGGTTAGAAGAACATGATAAAAAATTCAATGAAATAATTGAAGTATTAAGAAAACATTCAAAAGATTTAAGCGATATTAGAGCTTACATAGAAAGAACATCATTAACGCTCGAAGAAGAAGCTCGTGAAGTACTTACAGAAAAATTAAAAAATTTAGGAATAGATATTAAATTATCAAGTTTAATATTGCCCGATGTAGAGATTAATATTTATGGTGTTAAAGATGATTTTTGTGTAATAGGTGAAACATCAACTAGAGCTGGAGTAAGAGTGGTGTCTTTAGTCGATGAAAATATAGATATATTAAAAGAGAAGTATAGTGAATATTTAAGAAAGAAAATAATTAAAGTTGTTTATACTATGTGGGCTACAGAAGATGCTATTGAAGAAGCAAAGAAAAGAAACATATGGTTAGTGAAAGCTACAGAGGAATTAACACCATTAATATTTTAAAATAAGAAGAATTGAAATCTTATTTACTAAATGGAATAATAAATATTTTTTATCTCTTTTCTTATATTTTTATAACATATTAATGTGCATGTTATATTTATGATCGAAAATTCAAGCAGGTGTTAATGACGGTCTTTTCATTTTTTCACATGGCCAATCTTTACAAAAAGAACAATGCTTAATTCCTTTTTCTTTAGCACATTTTATTAATTCTTTCTACTCTTTCAACTTCTTTCTTTAAAAATTTCTTAATACCAATTGATTTTATTATTTCAAGATTCTTCTTTAACTCAAAAACCCAATCGTATTCTTCATTCATAAAAAAATTGAAGTTGTTACATGGAAAGTTTTCACATTCATTACAAAATCTAAGCTTCTTTTTATTTATACAACAATCATATATTCCACATAGTTTACTATATTTTAAACAAAGCCCAATTCTAGATAGACATCCTTTACATCTTCCATCTTGAAAAGCTTCACATTCTCCACAGTATAAACCACAAGGTGCTATTAGATTTTCATCATTAAGTATCATTTTCTTAACCATGCATCTATTCTATAATCATAAAATCTTTTATATTTTCACCTATAACTAATTGATAATATTCCTCATTTTTTAAAGAAACTTTCTCTATTCTTCCTTGTGCAATAATTTTCTCTCCTATTTTAGCTTGTTCACAAAATCTACCTCTATATGAAATTATTTGTTTTAGTGGTTTATAATTCAAATTATCCATATATTTAACTTCATCTATTATGTAACAACAAGGAGTAAAAATAGAATCACTATCATCTATAACTTTTGCTTTTATACATGTATATCCCATGGGTATAAAAGTTTTATCTCCATATTTTTCATTATTTTCTTCAAATTCTTTAATAAACCTTATGAAATAATCTCTATTCTTAAACTTTCCTTGAAAAACTTTCCTTTTTTCAACTTTTAAGAAATCTTCAAAAGATATATTCGTATCTTTTACACGAAAATCATAAAGCTTCTTTAAATCTTCAATAGAATATTTTTTAATAAAAATATTTTTCCCAATAATTTCATTTAATGTTTTATAAATTTTTAAACAATTCTCTTTTCCATATATTATTAAATCTATATCTGAAAAATTATTATATAGATTTACTAAAATTGATCCTGATATGCCTATATTATTTAATGATATGTTAGCTTCTTCAATTAAAAGTAAAACCATTTCCATTGCTTCTTTTTCAATTTTATCCAAAATGGGAAATTTTTTATACATTTCTTTTAATCTTTCTATAGGTTTATAATGTTTAGAAATATTTATTAAAGGAACACTTTCTATAATTCTATTCAAATATGGATCGAAATATAGATATTGTGGATAATTCTTTCTCAAAAAAGAATCTCTTTCATTTAAAGAATATATTTTTTTATATTTTTTCCCATTTCTTTCTCTATCACCATTAGGATCTTCTATGTATCTTACATATGCAAAAACTCTATCTGGAGGATGTACCAATCCTTTTACATCAAATATTAAATTATCGATCGTTTCTATAAAATCTCCTTCTCTTGCATTTATGGAATTTTTTAAATTCATTAAAAATTCGCCTTCGAAAATTCTATTAATTCTTCTTTACTTGGCATCCCTTCTCTACATCCTCCTTTAGAAATTGTTATTGCAGCTGCATAAATGCCTTGAAGAACAGATTCTTTAATATTTTTTCCTTCTAGAAAAGCTGAAATAAATCCAGCTATAAAAGCATCTTTTCCACACAAATCTTCTTTTACTTTTATTTCTATTGGTTTTATTAAATATTTTTCTTTATTTTCATAAATAATACATTCTTTTGATCCACGTGTAATTATGGTATTTTTACATAATTTTTTAATATCATATCCTTTCTTTTCTATTTCTTCTTTTTCTTCTTCACCCAATATTAGAACATTAACATTTTTACATAAATCAATTATTTTTTCAGTATTTGTAATAATTTGTGGATAAGATGGTCTATAAAAAATTCTTAAATTATTCTTTAAACCATATTCAATTAATTCTTCAACCACTTCTATAAAACTTTCACAAATAACTATTGCTTTTGCTTTTTTAACTAAATCCCAATCTATTTCTTCTGGAGTAATAGATAATGCTCTATCTTTTCCATTAATATAAATAATTTTTTTATTTCCATTTTTAGATAGAAAAATAATTGATATTGGATTTTTTAATTTTCTATCTATTAAAACATTTCTACATATGACTTTTCTTTTTAATAAATCTTCAATTAAAAATCTTGTAAAATTATCTATTCCCATTTTTGTAGCTAAAGCTGTTTTTAATCCAAGTTTTGAAAGAAATACTGCAACATTTGCTCCAGCTCCACCAGGCCTTATTTCTAAATTTTCTATATATACTTTTTCATTTTTAATACTAGAATGTAGAATAAAATCTACAGAGTTGGTTCCAAATACTATTACATCAGCTATTTTATTTTTTTCTTTAATTAAATAATCTTCTATCCAAGAATATTCAATATTTTCATAAAATTTTTCTAATGGGATTCTAAAATTTTTACAAAAATATTTTAATCCAAGTGAATAAAAATGTGTAAGCTCATTTAAAATTTTTACAAATTCTTTTTTATCAATTTCTTTTTCATTTATTAAAAAATAATGAAGCCATTTTCCTACATCTGTTAATTTATACCACTTAACCCAATATGCTACATCTTCTTTAACAATTTTTTCTTCATACTCTTCTAAAATACCCATTTTTACCATTTTCTTTAATTGATTAATAATTGTTTTATTGGAAAAATTTAGTTTTTTAATAATTTCACTTTGATAATTTTTTTCATCTCTTTTCATAGATTTTAAAATTTTTAATGCTGCTTCAGATTTAAATAATGTTTTCATAACTTCTACTCTCTCATATGAAGGTGGAAGAGAAAAAATGTATGGCCATAAGCTCAATTTTAATCATTAATATGAAAATAATACTTAATGAAAAAGTTTTTCTAAAAATAAAATTTTTATCAGAAAAGTTTTTATAGCCTAGTGTAATTGACTACACTAGGCTGATTGAGAATGAATATTAAAAAAGGAAAAAATTTAAGTATAAAAATTGCTATAATGAATTTCTTTTTAACTCTTTATACATTAATTTCAATACAATCTCTTAGTACATCGATTATACTCATTAAATAAGATGAAGGGAATATGAAAATGATGCAAAAAAATATTAAAAGGCCCTCAATAATCGTTTCTCTTATAGCTCTTTTTGCTGCATTATACGTTGTTTTATCCTTATTGCCTGGTATTCCAGTGATTGGTTTGCCTGAGATGAAAATAGAATTGGAAGCATCAATCGCATCTGTATTTGGTATAGTCCTAGGACCATATTTGGGAACTTTAGCTGCTTTTATTGGAACAATTGCTGCTTTTTTCTTACCTCCTGGTTTTAGTCTTTTTAGCGCAATATTCATATTTAATCCTGCTCTTAATGCGCTCATTGTAGGATTGATTTTTAAAAATAAATGGAAAATAGCCTTTGTATTATTCGCTATAATTATTATAGCATTCTGGCTTACACCAATATCTAATCCAATTAATGAAAACTGGTATGTAGCGCTTGTATCAACATTTGATAAAATCATAGCTCTATTATTAATAATACCAGTTGCTATAATGTTAAGAAATAGAAGCATTCAAGTTGAAAAAATTGAGTTGAAACTTTTAAGTGAGAGCTTCTTACTTGTTTTTCTTATATCTTTTATTGGAAATCAAGCAGACTCTGCTTTAGGATGCTTAATATTTGCACTTCCTCCAGTTTATGAAGGGATTTGGGGTCTAAACTTAGAGGTAACTCGTGGATTATTTCTCATTAGCCCATTAGCTTATCCTACAATAAGGTTAATACAAGCATTTATAGCTGCATTAATAGGCTTACCTTTAATAAAAGTCTTCAGAATATTAAGGGTGCAGGTATGACCATAAGCTTGAATGAGAAAGCATTAGCAATAGTTGAGGAAATGCTTTCAAAGAGTGAGGAATTAGAAATAAAAGTAAATAAAGCTTCTTGTGGGACTACAATAATTGATTGTGGTGTAAATGTAAGAGGAAGTGTAAATGCAGGCATATATGCAACACGAATAACAGCAGGAGATTTAATTCAAGCTTATGTAACAACAATGGATTATGGTGATTTTTCACTTCCAGTAATACATATCTCTTCTGATTATCCAGTTCTTGCAACAATTGGTGGACAACTTGGAGATTGGGAAGTAAGATATGAAAACTATTTTGCTATTGGTTCTGGTCCAGCTAGAGCATTAGCTTTAGATAGGAATATTCCAATGGCGGTAGGTATTAAACGTGAGAGACTTCGTAAAATGGGTATTGTTACATATACTCCAAGAGAAATTTATGAGAAAATTGGATATAAGGATTCTTATGATAAAGCAGTTCTCATGTTAGAATCTTCAGAAATTCCACCTGATGGAGCATTAGAATTAATTTCTAGGGCTTGCAATATAAACCCAGAGAATCTTTTTGTATTGGTGGCTCCTACTTCTAGTATAGTAGGAACAGTCCAGATTGCTGGACGTGTTGTGGAAGTAGGTATTCATAAGTTAGGTTTACTAGGATTTGATTTTACAAAAATATTATTTGGCTCAGGGTATGCTCCAATCGCGCCTCTTCATTCTGATCCAATAGAAATGATGGGAAGAACAAATGATGCTATAAGATATGGTGGAGTTACTTATTATAAAGTAGATTATTCAAACGATGAGCAACTTAAAGAATTTATTGCTAAAGTTCCATCACAAGACAATAAATCTTTTGTGAGCATATTTAAAAAAGCAATTTATGGATTTTATGATGTAGATTTGAGAGCTTTTTCGCCTGCTAAAATCACAATTACTAACATAAAAACAGGAAATACTTTCACAGCTGGGCATATTAATAAAAAACTTTTGAGGAAATTCCTATCCATATATTAAGCATTAAATAAGGGATTTTAAATGAAGATTAAAGAATTATTAGAACATATAAGATTTTCTGCAGAACTTGCAGCAACTTTAGAAGTAAGTGGTTGGCCTAAACCTGGAAATGTTCATAGAACAAGAGATTATTCTGATACACGTTATGAACATTTTTTAGTAGGTTCAGTAAGTCTAGGGCCTTCAGTAGAACTTGCAGCCTTAAAAGGTTTTATGGTTGCTAAAAATCGATTAGATATTTCAAAAATTGGAATAGGAAAAATTATAAAAAAAGCTATTTTCGATATTAAAAAATCTCATAAAGGAGGTAATACTCATTTAGGTATTTGCTTACTTTTCATTCCTTTAGCAACAGCTGCAGCAAAAACATATATTGAAATTGGAAATTTTTCTCTAAATATTTTACAAAATAATATAAGAAAAGTTATTCGATCAACTACACCAAGAGATGCTATTTCAGTTTATGAAGCAATATCACTTGTTAGTTCTCCTCATGAATTAGGAGAAATTAAAACTTTACAAGCTCCAGATATATATGATAAAGAAGCATATATGAAAATTTTAAAAAATAAAATTTCACTTTATGATGTTATGAAAGAATCTTCATCTTATGATACTATTGCAAAAGAATTAGTAACTGGAATGAAAATTTCTTTTAATATAGGATATAAAGAATTAATTGAAACATTTAATCTTACAAAAGATATAAATGTAGCAATTGTTCATACATTTCTTAGAATATTATCAAAAGTGCCTGATACTTTTATTGCAAGAAAAATTGGGCTTAAAAAAGTAAGTAACATAAAAGAAGCAGTTAAGATAGGCATAGAAGAAACTAAATGGATATCAGAAACAGCTGAGCAAATTTTAAATTTAGGTGGATTAACAACAGAAAAAAGTGCAAAATTATTATGGGATTTTGATCATAAATTACAGAATCTTGGAGAGGATTATAATCCTGGAACTACTGCTGATTTGACTGCAAATTCATTATTTATTGCATTATTACGTGGATTAAAATTTTAATACTTTAAAAATTAAGAATTTTATGAATAAAAAGTTAAAAATCACTTTTTATATCATTTACATATGTCTTTCAATAATTTAATATACTCTTCAAAAAAAATTATAAAATATAGTTTAGAAAATGGGCTTGAAGAAATTTATGATATTGTTATAAAAGAAGAACCAATAAATATATTTATTAATAATGAACATTATGTAACTCTCCTTTCTACTCCTTATATGATTAAAGAACTTGTTATAGGACACCTTTTAACAGAAGGGATTATAAATTCTTTTAAAGAAATAGATGAAATCCATGTAATGAAAAATAATGTAATGGTGCATATTCCTAAAGAAAAAAATATTAAACTAGAATTGTCTAAGAAAATAAAACTAATAACAAGTGCATGTGGAAATTTAAGTGATTTTTTTAAACTTCTTGATACTTTATATAAAAAACCTTTATCCTCAAATTTTAAAATTCATTTTGAAAAAATATTATTAGCATTTAAAAAATTAAATGAAAATACTATTATTTATAGAAAGACAGGTGGTACTCATGCTGCAGCATTATTTAATGAATTAGCTGAAATTATTTATTTAGCTGAAGATATAGGGAGACATAATGCAATAGATAAAGTTATTGGAAAAGCAGCTATTGATAATTTAAATTATGAAAATTTCTTTCTTGCAACTACTGGAAGACAAACAATTGAAATGATTTTAAAAGCAATTAGAGTAGGAATTCCAATAATTGCATCAATTTCAGCTCCTAGTGAAAAAAGCATAGAAATAGCTGATAAATATGGTTTAACACTTATAGGCTTTGTAAGAGGGAATAGATTTAATATTTATACACATAATGAAAGAATAATTTTTCATTAAAATTTTAAGATTAAAGAAAATCCACAATTATGTTAGGCCTTCTGATATCTTCTTTATTAAAGGTATTTTAAAGATATTGTATCAGAATCCTTATCATAAGAAATATTGTTGCTTTTATATTGTATTTTATTGCATTTTTTATAATTTCATTTGTTTTTTAATGCTTGAAAGATTACATCTTTTCCATTTTTGTTTAAATATTAATGAGACCTATCAATAATGGAATTTATAAGTAGGTTCTTATAATTATTTAATTTCTTTCAAAATTTTGATTAATGGAATACCTAAGATTATTGTAGCTATAATGCTCAAAATTGCTTCTATTGGAGTTTGTATTGCTCCTGCAATCCATATAGGCACTAAAGCTTCTTCTGGGATGCTCATTAAAGAATAAAAACCAACTGGAATTAATATAAATATTCTTACTAAAGCATCTGCTTCAATTCCTATAAATGAAGTTAATGCAAGTAAAAATGCAAGCTTTTTAGAATTAGTTTCTTCTTTAATTTTTTTAAAAAATAATGGTGAAATAAATGTTAAAATGAAAGCTATATAAGTATTCCATAAACACCAAGCAGGTAAAATTCTTCCTAATGGATGAATAAAATATCCTAATAGGAGAAAAAGATATATTAAAAATACATGCTTCCATTTTTTTCTGAAAAATAAGGCTGAAACTAATGCTCCAATAGGTTCAGCAGTAATTCCAAAAATTGGTAGTAATCCTTCCATTGGTCTTATAATTCTTCCAACTATGCTGCCTAATAATGCAGAAAGAAAACCTCCATAAATACCTAATATAATTCCTTCTAAAGGTTGTATAATAACCATTAAACTTCTAAATGGTAAAGGAATCAAAACAAAAATAGCATGAAGTGCACTAAATAAAGAAATTAGTGTTAGAAATCTGCTTTTCCTCATTTTTTTTCACTTTGTTTTTTATAAATGAAGAAAAAATGGATATATAAACCTTATTTTTATTTAATAAGATTTAATATTTTTTAAATCCAATATTTTGGTTTTTCACTTTCTCTTTTTATTTCTAAAGGATCATCAGCAAATTTCCATAAACCGGCTCCAAGTCTAAGTATAATTATATTAAATTCATCACCAAGCTTATCATTTATTAATACTTCTTCTTCTATATGAGATATTATTGCATCGCATGTTACAGGTCCAACTTCTCTATCATTTGTAATAACTGAAACTTCTAATTCATCAGGTATTAAATAATTTCTAACAGGCCCTCCAGCAGTTCCCAATTCAGTAAGTATGGCTGATGGTGGTGGAGGCCAAATATCAAGCAATTTAGCTAATTGTATAGGTATAAGCAATTGTGGTTTTTCAGTTTCAAAACCTGAATTAACTAAAGCAGGAGAGAAAACTTCTTTTCCATTTTTAGCTTTAATTCTTAGTTTTACTCTTATAGCCATATTCAACCCTCATTATGAATATATGGCCAATACGTTTTCTACGATTGAATATATGGCCAATTCTTCCATTTCTCATAAATAAACACGGAATATTTTTTAATAAAGTACTATAAAAATATTTTGCATAGTTTTTAATTAAATAAAAAATAGGATGAAGCAAGTAGCTGAATTTAAGAATATATAGAAAAACTTATTAATTAAATTTAAATAGAAATAATTTAATGAATAATTCATTTGAAAATGGAATACTTGAAATTTTAGAAGATGCATTGAATAATGCTAAAAAAGAAGTATTTAGAATTCTTGGAAAAGAAGAAGCTAAAAAAATAGTTGGTAAACATTTTGGAGATGTAACAACTTTAATTGATGATGTTGCTGAAAAAGCTATCATTAATACTATCAAAGAAAGAATATCTAATGCTATTTTAATAAGTGAAGAAATTGGTTTAGTAAAATTTGGTAATAATGTGAAATATATTTTTATTATAGACCCTCTTGATGGATCAACAAATGCTATAAGAGGATATAATTGTTTTTCAGGTTCTATAGCTGTTTCATATGATTGGAATTCATCAAACATTTTTGCAGGAATGGTAATGAATTATGTAACAGGAGATATTTTTTCAGCAAAAAAAGGTGAAGGTGCTTACTTAAATAATAAAAAAGTCCATCCTTCTAATATTAAAAAAATTGAAGAAGCAATGATTGCTTTAGATTTAAATATTAGAAAGAAAATTCCTGGATATGCAAAAAGGATATCTCCTATAATTGAAAATTCTAAATATATAAGATTTCTTGGAACAGATGCATTAGAAATTTCTTTTGTTTCGGCTGGAATATGTGATGCATTTATAGATTTAAGAGGTTTTTTAAGATTAACAGATTTTGCTGCTGCAGCATTTATTGTTAAAGAAGCTGGTGGAATAGTTTTAAATGATAAAAGAGAACCTTTAAACATAATCATTAATAGAAATGCTAGAAGTTCTATAATAGCAGCATCTACAATTGACCTTTATAATGATATTCTAAATCATATCATTTAGCTTTTTAAATGAATATTTAAAAATACTTTTATTTTTATGATAAATAATAAAGCTCATATTATATATTCATGGTATTTTGCATTTTTGAATTCTTCTTTTTCACTAGCTTGTTTTCCTCCTATTCCCCAATTTTCCATAGGAATTTCATGAATTACAATTTCAACTGCTTTTTCAGGAATATTTATTTCAGTAAAGACTTTAGTTATTCCTATTATTATTTTCTTCTTTGCTTCATTCGAGAATCCTTTCCATACATATATATGTACTATTGGCATATATATCACTTAAAAAACAAGCTAATTTAATATATTTAAATTTTATCTAAAAAAGAATAATTAAAAAGTAAAGTATAAATTTAATATTTTCAATTATTTTTTTTAAAATGAAGCTATCAGTTTCCACAGCTATTTTTAAAGCAAGTTTCCTTAATGCTTTTGAAAAAATAATTATGAAGTATTTTAAAAAGAATTCAAAATGGATATGATGAAATGGAATGTATTCCTATATCTGATATAAATACTACTTTAAAAAATAGCATAAAATATTTAAAATTCTATAATTAAAGGAAATAATCAATTTAATGGTTGAAAAAAGATGGATTTAGTAAATTTTTTAATTGAAGTTGAAATAGTTTCAGCTTCAGGAGCTTTTTCTCCAGGTCCTTTAACATTTGCTGTAATAAATGAAAGTTTTAAGAAAAATTGGAAAATAGGATTAAATGCTGCTTTAGGACATGCTTTAATAGAATTTCCAATAATTTTATTAGTTTCATTAGGCGTATTAACAGTATTTGAAAATATTTTTTTAAAAATATTTATTGGTTTTTGTGGAGGAATTGTTTTAATAATTTTTGGTATTATGCAATTTTTTGAAGCAAAAAAAATTAGTAAAGAAAATATTAAGAAAAGTGGAAAAAGTGGATTGTTTATTGGATTGATTATGTCTGGTTTAAATCCATATTTTATAATATGGTGGTTAACAGTAGGAGCTAAACTTATATATGATGCATTAAATCTTTTATCAATTTATGGAATATTAATAATGTATTTTTCACATGTTTGGATGGATTTTGCATGGTTAATAATTGTTTCTTATGCTGCTTTTAAAGGAAAAGAATTTCTTTCAACAAAATTTTATAAATTCATATTTATAATTCTAAGTATATTATTAATATATTTTGGCATTATATTCTTAATAGATGCCAAGGCGTGTCTAACTTCCTACCATAGTTTAGCCCCTCTTTCTGGAACTAGTTTGCATTCATTCAACATGAATGCAAACCAGCACTCCTCCCATTAGGAGGCACCAGCAGAGTAGCAAAATGCTACTCAATCCCCTTCATTACTAATTTTGTTGAAAATTAGTTCAAGGAGCTTCTCCCTCAGGTTCCCTTCTTTTGGGAGAATGCTGGTTTCTATGAATAGGAAGCTTGGCTTCTGGCTAGCCTTCCCCCAACATGAAAGTATCGGGGAAAGGATATGTTCTTTAAAATATTCAATTGTTCTCTTTGCAATATTGTTTGAAGCATTGTAATGTTTATTTGTTACCAATCCGCATTTTTCACAAATGAAATAACTATTTTTCCTTTTTCCAATTTTTCCAAAGCTTCCACATCTATAGCATTTTATTGTAGTATAATCAGCATCTACTAAGATTTGTCTTAGATTTCTTTGATTTTTATTGAAAGTTGGCAAATAACTCAAGATTTTTATTGAATTTATCCATAGACTTTTTTCAAATATTCTTTTTATTATTCTTCCTCGTAACCATTCATTGTTTATCTTGTTTGTCCTTCTGCTATTATTTCCTGCTTCATAGTCTTTTAAGTTCTCAAAAGAAATTTGTATTTTCATTATTAGAAAATGAAATAGAATTTATAGAAGATAAAGATATATGGGTTACACCAAGTCTTCCATTAATTGTTTTTCTATTATTTGGTTATATTATTAGTATTCTATATGGAGATATTTTTAAAATCTTTATATAATAAAATTTTATGAAAAATTAAATAATTGGACACGCCCTAGATGCCATAAATTCTTTTAATGTTAATTTAAGACTTTATTAGAATGAGATTTTTTAATGAATAGGAAAAATTTTTATACTTAAAAACAAAATAAATATAAAGAATAAAGTAATATGTTTATATTCTATAAAATTATATGCATTTTATCTTAAGAGAGTTAAAGCTATGATGAAACTAATATATTCTTGTGATAGAAAATGAAAATAATATTAGAACCTATTGGTAAAATTGTTGATGCTAGAAAATATGAAGATTTATTAAAAGTTTGTCGTAAAGCTGGAATTAATATTTTATCTGAATGTGGTGGAATAGGTGTTTGTGGTAAATGCAGAATAATTATCAAAGATCAGAAATTTGTTTCTAAGCATACTGAAGCAGAAAAGCATCATTTTTCTAAAGAAGAAATTAATGAAGGCTATCGTCTTGCATGTCAAACAAAAGTCCTTTTTACTGAAGGTATTCTAAAAATTATAATTCCAAAAGAAAGCATTTCAGAAAAAAGGAAAATACAAAGCATTGGTTTTGAAAGAGAAATTCAAATAGAGCCTTTAATAAGAAAAATTCATTTAATTTTAGATAAACCTTCTCTTTTTGATTTAAGATCAGATTCTCAAAGAATTATTGATTTTATAATGAAAAAATATAACATTCATAATTTAGAAATCAATTTTGATATACTAAAGGATATTCCTAATTTATTAAGGGAATGTGATTGGAATGTAACAGCTATATTATGGAATAATAAAATAATAGATATTGAGAAAGGTGATACATCTAGATTAATTTATGGTTTGGCTATAGATATAGGCACATCTAAAATTGTATGTCAATTAATAGATTTAATTAATGGAGAAACAGTAAATATTGCATCCGATGAAAACCCTCAAATTCCATATGGAGAAGATATTATGTCTAGAATTACATATATAATTACTAAAGAAAATGGTTTAAAGGAACTATCTTCTCTTATTAAAAAAACTATTAATAAACTTATAGAAAAAATATGCCTAGAAAAAAATATAAATAATGAGAATATATATGAAGCTGTTATTGTTGGAAATACTGCTATGCATCATATTTTTCTAGAAATACAACCTAAATACTTAGCTTTAGCACCATATGTTCCAGTTATTTCTGAATCAATAAATGTTCCAGCAAAGAAAATTGGGTTAAATATAAATAAAAATGCTAATATTCATGTACTTCCAGTAATTGGAGGATTTGTTGGAGCAGATGCAGTAGCTGATGTTTTAGCTACTGGAATTTATGAATTGGATGAAATGTGTTTATTAATAGATATTGGAACTAATAGTGAAGTTTTTATTGGAAATAAAAATGGAATATTAGCTGCTTCATGTGCTTCTGGTCCTGCATTTGAAGGAATGCAAATAAAATATGGAATGAAAGCTATTTCAGGCGCAATAGAAGAAGTTTCAATAAAAAATAATGGAGATGTTATTTATAAAACAATAGATAATTTAAAACCTATTGGAATATGTGGTTCAGGTGCTATTGATATAGTTGCTGAATTATTCATAAATGGCTTTATAGATAATAGAGGTAGATTCATAAATATAAAAAATCCTAGAATTGTAAAAACTGATAAAGGTTATGCATATGTTATAGCATGGAAAAATGAAACAGCTATAAATGAAGATATAATTTTTAGTCAAGAAGATATAAATGCTATTCAATTAGCAAAATCAGCTATTCATACTGCATGCATGTTATTAATGAAGAAAATGAATATTAATGAAGAAGATATAGATAAATTATTTATTGCTGGAGCATTTGGAAATTATCTTAATCCAATAAATTCAATAAATATTGGTTTAATACCTGATATTCCAATAGAGCGTATTTCTTTTGTTGGAAATACTGCTATTTCAGGAGCAAAAATATGCCTTTTATCTAAAAAAATGAGAGAAGAAGCATCTTTCATTACTAAAAAAATTAAATTTATTGAATTAGCTACAGATCCAGAATTTCCTAAAGAATTAGCTAATTCAATGTATCTTCCATATAAGGATTTATCCAAGTATCGTTCTGTTGAAGGAAGATTAAAAAATAGAAAAATAACTAATTTTTAATAAAATAGGTTTTTATTTATCTTTATTTTTATTTAAAGAAAAGCTTCTAAGATTTATCTTCTAATACTTCTTCAATTAAATCAAAATCAATAAATTCTTCTTTAACAGTATAGTAATTTCCTTCATCTTTTATAAAACGAGCAGAACAAATAATATCTTCTTTTGAACGTTTATACATTGTTAAAAATGAAATTTCATCATTTAAATTGAAATAATTCAATTTTACTCCAAATTTTATTTTAATATCTTTTAGTTTAAATCCAGTTAATGAATTTTTTATTTTTTCTATTTCTTCGATTTTTGGCTTAATAATGTATTTATATCTATATCTTTTCCATTTTCTTTTTTGTTTTTGTATCGTACTTACTCACCCTCTTTTTCAGAATTTTTATATTATTCTTAAGCAAAATCACCCATTTCTCATTAATTATTTTTTTCTTCTTAATTCTTAAATTTTTAATATTTTTCTCACTATTTATTTATTTTTTATTTGAAATAGGTATTTTATATATTTTTACGCTTTTTAAGTATATTTTAAAGCTACTTTATAACCATCTTAAAGGTTTTATATAATCTTTTCCTTTTGCTTCTATTGAGCCTATTTGTATTCTATGATAATTTAAATTATTATCGCTATCTATAACTTCTTCAAGTTTCCCATAAGCAATTATTTCTTCTTCATTTTCTGCAATATCTGAATATAATCCCTCATAACTTACAATTTCTTTTATATCATTAACTTTTAGTCCCTTTATTATTTCAACATTCTTAATTTTATATTTACATGGTAAAAATATTGCTTCTTTGTTATCTTCAATTGTACATTTTATTTTCACGAATCCTTTTGGAATATATCTTATTTTTCCATAAACTTCATTTATTTCTTCTTCAATCTTTACTGGATGAATAGAAAATTGTTTCTCTCCAAAAAGTATTCTATTCCATTTTTCACTATATAATTTGCAAGCTTCTTTAAAACTTAATGGATGAATTTTAATTATATCTTTTGCCCACGATTCAAGTATTTTTCCTTTAGGAGGATGTATTCCATATTTTTCTTCTGAAAGAATCTCTTTAATAGTTTCTTTAACTTTAATTGAGTTTTTATATCCATAAACTATCAAATCAATATCTGAAAATTCAATATTATGAATTTTTAATAAAATTGAGCCTGAAATACCAATTGAATCGTATGAAACATTACTTTCATTTGATATTATTTTAACTAATTCTATAGCAATTTCTTCAAGTTTATCTTTATTTTTTTCTATTAATAATTCTCTTAATCTTTCTTCTGGTTTAAAATGATTTTTTATCATTTTTACAGGAACGCTTGAATATTCAATATTCAAATATTCATCAAAATAAACATATTCTGGAAAATTTTTCTTTAAATAATTTTTTGTAAAAGAAGTACCCAACGCGCTATAATATGGGAGTATTCTACTATAAGTTTTTCCTTCTTTACTCCATTTAATTCTAATTGCTTCTTTCTCTATATTAGGTATATATTTTAAATATGAGATTACTCTATTTGATGGATGAACATTACCAATAACACAAAAGAACATTCCATTAATGTCTTCTATGAAATCCTTGTCTCTAAAGCCCCTTTGCATATCAACCCATCATTTTAACCATTTAAATATAAGTTTAAAATAAGACTTAATAAAATAATTTTATTTATTATCATTTTTTATCAATTTTTATTAATAATCCTTAAATATAACTATAGTTATAATTATAACTATGAGCACAACAATACAAATTAGTAAAAAAACTGCTAGAATTCTAAAAGAACTTATGAAGAAATATGGTATGAATACTTATGATGAATTTATAAGAAATTTAATAAATGAAAAATATGGAATCCAAAATTCTTTATTTGGGTCTAATCCAAAGTTAGCTCCTTTTAAAGAAGAAGAAGAGGCAGAAATTCATGAATTATGATTTTGTAATAGATTCTTATGTCTGGATTGAATACTTCAGAGGAACAAAAAGAGGAGAAATTGCAAAAAAATATATTGAAATAGAAAATTCAGCAACACCAACAATAGTGATCGCAGAGCTTAGCAGAAAATTATTATATGAAGTATTAGCAAAAAGAGAAACAATGGAAGGAAGAGAAAATAAACTAAATTTTATTAAAACTTCAACTTTAGTAATAGAATTAAATGAAGAAATAGCTATATTAGCAGGAGAAATAGATATTGAAAGAAAGAAGTTAATTAAAGGTTGGGGCATGGCTGATTCAATAATATTAGCTACTGCCAGAGTAAAAGGTGCAAAAATTGTAACAGGAGATCAACATTTTAAGGATTTAAAAAATAATGTTATTTTTATTTGATTATTAATAAATGAAGATTTAATTTCTTTTATAATTTTTACTAAAGCCTTATTTTTTTAAACTAATTTCTTTTTTATGATTAAATTATTAAAGTAAAAAAATATAGCTGGAAAAGATTTTTACATCATTATTGAAAGTTTTAAAACTTCTGAATTTACTTTACCAACACTGAACGTTTTCCCGCTTTTCTTATTCGTAATACTAACACATCCAGTAGCAAAGAAAGCTGGATCAAGCTTTGACCAATCAAATCCAACAGCCTTAAGAATTTCATAAGATGGTTTACCATAATCTTTTGAAACTGTTGCAGGAGCTTTTTCAATGATTTCCTCGATTTTTTCATCATCTTCATCTACAATATAATGTGTTACGCCACCATAAACTAAAGCATCTTCTTGTTTTGCTACAGCTACTCCAGAATCAGGATGAATTGGCATTATTGGAGCATAACCTGTTCCATGAAGAACTTTAAGCGGATTAAAGCCAAGATACTCAAGTCTATAAAGGCCTGTTTCGACAACTCTTCCAGAAACTTGAACAGATCCTGCTATAGAAGTTGTTGAAGTTAAAACTAAATAAAGATTTTCAGGATTTACATTACAAGCTTTACTTATTTCCCTAGCTACATCATCTGTTGGTTTTTCTTTTGTTTCTAATAAAAGGATTGCTGAATCGTATTCATCACGATATTTTATTTTTTCAAAAACTTTTTTTGGTTTTAAAGCAAGAGCTCTAGCAGGACCTGAACCCATAGCAAAGAAATTTCCAACTTTTATAGTCCAACCTGCAAGTTGACTTCCTAATAAAGATATTGCAGGATGATCTGTTGTTACAACGATTATTGGTAATTTTAAATCATCATAATTCATAAAAGAAATTGAAGTTTTGCCAAGACCACCCATAGCTATTTCTGTTATTTTTAATCCAGCAAGGTATCCACCTTCTACTTCTAATCCTGTATCAATTATAGTAGTTCCTGAAGCAAGTTTTTCCACTTTTATACCATATAGTTCAGCATTATCTAAAAGATCTTTTACAATTTTTAAAGTTTCTTTATTTATACTTATCATATTCTCACCATTTCATTCTATATATTTTTCATAGAATTTTAAATGCGTATTATTTAAAGTTGAAATAAATATTTTTCCTGAACCTTCTTCATTTAAATCTCCTGTAAAAACATAGAATGGCCCATCGATTTTTTCTCCATTAGCTTTTACGCTACTTCTTATTTCTTCGAATGTAAAACTAGGAAGCACTGTTGGAACTTTTCCTAAAATAATTATTTTCCCTCCTTTCATTAATGCTCCGCATCTTCCTTCAGTATTTCCATAAACTAATATTGTTCCATTCTTCATATGTATTCCAGGAAATAATCCACAATTTCCTTTAACTTTTATTAAACCTCCTATCATCCAACAACCTACTTCATTCCCAGCATTTCCATGTATTATTATTGTTCCTCCTCTCATTCCTTTCGTTTCTCCTCTATATGGAGCTCCTATAAAATCTCCTGCATTACCATATACTTCAATTATTCCACCTTTCATTTTTGAGCCTAACCATGAATCTACATTTCCTTCTACTAGTATTTTGCCACCACTCATTTTTTCTCCTAAGTAAAATCCTACAGAACCTTTAATAATTATTTCTCCATCACTCATATTAGACCCTATTCTTCTCACTTTTGTGAAATCTCCTTCAAGTATTATTTTAATATTTTTTATTTCTGAGCTTGTATTTCCTTCTATAATAAATAAATCTCCTATTGTTTTTTCTTTATTTCCTTCCCAAATTTTAATAGCTTTTATTTCTTCTAAACTTTTTCCAGAAAATTCATTTGGTGAAATAGCACTTGCATCTATTGGAACTTTAAAATCATATTTTGGTTTTATAAAAATTTCATTACTCATATTTTTTCCCTCATAGATTTGAATTTATTTTTAAAGGAGCACTTTTTAGTAATTCATTTTCATGAATTGCATAATTTTCCATTTTTACAGTATAATATTCTTCAAATTTTTCTTTTACTTCAGAAATTGTTGATATAAGCAAATCTTTAGGAATATCTACATTTACCCAATAAGTTCTTCCAAAAATGTTCTCAACTATTTCTCCATTTTTGCATACTATTTTACCATCTTTTATTGTATATGCTGCTTTTCTAAATGCTCTTCTAACTTTTTTATATTCTTTTGATGGATCTATTTCTTTTGGATTTATATCATAAATTGCTATATCAGCATCTGCACCTATTCCTAAATGTCCTTTATTCTTAAGTCCTAAAGCTTTTGCTGTTCCAGCTCTTGTAACTATTGCTATTTCATAAAATGAATATTCTCTTTCTAAAGATGGTAAAATCATTTTGCTTTTAGCTCTTTTATTTACTTTTTTAAGAATTTTTTCACGAGCTTTATTACTCATTAACCAAGCTATTAATTTTGGATATGAAGTAAATAATCCTGCATTTGGATGGTCTGTTGTAAGAAAAACTCTCCAAGGGTCTTTTATTAATAATGCAAGCTCAAGACCAATACTCCATTGAATAGCATTTACATAATTTTTCTTTTTAAATCTATAAGGAACTATTCCAGCACTTGTTTCAGCTTCTACATCTGCATTAATCCATTTATTTTTACTTAATGAGTATAGTATATATTGGAATGGTCCATCAGCAGTCATTGTTGTAGCATCTCCAAAAACAATTTGTCCAAGGTCTAATGTAACATATTTATTTTCATTAACAAATTTTGCTATTTCATCTGCTCCTGAAGATAGAGTTATCCATGAATACCCTTTATATCCACAGAATTGAACATGCGTAACATGAAGAATTATGGATCCATCACTAAGATCGCTAACACACTTCATAGATTCTATTAAAGTTCTATAATTTCCAGGAGTTCCAAGATTATTCGTATGAAGATGAATTGTATGAGGAAGATTTAGCATTTTATTAACTTTACAAAGCCCTCTAATTATTTCTCTTGGAGTTATATTAAATGGTGGCACTTGATCATCTATTGTTTTTACATTCTTCCCCCATCCCCATAATTCTACTCCACCAGGATTAACAATTTTTATTCCATATCCTTTTATAGCATTTAAAATCCATCCTATGAATGCAGCACATTTTTCTAATTCATTCTTGCTTAAATAATCTAAAACTATCCAATTATTATCCAAAACAGATAAACATGCTTTATCTATCATAGGCATGTCGTTTAATTCTTCATGAGTATGTCTTGTTTTTAATGGAGGAGTAGCTGCTTCCATAACAGTCGTATAACCCATTTCAGAATATCTATATCCTGTTGTAAATGTTGAAGGGACAGTATGTCCAACACCAGACCTCTTTACATTTGTTTTCTTTTCTACATCTTTATAATGATCTTCTGGTCTAAGGAGTCTTCCAGCATTAACTTTAGATCCTGCAATATGTGAATGTAAATCTACTCCACCTGGCATGACTATCATATTTTTAGCATCTATTTCTATTACTTCTCCACTAACAGATTCTACTATTTTTCCATTTTCTATAGTTATATCCATTATTTCTCCATCTATTTTATTTAATGGATCGTAAACATATCCATTCTTAATTAAAATTTTCATTTTTTAATCACCTCTTAATTTTGATAAAATCATTTTAAGTATTTCTTCATCAGAAACTATTCCATCAGGTGGATCAACAATTTTCTTTAATCTTAAAGGTACTCCATCCATTCTATAAGCTGTTCCTTCGCATTCTATTCCTACATAGCTTGATGGAATAACTACTTTTGAAACTTTTGTTGTAGGTGTTTCATGAGGATCTATTGTTATTATTGGTATTTTAGACAATTTTTTTGCAGATTCTATTGGTAAATGAGATATTGGATCTGAAGCAACAATTAAAGCTGCATCACATTCCCCACGAGCAATTATATCAGCAATTGTAGTTTCTCCTGGATTATAATATGGATATCCTTTACTAAAGTCTACTGCAAATGGATAACCAGTAATCCAACATGTTACATTGTTAGCTCCAGTCACATTATAATGTCCACGCATTGGAAGAATAACAAATTTTGTATATTTATTTAAATCTGTTACTAAAGCTATTGCAGCTTCAATATTTCTATGCTTTCCAGGAGACATTGTTAATCCTAATCCAAACATTAAAGCACCAAATTTGCAACTTATCATTATTTCAGCTAATTCTTCTATTTTTTCAACAGGTACTCCTGCAACTTCATCTTGCTCTATTTCTCCATTATTTACAGCATATCTTAAAGCTGAAAGCAATTCATAATCTGAATTAGGCTTTATTTGAATAAAAATATCTGCAATGTTTGCTGTAGCAGTTTTTCTTACATCTACTACAATTACTTTCCTTTCTTTACGTGTTTTAACAAATCTTCCTTTAGATAAAGCAGTGTATCTTGATAAATGTCTTGGATGTGCATGTAAAGGGTTTGAACCCCAATAAATAATTAAATCTGCTCTATTTTTAACTTGTCCAAGAGTTGAAGTAGATTCTCCAATATCTTGAACTCCTATAATAGTTGGTCCATGACATACAGATGTAGTATTATCTATTACTCCACCTATTAATTCAGCTATTTCTACACCAATTCTTAAAGCTTCATTAGAAGTATTGCTCCAACCATATATTATTGGATAGCTTGCATTTGAAAGAATTTCAACACATTCATCTATTGCTTCTTCAAGTGAAACATTTATAAATTCATTACTTTTTCTTATTCTAGGCTTAAGAATCCTATGTTTATCATAATTAAGGAATTTTGATATGCCTAAGCTACATGCATTTTTAACTTTTACTATCTTATTATTCTCTATACTAACTTCTATATCATCGCATAAGCATCCACAAAAGGAACATACAACATTATTTATTGTTTTCATTCTATATCATCTCAAATTTTTCTTTTAATAATTCATTTAAATCTAAAATTTTTCCTTCTTTAGCAACATCAATTATTGCTTCAATTCCTTTAAAAGTTGGCATTCCGCTACTATTTGTTGAAGAACCTAATAAAAGATTTGCCCATATGCTATAAGGCATAAAAGCAATACCTTTATGAGGTGCTTGTTTAGATTCTATTGCTTTAACTATTACTTCACCATAATTTGTTTTTATTTTAATATTTTGACCACTTTCAATACCTAAACTTTTTAAATCTTCTGGATCCAATTCACATATAGCAAGTTTTTCCATGTATTCTTTTGAAAATTTTCCAATAGATTTTGAAGTACCTTGTTCAAGATTTCTTCCAGTTATTAATATTACTTTAATCATTTTTCATCATTTAGGTTTTTCAATTAATTTTCTTTTTTCAAGAATCTTTCCATCATTAGCATGTGGTTTCCTAATAACAGAATCTGAATATTTCTCTATTTCCCTAGCTTCCCCAGCTAATCTAGAAGCTTCTCCTATCATTTCATGAGCAGAAGAACATAGAAAAGTATATTTCTCCCATTCTTTTATTTTAAAGCAAGCCTCAACTGTAATATCAGAAACTTTTTTAGCTATTTCCCATGCAGCAGCTGCTTTTGATGCTGCATATGGATTTGAAAATTTTGCAGCATTAATAGCAGTATCTCTATCTATAATTATTTTAGGTAATCTAGGTACTTCTTTCTTTTTTAAAGAATCTATTAAACAATCTATTGCTTCATAAATAATATTAAATGCTCCTGTTATAGCTAATACTTTTATTAAATCTGCATTAAATATTGCCATTTCTATTGGATCTAAAAATTCTCTTCTTGCACCAAGCATTGAATCTGCTTCAACAATTATATAACCAAATCCTTTCTCTTCAAGTTCTTTAACAATTTTTTTTGCAGGTAAATCTGAAACAACAATTGTTGGAATTTTTGCTTCTAGGAATATTTCTCTAGCTTTTGTTGGTCCTGGAAGAGAAGCATTTGGACTTGTTATTATTATTGCTTCTGGAGAAAAATCTAAAAGCTTTTTAGCTGCTTCAATACTTTGCTCGCTACCCAATTTTGCACCTGTTCCAATAATTCTTACATCTATATCTTCTCTTTCTGCTCTTTCATCTAATAATAATTCAATAAGTGGAGCAGAAGCAATATTGCCAAGCTTTAAAAAACCTATTTTTACCATTTCTCTCACCCTTATTATTAATAAAATAATAAATTTTGGAAATATATATATTGTTTTTTTATGATTGTAATCTTTTTTTAAGAAATTGTTTTTATTGGATATTTTCCATATTTTTTAGCTATTTCATACATTATTATAATATTTTCAGGCGGTACATCTGCTTGAATATTATGTACTGGAGCTAAAATATATCCTCCTTCAGGAGCTAAATCATTAATTCTTTTCTTTACTTCTTTTTCAACATCTTTTATAGAACCAAATGGTAAAACTTTTTGAGTATCTATAGCTCCCCAAAAACAAAGTTTATTACCATATTTTTCTTTCAATATTTTTGTATCCATATTTTTTGCAGAAACTTGAACAGGATTAACAATATCAATACCTATATCAATAAAATCTTCATAAAAATAAGATGCACTTCCACAACAATGAATGAATATTTTTACATTAGCTTTACTTTTTATTATTTCAATCAATTTTTTATGCCTAGGTTTTATATATTTTCTATAAATATTTATTGGAATAATTGGTCCTTGTTGAAATGAAAGATCATCGGTTATCGTTACTATATCTATATATTTTCCTATAATACTTAATGTTCCATTTAAAATTTTTTTATAAAAATTCATTATTATGTCCATTATTTTACATGCAAATTTAGGATTTTTAATTAAATCTATTATAAATTCATTAAAACCTCTTAGCATCCATGATCTTTCAAAAATACTTGCTCCAGAATGATAAACAATTGCATAGTTTGTTTTATTATGAAAATATTTAGAATTTTTTTCTATAATATCAATATTTGCTTCTATTATTTTTTCTGGATCAGGCCAATTATATTTTTCTAAATCTTCTATCGAATTAATATTCTTTAAAGGTATTCCATCACATGAAATATCATAATAGTATTGAGTTTTTACTCTTTTTACTCCCCACATATCGATAGAATATTTTTCATTTAAAATTTTTGAATATGGATCTATAGTAAAATAAACATATCTAGTATCTATATTGAATTTTTCTAAAATGTTTTCTTCAATTTTTGCAAGTTGTTGAGATTTATGAAAAATTAATGTTTCAGTTTTTAATCCAAAATAATTTTTAAGTTTCTCATATGCAATTTTATGAATTCCAGTTACTATTCCACCTAAATCTAAAGGAACTTTATCTGGTTCTTCATGTTCTAATGTTATATGAACTCTTTCTCTTGGTATCACATTTAATTTTTATTAAAAAGATAAATTTATTCTTTTTTAGATTTGTTTTTCTTTTTAGAAAGAAAAGCTGAAATTCTTTCATTTGTATCTTCTGTATATTTAAGTATGCCAAAAGCTTCAGCTTCAATTAATTCTCCTATATTTATTGGAATTTGTGTACTTATATTTATTAATCTTTTTGCAAATTTTAATGAATTTATTGGTTTTTCAATTAATTTTTTACTAAGTAATATTGCTTCTTCGTGAAGTTTTTCGATAGGAACTACTTTATCTACTAAACCTATTCTTAAAGCTTCTTCAGCTTTAATTCTTTCTCCAAGCATAATCATTTTCTTTGCATTATTTATACCAACTATTCTCGTAAGCCTTTGTGTTCCACACCATCCTGGAATAAAGCCTAAATTTATTTCTGGACTTCCAAATTCTGCATTTTCACTAGCAATTCTGAAATCGCATGCAAGTGCAAGTTCTAATCCTCCTCCTAAACAATATCCATTTATAGCAGCTATGAATATCTTAGAAGAATTTTCTATTTTAGAAAAAATTTTTTGCCCTTTTCTAGCAAATTCTTCTGCTTTTATTGGACTTAATGATGGGAAAATAGAAATATCTGCTCCTGAACAAAAAGATTTTTCTCCTAAGCCAGTTATTATAACACATCTAATTTCTATATCTTTTTCAATTTCATCGATTATTGATGAAATTTCTTCAAGCATTTCAGTTGTAAGAGCATTAAGTTTTTCAGGGCGATTTAATTTTATCCATGCAATATTATCTTTTCTCTCAAAAATTATTTCTTTTTTATTTATATTCATAGAATCCCTTACCACTCTTTTTTTTAATATTTATATTTCTTATACATCATCTTACAATTTATTAAAATTAAGAATTATTTAAAAAATTTAGCAAAAAATACTTTTGAGGAATTAATACAACTTAATTAAGTTAAGGAGATAAAAATAATGAATTCAAAAGAATTATGAATATTTAGAGAGAATTTTTTAAAGGTTTTCTTTTAAATTTTTAAGAAGATTTTGAATAAATTTTTTAAGAGGTGGTATATCTTCTGTTATTGTTTTCCATAAAATTTCTACATTCAATACCAAAGTATTCATGAATTAATTTATCTCTCATTCCTACTATTTTTTTCCAAGGTATCTCTTTATGTTTATTTCTTAATGATTTTGGAATATTCTTTGTTGCTTCTCCCATAACTTCAATACTCCTAACAACTGCATTTATTGTTTTCTTATCTTTCTTGAATTCTTCAATATCATTAATTGAATCAAGAATATCTTTTAGATAATCTTGGTAATTACGTTTCTTCATATATAGATTACTTCTTTTAAGATATGTTTACCAATTCTTGGCTTAAGAGCTTTTTTTGAAATAAGGTCAACTTTTGTTCCTAGCAAATTTGATAAATATTCTTCTAAGTCCATAAATTTAAAAAATCCTATTGGTTCTTCAAAATCTACTAAAATATCAATATCACTACCTCTTTTCTTCTGTTCTCCTCTAACATAAGAACCAAAAATTCCTATTTCTTTCACTTTAAATTTTTCTCTTAATTCTTCTTTATGTTTTTTCAATATCTCTTTTATTTCTTCCATTTTCATCATTTCTTTTTATAAAATTAATATACTTAGCTTTTTTTAAATTTTTTTACTTAATCGATAGAGTTAGTGATCTTCTTTTTTTCTTATACTATAATTAAAGCTATGTCCATCTATTTTAATGAAGTTAGAAACATCTTACTAACATCTTTTTGATTTTTAAAAATAAAGTTTAAATATTTCTTCTTCCAAATAGAGTTATATGAATATAGGAATTGTATCTTATGCGCATTCAAACTATGGCATACTAAAAGATGATACTGAAGAATTAATAAAGAAAGGTGTACATGAATGTTTAAATAATACTGATAAAGGTATTGAACCTAAAGAAATAGATATGATTATTGTAAGTTGTGTGGATAATCAATTTTCTAATCAACATCAAACAGGAACGCTTGCATGGGAATATTTAAAAAACCCTAATGCTAAAGGTTTTAGAGTTGAAGCAGCATGTAGTAGTGGAAGTTTAGCAGTTTATATAGCTAGAAAAATGATTCTAGCTGGTTTTGCTAATAATATTCTTATAATTGGTTTTGAGAAAATGTCAAGTTTATCTACCGAAACTGCAACAATGGTATTAACTAGAGGTTCTTCTCCAGAAGAAAGAAAAGTAGGCATCACTCAACCTGCTGCATATGCTCTAATGGCACAAGAATATATGAGAAAAAGTGGCGCTACAGAAGACGATTTTGCTTTAATCTCTGTTAAAAATCATAAAAATGCTATGAGGAACCCGTGGGCTCAATTTCATAGAGAAATAACTATAGAGGATGTGAAAAATTCAAGATTAATTGCTCCTCCAATAAGATTACTTCATTGTTGTCCACTTAGTGATGGAATGGCTGCTATACTATTAAGCGCTACTCCAAAAAAATATACTGATACTCCAGTATATATTAAGGGTATGGGTATGGGACATGATGCATTTAGTAGTTTTAGAAGAGAAGATCCAGCTTTCTTGAAGGCATCCAAAATAGCAGCTGATGAAGCTTATAAAGAAGCAGGTATAACTCCTAATCAGGTACAAATAGCCGAAGTTCATGACGCATTCGTAACAGTAGAGCCTATGTGTTATGAAGCTTTGGGTTTTGCTAAAAAAGGAGAAGGTTATAAATTAGTTAGAGATGGTATAGTTATGTTTGAAGGAGAATTACCCGTTAATGTGAGTGGTGGATTAAAAGCAAAAGGTCATCCTGTAGGTGCAACAGGGATTGGAATGATGGTAGAAATATTTCTTCAAATACGTGGACAAGCTGGAGAAAGACAAGTTAAAGATGAAGTAAATACAGGAGTTGTGGAAAATCATGGAGGAACAGGTTCTGTTTCAATAGTAACTGTATTATCAAGGTGAAAAAAAGTGAGGGGTAAACTTCTTTATTATACTATGGTTCATATCCCTCCATTACCTTTTAGAACAGTATATACTGTTGGTGTAGCTAAAGATGAAAATGGCGAATTGCATTGTGTAAGGATAGATAATGAGTATTTTAACATATTGAAAAGAGATATTGAAGGAGAAATTGTAAAAAAATGGACAATATTTGGAGAAATGGAATACTTCATACCAGATGTTGAGAAGAAAGAAATTAGAAAAGTAGTTCTTATTACTGGAGCCACACGTGGTATCGGTAAAGCTACTGCTTTAGAATTTGCAAAAAAAGGTTTTGATGTTGTAATTAATGATATTGAACTTCCAGATGAGGGAGTAGAGGCTTTAAATAGAATAAAAGAAATGGGTAAAAATGCCATTTTTATAAAAGCGGATGTTTCAAAATACGGTGAAGTTGAAAAAATGGTTAAAGAAATCATAGAAAGGTTCGGTCGGATAGATGTATTAGTTAATAATGCTGGCATTAATATAGATAGATTACTTATAAATATGACTCCAGAACAATGGCAAAAAGTTATCGATATAGATTTAACAGGAGTATATAATTGTACAAAAGCTGTTATACCATATATGATAACACAAGGTGGAGGAAGAATAATTAATGTAAGTTCCCAGAGTGCCTTTGATGGTAGAATTGGTCAAGCAAATTATGCAGCTGCAAAAGGTGGTATCATCTCGTTTACAAGAGTTATTGCAAAAGAATATGCTCAATACAATATACTATGCAATGCTATAGCTCCAGGTGCTGTTAGGACTAGGATATTGGAAGCTGTTCCACCAGGAATGTTAAAAGATAGAGTAATGCGTATTCCTCTTGGAAGAATAGCTGAGCCAGAAGAAATTGCAAAAGTAATAGTATTTTTAGCAACAGAAGCAACATATATAACGGGGCAAACAATATTAATAAATGCTGGAGAATATTTCTAAAGGCTGAAAAGCTATGAAGCCTAAGGTTATAACAGCTAAAGAAGCAGTAGAAAAAATAGATGATGGAAAAACTCTTGCAACAAGTGGTTTTACTGGACAATGCTTTCCGCAAGAATTAATTCGCGCATTAAGAGAACGCTTTCTTCAAACAGGCAAGCCAAAGAATCTAACAATTATATTTGCGGCTGGTCAAGGAGGAGGAAGAAGCGATATAGGCCTAGATTTGATAGCATTTGAAGGTTTAATAAAAAGAATAATATTTAGTCATTGTGGATTGTTACCTGGAATAAGTAAGTTAATCGTGGAAAATAAAATTCTTGCATATAATATGCCCCAAGGAGTAATTTCTCAATTATTTAGAGAAATAGCAGCAAAAAGACCCGGATTAATAACACACGTTGGTTTGTATACTTATATAGACCCTAGGATAGAAGGAGGAAAAGTTAATGAAATAACTAAGAAATGTCCAGAAAATCTTGTGGAATTAATTGAGATTGGAGGAAAGGAATATCTATTCTATAAATCGATACCAATTGATGTAGCTTTCATTAGAGGGACAACCGCTGATGAAAAAGGGAATATTTCTATGGAAGAAGAAGGGAATACTTTAGAGAATTTATCAATAGCACAAGCTACTAAAAATAGTGGAGGAATAGTTATTGCTCAAGTTAAAAGGCTTGCAAAATATGGTACTTTACCTGCAAGAACTATTGAAATACCAGGAATATTAGTAGACTATATAGTTTTAGCAAAACCGGAAAATCATTGGCAAACATTTGTAGAACCATACAACCCAGCTATAAGTGGTCAAATAAGAATACCAGCGGAGATTTTACCGGAAAAACCATTGGATGAGAGGAAAATAATAGGAAGGAGAGCATTAATGGAATTAAAGCCAGACTATGTAGTAAATTTAGGTATAGGAATGCCTGAAGAAGTAGCATCAGTAGCAGCTGAAGAGGGGGTCTTTGAAGAATTTACATTAACTGTGGAATCGGGTACAGTAGGGGGTATCCCATTAAGTGGACTTTATTTTGGAGTAGCTATTAATTTTGAAGCTTTACTAGATCAACCTTATCAATTTGATTTTTATGATGGAGGAGGTTTAGATATTGCTTTTCTTGGTATGGCTGAAGTAGATGAGAAAGGGAATGTTAATGTTAGTAAATTTGGCGGTAGATTTGTGGGCTGTGGTGGCTTTATAAATATATCACAAAATGCTAAAAAAGTTGTATTTGTTGGTACATTTACAGCAAAGGACCTTAAAATTAGTGTAGAGGATGGTAAAATAAAAATTTTACATGAAGGAAAAATTAAGAAATTTGTAAAAGAAGTTGAGCATATAACATTTAGTGGCGAATATGCAAGAAAATTAAGTAAAGAAGTTTTATATGTGACAGAAAGGGCTGTGTTTAGATTAGGCAAAGATTCCATTATATTAGAAGAAATTGCTCCAGGAATAGATATAGAAAAGGATATTTTAAATCATATGGAGTTTGAACCAAAAATTTCTGATAAGTTAAAAGTTATGGACGAAAAAATATTTAAAGAAGGTAAAATGAATATAAAAAGCTTATGGTTACATTAAAAGAAACATTTAGCTATCCTATTTTTCTATCAAGGTACTAATAACTTAAGAGTATTCATAAAATCCTTTTTTACTTTTTTTCCCGATCCAATTTTTATTAACATATATTTCTAAAAGCGGACAAGGTTTATATCTTTCACTATTGTAAGTTTTATATAATGCATTTAACTTATTGAGTATGTTATCAAGTCCTAATTCATCTCCCATTTCACATGGTCCCTTTGGCCAATTCGTACCTAGTTTCATTCCCAAATCTATATCATTAGGAGATGCTACATCTTCATATATTAAAAAAGCTGCTTCATTAATAACTACAGCATATATTCTTTCTATTATCTCATTTTTAATATAAGGTATTTGTGATAATGTTTCCTTTTTAATCGTCCAATCATAAAATCCCCTTCCAACTTTCTTACCAAGTAAACCTTTATTAACCATAGAAGCAATTAATGGGGAAGGGTTCATTCTTTCGCCATATGCTTTATAAAGAATTTCATCAACATGATAAATTACATCTAATCCGATATGATCAACTAATTTAAAGAAACCCATCGGAAAACCATGCTGTTCTAAAGTTGCATCAATTTCCTCAACAGTACTTTCTTCTTTAAAAACAGACCAAAATGCCTCATGAAGAGCCATATGAAAAATTCTATTTACAACAAATCCTGGTACATCTTTATTAACAACAATCGTTATTTTATTCATTTTCTTAGCAATATTAATAGTAACTTTAATTGTTTCTTCACTTGTATATTTTCCTTTAATAATTTCAACTAATTTCATTAATTGAGGTGGATTAAAAAAATGCATACCAATTACTTTTTCAGGTCTTTTTGTTGCTTTAGAGATTTCTGTTATACTTAAACTAGAAGTATTTGTTGCTAAAATAGCATGCTTAGGAGAAATCTCATCAAGTTTTGAGAAAACTTCTTTCTTAAGTTTTAAGTCTTCAGGTATAGCTTCGATTATAAAGTCTATATTCTTAACTTCTTCAATATTGATAGACGCCTTAATTCTCTTAATAACTTCATTAGATTCTTCTGCAGAAATTTTTCCCTTCTCAACAAACTTATTAAGACTCCATGTTATATTATCAAGTGCCTTTTTTAAAATATTTTCACTTATGTCTATTAAAACCACATTAAATCCTGCCATAGCTGCAACTTGTGCAATTCCATGACCCATTACTCCAGCTCCAATTACTCCAATACTTTTTATTTTATTATACATTTCTAAATGCCTCTAACAATTCTGATAACTTCTTCATTTTCAAGAAATTCTTTATAACTTCCTCTAAAAATTATTTCACCTCTTTCAATTACATATACTTTATCTATAAAATCTGGTACGTTTGATATTTTTGACTCTGCTACTAACATTGAGACACCAATGTTCTTAATCTCTCTAAAAGCTTCAAATAAACGCATACGAGCTACTGGAGCTAGTCCTTCTGCAGGTTCATCTAATAAAAGAAGGGAGGGGTTTAATGCTAAAGCTCTAGCAACAGATAACATTTTTCCTTCTCCTCCACTTAAATATAGTCCTTTTCGTTTCATTACCGGTTTAATTTCAGGGAATATCTTAAATATTCTTTCCTTCACTTTCTTCTTTTCCTCATTACTAAGATGTCTAACAGCAATTTCTAAATTTTCTTCCGCTGTAAGGAGGGGAAAAATTCCTCTATAATCTGGAGAATATCCAATGCCAAGATAAATCCTTTTATATGTTGGAATTTTTCTTATTTCTTTTCCATTAAATTTTATACTTCCTGATCTTACATCAACAAGACCTAAAATACTCTTTATTAATGTAGTTTTTCCAGCCCCATTTCTACCTACAATGTATACAACTTCTCCCTTATCAACTTCAAGAGAAACATTTCTTAGTACTTCCATATTTTTAATAAAAGTTCTGATATTATTAACTTCAAGTAACAAACTATTTACCTCCCATTATTTGTTTAACAAGATCGTTATTAAGTATTCTTTCTGGAGTATCATCTGCAATTATTTTGCCTTCATTCATAACTAGTATTCTAGAAGAATATTCAAAAACAACATCCATATCATGTTCAACTAAGATTGTTGTTATATTTTCTTTTCTTATAGTATCTATAATACGATTCATAACTCTTGTCTTTTCAGCTGCGCTCACTCCACTTGTTGGTTCATCTAATAATAATAATTTAGGATTTAAAGAAAATGCTATAGCTACATCTAATAGTTTTCTATCTCCATGTGGAAGTTCATCAGCAAATAAGTTCATTTTTTCTAATAAATTAAATTTTTCTAAAATTTCGATAGCTCTCTCTTTAATATTTTTATCACTTTCGAAAAATGATAGGATTTTTTTACTTTTTTTCTCTTTTGAAGTTATTGCAAGCCTTATATTATCTAATACGCTCATTTTACCAAATACTCTAGGAATTTGAAAACTTCTTGCTATTCCCATTTCTAGAGCTTGGATCGGTCCAGCATATTTTATATCTTTTCCTAAAAACTTAATAATACCCTCATCCTCTTTTATCCATCTACTTATTAAGTTAATTAATGTAGTTTTTCCAGCCCCATTTGGACCTATTATTGCAACTACTTCTCCTTCCTTTATATTAAAACTTACTTTATTAACAGCAATTAACTCTCCAAATGATTTTTTTAACTCCTTTACTTCTAGAATATCCATATTCCTACCTCTTTTTAAATTTAGAATATATCCAACCTACTATTCCACCTGGGAATAACAATATCATTATAATTAATGTTGCTCCCATTATAAATTGCCAATATTCAGTAATTGTAGGAATGTATACTTTAAGTATGGTATAGATGAAAGAACCAACAATTGGTCCAGCAAAGTAATTCATTCCACCCAAAAGTGTAAGATATACAATTTCTCCAGAAAAAACATGAGAAATAAGTTCTGGATATATAAACCCATTTAATGGACCATAAAGAGCTCCAGAAATAACAGCGTATAATGTGGAAATTATGAATGCGATATAACGATATTTGCGTACCGGTACGCCTATATAAGTAGCTCTAATATCATCAACTTTTATAGCTTGTAATGTTTTTCCGAATGGAGAATTAACCAAAATCCACATGAATATAGTACAAATCGTAAAAATAAGAAGGACGAAGTAATAATAACAATAAAGAAAGTCTATACGTGAATTAAAATTAATATTTAAAATCGTCAAGAGAGGTATGGATAAACCATCAGAACCTCCTGTAATTCCATAAAGTTTATAAGTAAGAGCAAAAATTATTTGGCCAAAAGATAGCATAAACAATGCAAAATATACAATTATAAGTTTACTAGCTACATATCCTAAACCAATAATAATAATTAGTCCTACAGCTATAGAAAGCGAAATTAAAATTTCTAATGACCTTATGTTAAAGTATTTTGAGCACAATCCTAGAGTGTACATACCAATACCGAATATGCCTGCATGTCCAAAAGAAAGTAAACCATTATATCCTAATAATAAGTTAAAACCTAAACCTACAATACTTATTATTAATCCATAAGCTACAATGAATGACCAATAAGGTCCTATGAAAGGATGAATTATTGCTAGAATAATAGTAAATAATACTATGTAAAGTATACCTTTTCTTTCTTTTTCCATTAAAGTAATTCTTTTCATGATATTATACCCTTCTTTCATATCTACCACATAAACCATACGGCTTAATAGATAAAATTATAAACATCAATATGTATATCACAACGAGCTCTATTTCTGGAAAATAAAAAACTCCTAAAGCTCTTACAAATCCAACAATAAGCGATCCTAATATTGCACCTTTAAGACTGCCTAAACCGCCCATTGCAGTTATTGCAAAAGCTATAGCAGTTACTTCAGAGCCTATTCCAAGTGTAATTGCAGAGTAGGGGATTGCAAGCGCGCCTCCCATAGCACAAAGAAAGATACCCAAAGCAAATACTAATGGGTATAAGGTTTTTACATTTATACCTAATGATATAGCCATTTCTTTATCCATAGAAGCAGCTCTTATTAAAAGCCCTATTTTTGTTTTAAAGAGTAGGAAATAGAGCAATATGAGTAATAATATAACCGTAGCAATCGCTATTAAGTAATAATTAGGATATATTGTTCCTGCTATTTCACTATTCCCTAACATTGCAAAAAATTCATAATGATAATAGGGCATTACACCCCAAAAGTACCTTATAATATCTAAAATAACTAAGCTTAAGCTAAAAGTTAATAAGAGTTGATACTCATCAGGTAATTTATATACGCGTCTAAGTAATGTTGGTTCAACCCACATCCCTATTATTCCTACAATAATAGAAGCTATGAAAAATAATATATAGTATATGATTGGTGGTACATTAGTAAAATAAGAAAAAAGTGAAATTGCTACGTAAGCTCCAAGGGTATAGAACGCGCCATGAGCTAAATTTAGTATACCAAGTACTCCAAAGATCAATGATAAACCAATAGTAATTGAGATTAAAATAGAAAAAAAGAGGAGAGTATTAAAAAATATAGAAATTAATATTCCTACATTCATGTCTTACTCAAGCGACTTTTACCAACTAGCTATCCAATCGAGAGTTTTTACTCCAACTGGAGGAGCAATTTCTTCAGGAGGATAAATATACATTGGATCTAGTACAACAAAGTCATACTCTGGGACATGTTTTGTAATTCCGTATATCTGATATCCTACTGTTTGATGGTCTGGTCTTATAAATCTATAACCTACTGGAGTTATCATGCTCATATGTTCCATAAGTTTAACTATTGTATCCACATCTGGCCATTCTCCAAGAAGTTCGTATCCTAGCTCTATTGCAGTTTTAAATGCCATTATACCATGCCAGGTTCCCATACCTGTATATATTGGGTATCTTTTTGTTCTTGCATAATATTTTTTAACATAATCCTCCATTGGTGGGAATTTAGGAGGATAATTAAAGAAACATTGGCGTGTACCCATTAAAACTCCCTCTGGGAAAAACTCCTTCTTAAAGTCTGAGTATGCGCTACCTCCTACTGAAGCTACAACTTTTGTTGCTTTAAATAGTCCCATAGGCCCTGCCTGTTTAACAAGAGTGATTAGATCACCAGCAAAGAAGGATGTAAATACAAGATCTGGTTTCCTTGCCAATATTGCTGAAATATGAGGTGTAAAATCTGTTGTTCCTAACGGCGCCCATCCTTCATAGACAATTTCAACATCAGGTTTTAACTTCATTAAAGCTTTTGAGAAAACTTCCCATTCATCTCTACCAAATGCGTAATCTGGATTAATTCCAGCAATTTTCTTTACTTCGGGATGGAAATATTTAAAAACTATTTTTGCAGCTGCTATACATTCCATTGGGTCATAATTACTTGCTCTAAAGACAAATTTGGGCTTTGGTATTACCTCCTCAAAAAGTTTTCTTGTAGTAGCTGTACCATATACTGTAGGAACTTGCAATTCCTTTTCTATTACGGGCGCAAGAGCAGTTCCATTACCACTAGATATTAAACCTACAAGAAACTCTACTTTATCTTCAGTTACAAGTTTCCTAACAGCTTTTATTAAAGCATCAGCACCTATTGCTTCATCTACTTTTAATAATTCAACTTTTCTTCCAAGTATTCCTCCAGCCGCATTTATTTCTTCAATAAGAAGTTCTGCTGCAGCTTCTACGTGTTTCCCTTCTAAAGCAGCAGCTCCTGATAAGAAAGCTGTAAGACCTATTTTCAAAGGTGTGCTGGGAATTCCCTTCTTTGGTTTTTCTGTAGTTACTGTTACTGTTTGTGGAACAGTAACTGTAGATGCTATACCTGGTGCGGTTACTGTTACTGTTCTTTCAACACCTGGTAATGTAACAGTTGCTGTTTTTTCAATTATCTCTTTTGGTTTTAATAAATATCCTAAAGCTCCACCAACTACTAAACCACCAATTGCAGCACCTGTGTATTTTAAATAATCTCTTCTATTAATCTTTTCTTTCTCATTCATTTCCCATCATATTAAATAATTGTATAGAAATATTTAAATTTTTCGTAAATTTTGGGGGCTCTGTCAAGTTAAGTAATACTATATTTATTAAGTTTTTAATTTTCTTTTTTATGTTTTTAAAAAAAGAGGAAAGGGCTCTTATTGAAATTGTTTATACAGATAATGCATCATTTTATCATTTAACATATAAATGGCAAGAATTGAATATAGAATACGTGGAAAGAAATGAAAAATTTGATCAAAAAGCTCATACAAATTATGAAAAATAGATATAGATTTATAGCATTAATTATAATCGTATTAGAATCGTTCAATTTTATCTAACCCTCTATTAGGAATAAAAGTGAAGAAATACTATGAATAAATTTAAAAAAAGAAGCGATATGGCATTACTTATTTTGACAGAAGCTTTTTGACTCTGTAGAAAATCTCATTTTATAGTCTAAAAGCTTTAAGTTTTATAATTTTCCATTTAGAAAGTTAATTTAAGTAATAATTATCGCTTTAATTTTGAAATGGATTTGAAAGTTTAATTATTATAGCTTACTTCAGAAAATTATTAATTCTAGAATTCTAATTAAAATATTTTATAAAGTGGATGATTTTTTGTTTTAGGTTTTATTCCATACCATCTATTTCTATATGCTATTATAGCATCTATCATTGCTGCTACAGGAAAAACTATTTTTGATTTCTCT
>Ga0080004_1189706_pt1 | contig 51378 bp, 46 predicted proteins | sample WasSprMetagenome_FD_69207 | JGI IMG/M metagenome (GOLD analysis project Ga0080004, IMG submission 69207) | Sulfidic aquatic microbial communities from Washburn Spring, Yellowstone National Park, USA - WS (SPADES assembly) (version 2) | ecosystem: Environmental > Aquatic > Thermal springs > Hot...
TCGTTGCGCCAGAAAAGTTCGATTTTCGGCTCAAACCAACATCCCCAGCCTTCAAACTTGGCTTCAAGCCTTTTGACTTGAGCAAAGTTGGACCGAGAAAACGACGCACCCGTTGAAGCAACTTGTTTCGAGTCCCGCCCAAATGTTGTGAGTGGCAAGAGAAATTTGCGCTGACAAACTCAGAGGAGAGGTGAGGAAAGCACTTGCTCGTCACGAAGGGAAGGCTCCTCGTTGGACTTTGGTGCGTGATTTGCGGAATCGTTGTAGCCTTCGCTGCGTTCACGGAACCTGCTCTGCCTTTGCGCCGCATGGAAAGGTTAGGGCGTGGTTTGGTGGCAATTCCGTTAGGTGACGGGCAAGTTTATGTCAGTTGGCGGATGCTCGGGACAGACCCCGAAGATATTGGCTTCAACCTTTACCGCGTCGTTGAAGGGAGTGCCCCTACGAGGGTCAACAAACGACCGATCACGAATACGACTGATTATGTGGACAAAGGCGTTGACTTGACCCACCCAGTTTCCTACTTCGTCAGACCAGTCATCAAGGGCAAGGAAGGTCCACCCAGCAAACTCTTCCGCTTGCCAGCAAATCCGCCAGTCCGACAATACATCGCCATTCCTTTGAAACCCTTGCCCGAACCGAAAGAGAATTTTTCCGTGCACCGCGTCGGAATCGGCGACCTTGACGGAGATGGTGAATACGATTTCGTCGTCATCCGACCGTCAGGAGGCAAAGACCCATCGCAAGTCCGACAAAGCCCAACGACTTTCAAAGTTGAAGCCTATTTGCGGGATGGCACTTTCCTTTGGCGGATGGACTTGGGCTGGAACATCGAACACGGAGTCCACTATTTCCCGCTCGTGGTTTACGACCTTGACGGCGACGGGAAAGCAGAGGTAATCTGCAAGACCGCCGAGGGGACAATTTTCGGTGATGGGACGAAAATCGGCGACACCGACGGCGATGGACGGACAGATTACAGAAACGAGAGGGGAACAGTCCTTGAAGGTCCTGAATTCCTCTCGGTCATTGACGGTTTGACGGGAGAGGAACTGGCACGAGCACCTTGGATTCCGCGAGGTCGCATCTCCGATTGGGGCGACAATTATGGCAACCGAGTCAACCGCAACCTGCTGGCGGTTGCTTACCTTGATGGAATCCGACCAAGCATCATCGTCTTCCGAGGCTATTATGGCTTGACGAAAGTTGAGGCTTGGGATTACCGGAACGGAAAACTTACCAAGCGGTGGAGTTGGAGCAACGAGACATTGCCAAAGGAATGGTGGGGGCAGGGATACCACAATGTCAGGATAGGCGATGTCGACGGCGACGGCAAAGACGAAATTCTGCACGGGTGCATGTTGATTGACGACGATGGACGGGAAGTTTACACCACAGGTTTAGGGCACGGTGACCGATTCCATTTGACCGATATCGACCCTGACCGACCTGGTTTGGAGGTCTTCGCTTGCCACGAAAGCCCCATCGTTTGCCGCGGTATGGGCGTGGAGTTGCATTGCGCTCGGACAGGGAAAATCCTGTGGGGACCGCCAGAACCCACGACTGGCGATGTGGGCAGGGCAATGGCTGCGGACATTGACCCGAGATTTCCGGGCATGGAATGTTGGGGAGCAGGTGGAGGGGCAAGGTGGCTGTTCTCGTGTAAAGGGCAAGTAATCTCATCGGCGCCCCAAATGCCTTACTGCAATTTCGGCATTTGGTGGGATGGCGACTTGCTCAGGGAACTGATGGACATCCACAGGGGTCGGGGTGTTGTCGTGATTGACAAGTGGGACTACGAGAACGCAAAAGTCATCAACCTTTTCACTGCTCCCGCCCAAGGCGCTTACAACGCACCGCTCGCTTACGGTGACATCTTGGGGGATTGGCGGGAAGAGGTCATAACATACGCCGACGGCGAACTTCGGATTTACACGACCACCATCCCGGCTCAGCAGCGACTTTACACTTTCATGCACGACCCAATTTACCGAATTGATGTCGCACTGCAAACTATGGGCTACATGCAGTCACCTCACCCAAGTTTCTTCGTGGGTGCTGGGATGAAAAGACCACCGAGACCGAGGATTTTTGCCGGTGAGAACGAGACTGCAAGGTCACTCGTTTTGATTGACAAGCCGAGGTAAAAGCGAATTCAAGGCGTGATGGCGAAATGAGCGTCTGGGTTGTCGTCCCAACTTACAACGAGGCGGAAAACATCCGCGAATTGGCTTCGTCAATCTTGAAAGTGCTCCCTAAAGCCTTCGTTGTCGTGGTTGACGACAACTCACCTGATGGGACGGCAGAAATCGTTGGTGAGATGAGCAAGGCTGATAATCGCATCCATTTGCTCCGTCGCCCCGGGAAGTTAGGCTACGCGTCGGCGATTGTGACTGGCTTGACTTACGCATTCTCTCAAGGCGCTCAAGTGCTCGGTCACATGGACGCAGATTTTTCGCATGACCCTGAAATGTTGCCGAAACTTTTATCGGCGCTGGAAGAAGGATTTGATGTCGCAATCGGTTCAAGATACATTGCCGGCGGGAGGGTTGAGGGTTGGTCGCTTTACCGAAAAGTCCTTTCGCGCGGTGCGAACTGGCTGGTTAGGGTTTTGCTCGGTTTGCCCGTCCGAGATTGCACCAGTGGCTTCAGACTTTACAGGCGCGAGGCTCTTGAGAGGTTGCCGCTGAACAAGTTGAGGGTTGAAGGTTATGGCTTCCTTTACCTGAGCACCGCATTGGCTGTATGGAGCGGATTGAAAATTGCCGAAGTGCCCATTGTCTTCGTTGACCGAAGGAAGGGCAAGTCGAAACTCTCCCGCCGAATTATCGCCGAAGCAGCCGTTGCCCTCGCGAAAATTTTCGTTTGGCGGAAAACGGGCAAGTGGCTGGGTTCGCCTTTGATTGACTGACCCGACTACACCTTGGTCGCTCTCGCAGGTCTCACTGTCTCACTCTTTTCGTCAAACTCCATCGCCCTGCCTTCAAGGAACGAACGGATACCCATGTGGATGGCAGTCATCACATAGTAGCCGAGTTGGGCGTTACTTCTCGGTTGTTCTCGAGTTTTGACGCAGTTGAGGAAATCGCGCCAGTGCTCTTCAAGGGAAGCGCCGCGAGTTCTTTGGATTTCTTTGCGCGGGATGTCACCAACGATTTCGCGTTGCGGGTAGATGACTGCGCCAGGACCTTCGAAAACGAGTGTTGCTTTGCTCCCGCGAATGAGCATCGGCACGCCCCAATTGTTGCCCAAGCAAGCCATCAAGTGGATTGACGGACCTTCAGGATACTCAACAACCATCTGGAAGATATCAGGCACTTCCCAACGAGCCTTATGCTCTGGCAAGTAAAGCCCACCTGAAGCAGTCACCCGCTTAGGAAACTTCAAGTTCATCGCTCGAACCAACGGGGTCAAAATGTGGGGGAACCAATCGGTTGCTAAACCGCCTGAATAGTCCCAGAAAATCCTGAAGGCGAAGAAGCGAGCAGGTTCCCAAGATCGCTTTGGAGCCAATCCAAACTTCCAGCCGAGCCACATGTCCCAATCCAAATTGACTCCCGGTTTGGCGTCAGGGTCAATGTCTCGCTCGCAACCGCACAAAACACTCCAATGTCCTGTCCGCATGTCAGCAGCCTGCGCTTGGATGAGTGTCCCAATTTCACCTGCTTTGATGAGTTCGGCAACCTGCTCCCAAATGCTGTCGGACATGCCCTGAGTTCCAACCTGCAAAACTCGCTTGGTTCGGTTGAGGGTTGAGACAATCCGCTTCGGCTCGTCCAAAGATTTCCAATGGGTCATCGGCTTTTCGCAGTAAACATCTTTGCCCGCTTCCATAGCATCCACAGCAATTTTGGTGTGCCAATGATCGGGCGTGGCGATGCAAACCGCATCGACATTTTTGTCGTCAAGGATTCGGCGATAGTCGCTGACTGGCTTTGCTCCAGTCCTTTGAGCGGCAGCATCCAGACGCTTTTGCCAGACATCGCAAACAGCAACGATGTCAACTGGCTCACCTTGCTGTTTCAAGGATAGGAGGGTGCTGATGTGAGCGTTTCCCATCCCGCCGCATCCCACAACAGCGACGCCAATTCGTTCATTAGCGCCAAATACTGACCTGCTCAAAATCGTCACCGAAGCCAAGGTCGCTGCTTGCTTCAAAAACTCACGCCTCGTCTGATTCTTCATCCTCACGCACCTCCTCAAAAGTTCACAATCTCAGCCCCGACGAAGTTTCAATTTGGTCTATTGCTAACGCGCAACCCGCAACGCTCAACCCTAAAACTTTAAGGCTTCCAACGAAGGTTGAACGCATCGCTTCGCCGTATCCATTTTGCGTGCCCGTCAACGAAAGCGTAAATGTCGCCGTCAAGGTGACGCGGGTGCTGGGGAAGATTTGGCTGGTCGCCGAAAGCGTTCAGGGAAGACGCATCGCACTCAAAAAGCAACACGGTTTCTGAAGGGTAGCCAACCTGCAAAATGGACACTCCGTCCAGAGAGATGTTGAAGGCGTAACTGAAGGGGGACGAAGATTTCGGGCAGCGGAAAATTTGCGGGATATCATCGCGCTTTAGGTGACGCTCACTTATGGCGTCTACCCATCGTCTCGCTGGCGGAAGTCGCTCGTCCCAATCTTGAGCATACTTGGCGATAGCGAGGGAGATAGCGCGCAAATTTTGAGCGCAGCGATTTTGCCAAGCAACTTCCCGACCGCATTGGAAATGAGAGAGCCCGAGAAAAACGAGAACCGTCAAAAGCAACTGGGTCGCCAAAATCAAAGCCCGCGCCTAAAAACTCACAACCGAAGGGAATTTGCAAAGCCGCTTGAACGCGAAAATGGAAGCAGGTAGCGAAAGCAACCACAAGATAGGCAGCACAATCGCCAACGGACCGTGAGAGAGCGAAAGCAAAAAGGCATCCATTGCTTCATCGCCCCTTCGTGGCATTATCCCTTCGGCGGACAACCCCACATTCGTGCCGCCGCTAAAATTATACTGGCTGCAACGAACTCCTGCAAATCGTTTTCCAATTTTGTGACGACAACACGACGCTCTCGCCCGAACAATCGCTGCAGGAGGTGGTTAGCCGATGAGAGTTGCAGCGATTGGTTACGGTGCATTTGGGGCGTTCGTGTTGAGCGCCATTCAGGAATTGCCGAATGTCCAAATCGTTGCTGTTGCCGGTCGCAATGCCGAGCGAGTTAGGGCTTTCGCCGAACGGATGCGAATTCCGCATTGGACGACCGATTGGCAGACTCTCATCTCCGACCCCAAAGTTGATATCGTTTGCGTTTTAACTCCGCCTCATACCCACGCCGAGATTGCCATTGCTGCTGCTCAAAACGGCAAGCACTTGTTCCTTGAAAAGCCTTTGGCTTTGAGTTTGAAAGAAGCCGACGAGGTTATTGCCGCAGTTGAGCGCAACGGAACTTGCGCCGTAGTCAACCACATCATGCGTTACCATCCACTCTACGAGTGGCTTAAAGAACTCGTTGACGCGGGGAAATTGGGCTCGGTGAGGAAGGTTTGGTTTGTCAATTTCGCCAGCAGCGAAGGTTTGCCGCCAGACCATTGGTTTTGGGACGAAAAGCAAAGTGGTGGCGTTCTCGTTGAGCATGGAGTTCACTTCTACCACCTTTTCGCGTGGTTGCTTGATGAGTTGCCTGAGCCGATTGCAACTTTTGGGCACGAACCCTTTGAAGCGTGGAGCATCGTTTGTTTCCGCGAGCGGGATGCGTTCGGCGAATTTTACCACTGCTTTGACAAGCCAGCGGCGTTGGAACGGAACTTTGGCGGCATCGCTTTTGAGTTCGGCTACGCCGCATTTGAAGGGTGGCTCCCGCTGAGCATCAAAATTGAGCGAATGCGGAACGAAACAATCATCGCAGAAGAGCACCGAGTTCCCTACGACAAAACCAACTTGTATCGTTGGCTCATTCAACGCGCCTTCCGAGACCTGCTTAGAGCCATCCGCAATCCGAGCCACAAAGTCGCATCCGACTTAATCTCCGCCCGTGACGCCCTCGCAGTTGCGTTGAAAGCGAAAAAGTTGCAACAAAAGCAATCTCGGCACAGGATGGAACCCATCGCAGCGTTGGCTTCCCGAAACTGATTTCACTTGAACACCGCTTGAGCGGGTTGGCTTATCTTCTTCACATGCCCGTCAAGGAACAGAATGTTCGCTGACATGAAAGCGCTTTCATGAGGCGCGAACCCTCCCGCGTCCTTATGAGGTCTGCAGAACCAGTCAGACATGAGCCAGTAGTCTGGTTCCCAGAGAAGCGACATAACTCTCGGCTTATCGCCCCAGAACCTAACCAAAAAGCCCCAGTCAATCCAGCGGGCGCGAAAGTCAGTGCCGTATTGGGCTGCGGATGGGTTGCGGTAGAACGAGAAGTAGTAGTAACTGATGTAGCCCTTCGCCACATTGGCTGGGTCATAAGCGATGTCGATTATCCCGTCGTTGTCGGCGTCGCTCCAGATGGTCCTGCCAACACCCCAAGCGCTCGGACAGTAGAACAGTTGGATGTTCTTCACATACGGGTTCAAAACGGCGGTAAGGTTCAGATGCGGGTTGCCTGCGTGAGGCTCAGCGGGAATTTGCTCGTCGTAATCTTGGGCATACATCAGCACTCCCCTGCCGAGTTGATAGACATTGCTGCGGCAATTAGTAGCCCGCGCTTGTTCCCTGACCCGCGAAAACACTGGGAACAGAATCGCCGCCAGGATGGCGATTATAGCGATGACGACCAACAGTTCAATGAGCGTGAAGCCCTTCCGTTGCATTTCTCTTCACCTCCGAAAAATCGTTAGCGTTCACTGCTTTTTGAACATAATCCAAGTCCCGTAAACCCCAGAGGGGTAACGGTCTTCGATGATGCGGTAGTTTGTGATGCCTGCCTTTTTGACTTGCTCCTCCCAGAACTCTCTTGGCATGCGGCGCATTGGCAGTTTTTGCGGGGCACCCCACGCCTCCTTGACGATTTTGACCACCGTCTCTTCGTCAAGCATGCGTGAGAAGCCACCACCAATGTATGCTGCCCCGCCTTTCTTCAGAACCCGGTAAGCCTCCCTAAACACTGCTGCTTTGTCCTCAACGAACGGAATCATCCCTCTGCTGACAACCAAATCGGCGAAGTTGTCTTTGAAGGGAAGGTCAAGGGCATTTCCCAGCATTGGAAAGAAGCGGTCGCTAACCCCAGCCTCAACGGCGTTCTTTTGAGCGATTGCGACGGCAAAGGGATTGATGTCAACGGCGTAAACCTTGAAGTTTCCTGCCTTCGCAAGGGCAATCCCCAACGCTCCCGAACCAGTCCCAAGGTCAACGCAAATGCCTTCCTTCACTCCCGTGTCTTCAATGATTTGCTTTGCGAGCGCGGGGTAGACAGGGGCAAACTTCGTCCTCGCAGTCTCAGCCATTCGCTCCGCAGCCTGTCTCAGGCTTTCAACATCGCCTTCGGTTTGTCCCAAAGTGACATTCAAGTGAAGCAGAACCAAAAAGATAAGGGCAACAGACAGCGAACAGGTGAACCATTTTTGCCATCGACTCATTTTCCGCTCACGCCTCCTCGACAATTTTTCCGTCCCTCATTCGCACGAGATGGGACGCTATTTGCGTCAACCTTTCATCATGGGTGGCGATGATCAGTGTCTTTCCTTGAGCGTGGAAGCGGCGAAGCAATTCCACAACTTGGTCGCCCGTTTGAGTGTCCAAGTCACTTGTAGGTTCGTCGGCTAACAAGATTGGTGGGTCGTTGACGAGAGCACGGGCGATAGCCACCCGTTGCTGCTCACCGCCACTCAGTTCGCCCGGCAAGTGGTTAATTCGGTCTGCAAGCCCAACAGCCTCTATCAACCGCATTGCACGCTCCTGCTTCTCCTTCGCACTCATCGGCAACGGGACAAGGGGCAACATGACATTTTCAAGGACGGTAAGCGTCGGGATGAGGTAAAAGAACTGGAAGACAAAGCCGATTTTCTCTCGCCGATAGAGAGTCAGTTGCTCGTTGTCGAGTTTCGTGAGGTCAGTGCCGTCAACGAGCACACTGCCGCTTGTGGGAGTATCTAACCCGGCAATGAGGTTGAGGAGCGTTGTCTTCCCTGAACCTGAAACCCCGACGATGACCGTTAACTCACCATCCTTGATTTTCAAGTCCACTCCGTCAACGGCTTTCACTTCAATCCTGCCTTTGCGGTAGATTTTGGTTGCCTGTCTGAGTTCAATCATTTTCGTCCCCCCTTCACAATCTCCTCAAGGCTTCAGCAGGGCGCATGGTCGCAGCGTCTTTGGCGGCAAGGTAACCACCGAGCAAACTCATGGCAAGGGAAATGACAAGGGCTAAGATGATGAGTTCCCACGAAAGTTTCATCGCAACGCTTAAGGTTTGTGGCGGGGCTGCTGCCGGAAGGCACGAATAGGGAACGATTGGGTGGGGAAGATTGAACTTGGCAGTGGCTGCATACAGGAAAGCAACAGCGTATCCAGCGATGCATCCCAAAATCCCGCCAATCAAGCCCTGAATGGCGCTTTCGGTCAAAATCAATTTCGCAATTTCGGAATCTCGCCACCCAACCGCTTTCATAATCCCGATTTCCTGAGTCCTTTCCGTGACAGCCGCAACGGATGTCTTCATCACCAACAGGGCTATGCCGATGAGCATCAAAATGGCGATGACCTTGAACATCTGTTGGGTCAGCAGGGAAACTCCGGTGGTATCTGGCAGGATGGATTCGCTGGTGAAAACTTTCACCTGCTTTTCGGGGTTGAGCCCTGTAGCGTTTGCCACGATTTGGCGGATTTTGCCCTCAACGGCTTTTCGGTCAGCCCCAGCACTCAACTTGACCAAAATCATGTTGACGAAATCGCCTTTGCCCCGCAGATACTCGTGCGATTCCCTGACCATCTCCAATGCCACATTCAGGGGGATGAAAACTTCCGCTTGCCCGACTCTCGGGACATTGGTGTAATCGACGATGCCAATCACAGTGAACTTACGCCCCGCCAATTCGATTTGAGAGCCAACTTTCAGCCCAAATGTTTCCGCAAACCGCTTGTCCAAAATGGCGCTGTAGCCCTCAAAGGACGGAACTGATAACTCAAGCCGGGTGAACATTCGACCAAGGGCAGTCCGAGTTGACACTGGGCTGACTCGTTCAAGGTCGCTTGGGTCTACAGCAGCGATGTTGATCATCCTCGGCGCTTCCCATGACCAGAAAAGTAGCAACCCTGAAACATCTTCAACGCCGGGTATCCCCTTGATTTCGTTGAGGACTGAGAGAGGGATTGGTCCAAGATGGCGCGCGAGCCTGACCCGCTTCCACGGACCCGGCTCAACGAAAGTCTCCACCACCATGTCAGCACCTGCAGTTTTGAACGGGAGCGAAACCGCTTCCTTGAAGAAATTCAGCACAGCGAGCACGGAGACGAACAAAGCAATGGCGAAAAAGATGCTCATGACCATAAGTGTCGTCCTCGTCTTGCGACGCGCTACTTCCCGCCATGCGTAAGCGAGTATCATCGCATATCCCTCCTTAAGCGACAGTTTTTCAACGATCAGCCCATGGGTCCCAGTTTCCAGCCCAAATCTTGATTTCACTTGGGGACAAACCGAGCGCAGGAGATGGAACAAGCCTGCCGTCGTGGGTGAGCCGCCACCACAACCTTGTCCAAGAGCCATGCTTAGCATGCCCATCCACATAAATGTTGTTGAAGCCGTTAAAGTGCCGCCTAACTGCAAGTTCATGCGGCTCTTTCAGTTCCGAGTTCCAATTCACGCCCGATATGCCCGGGTGAGCGCACGGGACATTTTCGTTGCATTCCCTCGGGTCGCCCCAGAAATGGGGGTGAATGTGGTCGCCAATAGCGTTTATGGTGGCAAAAAGGTTCGGGTCGGAAGAGAAGTAGGTGTTTTCGCGACGCTCGCTGATGATGATCACATAGGCAGGGTTGGGAATTGCAGCCAAGTGGTCAAAGCCCCTCCTTCCAGAAAGGCTGACAAAGTTCGTGTTCGGGTCGGGTGGAATGATTGGGAAGAAGTTTGGCGCGAAATAGCACGAGTAGCCGTAAGAAGTTAAGCGGCGGTTCTTCATGTCCGCTAACCACTCTTCCGCGCTGCCAGCCCAGTTAATGCTCGGGTCACTTGGGCAGCGGAAAATCTGGAAGTTGCGGATGTAAGGCTGACCGCTCAAAAGACTCGCCAAGGGCTTTGCCCATGGTGCACGGTGCCCCGATAAAGGAAACCTCTCGTCGTAGTCTTGGACATACTGCGCAAACGCCAAACCGATGTTGCGGGAGTTGCTGAGACACTGGGTCTGGCGGGCTTTCTCACGAGCCTGACTGAACACAGGGAACAGAATCGCCGCCAGAATGGCGATTATAGCGATGACGACCAGCAGTTCAATCAATGTGAACGCTCTTCGCATGATACCTTCACCTCCGATCGCATTCAACTCTCTCGTCAGTCCCAAAGTTCCATGCAGTAGGAAAATTCCCCGACAATTTGTGTCGGGTCAAAACCCTAAAATTGCCACCCGCTCCGGCTTCAATACCGAACTTGGGTTTGGAGTGTCCAGACGGTTGCGTCGGGGCGGTGTTGTTTTTCCCAAGTCAAGTTCATGCGGGTTGCTGGGTTCAGGTCCCACTGAACGCCCAATGCGTTCCGGGTGAAGGTGTCGTCTGGCTTGTCGCGGTCAGGATCAAACTCGTCCCTTTTGGCGTATAGCGTGAGCGGCAATTTGGGTAGCCGATAACTGACTTGGACATAGCCTCCGCGAACTCGGGTAGTTGGCGAATAAAATCGGTCTGAACCCTTTCCGACGAGCCATTCAGCCCTCAAGGTCAAACGGTCAATGGGGGTAAGTAGCAACCCGACTAACTTCCGCTCTCGGTCGTAAGTGGTGTCAAGTGTTCCGTCGTTGTTAACATCAGCCCTGCCCTTGCCATCCATCATACCGAACCAGACTGTCCCGATTTTTCCGACGGGCTGAACGATTCGGACCAACCAACTTTTCCGCGTCGTCAGGCTATCGCCAGTTTCCCTCGCCCTCGTTCCGCTGAGAATTGCGAAGGTGATTGTGGGTATGCCTTTCTTGGACCAAGTTAGGGCGACTCCTCTGTCACGGTTGCCGGGGAACAAAGTTTCCGCAGCCCGCGAGCGTTCAGGGGTGAGCAAGACCGAAGCGGACTCCAAAACTTCCTCCATCAACGGGACTTTGAATTGCCCCATCGTGATGGTGCTTTCTCCCGCTTTCAGTTCGAGATAAGCGTCGTAGGTTCGCAGCCTCGTTTGTGCGGCATCAACATGCCAACGGGCGAAAACTTTAGGGTGCGGCGTCCAGCGAATGTCAAGTCGGGCTCGCGAAATCCAAAAGTTTTCGCGGGCTGAACCGTCCGCCACTTTCGTTGCGTCAACGGGCAAACTTGTGTCTCGCCGATAGCGCATTTGGATGTAACCGCCAACCGTTAGCCCAGAGAACTTGCGAACGGTTTTGTCTGCCTCTTGCTGCTTCTTTTGCAGTGACTGAAGCGTTGCTTCCAACTGATTCAACTGCTGCTGAAGTTTTTCCAACTCAGCCGACTTCTCAGCGACCAACCGCTTCAACGCTTCAATTTCGCTTTGCAACTTTTCAACATCAACTGGTTGGGATGCAGCGGGTGCAAGCAAAAGTGCCAATAGGCACACGCTCACAGCCAACCTCATTTTCCTTTCCCTCCCCTCGTCTCAACCTCAGTTGCTTCGTTTCGGAGAAGCGCTTTTATCCCTGCCGGCAGTCGATGTCGGTGGTTTGATGCAGTAGCCGTATTTTTCGTAGAGGCGTTTGCCTTCAACGGAAGCCAAGAAATTGACGAACCTTTGGGCTTCCTTCTTGTCCCGTGCGAAGACAGTGACGCCTGCAGGGACGTGTCTCACCCGAGTGATTTCGGGCGGGATGGGGATGCTGTCCATCGGGGCGTCGGGATACCAGCGGGCGAACACATCCCAACCGATGATGGCGTCAACGGTTCCAAGTCTTATCTGAGCCGCCAAATCAGCGCAGTCTTTTGCCTGCATGACGATGTTGGGCTGAATTTCCTCCCACAACCCTGCTCTTTCCAGAACTTCCTTCGCCACATCGCCCAAACAAACTGAGCCTGGGACAGCGATGGCGACTCTGATGCCCGGCTTGGCAAGGTCTTGAAGGGACTTAATGCCTTTCGGGTTGCCTTTCGGGACATTGATGACGGGAACGAGCCAGCAAATGACGCGAACCGATTTCGGGTCAACAATCCCTTCCTTGATGGCTTTCTCCATGTAATCGTCGCTGCCGGGGACATAAACATCGCCTTTGCGAGCGAGTTTCATTTGCGACAAGACAACGCCTGAGCCACCGAAAGTCAGCCGAACTTTCACTCCGTAGCGCTTTTCATACAACTTTGCTGCCTCTGTTAGCGGCGGTGTGTTCGCTGCACCGGCGAAAACATGCAACTCCTTCGGTTGGCGGCGATTTGATTGGGCGAAAAGCACAGCAGCGCTTGCAAGCGCTAAAATTAGCAACCAGCCAAAACGCTTCATCATCCGAGCACCTCCTCGCTTTTGAGTCGCTTTTTCGTGACCCGAGTAATTGAAACGCTTTGGGATCGCTGAAAAGTTCCCAAACCAAACCGGTTGCGTTGAGGTGATGGGAGCATGAGCCGTGCAGCGTTGTTTGATTTGGACGGCGTTATCGTCGACTCGTCCCAATTCCACTACGAAAGTTGGGTGAAGTTGGGCGAGGAAGTCGGGTTCGTCATGACACCTGAGTTTTTCAGGAAAACTTTCGGGCAGCGAAACGATGCCATCATAAAGCAACTTGTGCCCAACGCGACTGATGAGCAAATAACTGAATGGGGTGCAAGGAAAGAAGCGCTTTACCGAGAAGTCGCTCGCGGAAGGCTTGTGCCCTTGCCGGGAGTGATGGAACTGATTCGTGGACTGAAGGAACTGGGGTTCAAACTGGCAATCGCTTCGTCCACCCCGCGCGTTAACATTGAGTTCGCCATTGAGCAACTCAAGATGGCGGATTTGTTTGACGGATTTGTCGGTGCGGAAGATGTGACGAGGGGGAAGCCTGACCCAGAGGTTTTCCTGAAAGCGGCTCAAAAGGTTGGTGTCCCGCCGGAACGATGCGTCGTTTTTGAAGATGCCGTCGCCGGAGTTATAGCAGCGAAGCGTGGCGGAATGAAGTGCGTTGCGGTGACTACGACCAACCCTCGTTCCGCCCTTGAAGAAGCGGGTGCTGACTTGGTGGTTGACAGTCTGAGCGAACTTACTCCAACCCAAATTGCCGCTCTTTTGGAGGTGAACAAAGGATGACCGAACCAAACTTCCTTTGGTTTCTTTCAGCGGGGGTAGTGACGGCAGTCCTTCACGCATCGCTGCCCAACCACTGGCTCCCTTTCGTCGCAGCAGCCCGCTATCACAAGTGGACGAACTCTCAACTTTTCCGCTTTACCTTGATGACGGCTTCCGCCCACGCAGCGGCAACTGTTGGGCTCAGCATTTTGGTGGGACTACTTGGGGAAGGGGTCGCACATTTACTGCATGAAGGTTCAGCAAAAGTGGCTGGCATCATTCTGCTGATGTTGGCAGCAGTCTTCCTCCTGTCGCCTCGCATTCACAGACACATCCACCACCCGGAGTGCGAACATTGCCGAGATGGCAGCCAGATTTTCACTTTAGTCGGTTTGTTTGTCGCGATGGCTTTTTCGCCTTGTGTAGTGCTTTTGCCCATTTTCTTCGCAGCGGCTGTGAAACTTGGCTGGTTGAAAGCGTTCATCATCGCCATAGTTAGCAGCCTTCTCACAGTCGCTTTAATTGTGACAGTGGTCATGCTTGCCAACAAGGGATGGGAAAAATTCTTACCTCAATTAAGCGAACGATACGAACGACTTTTCGCTGCAGCATTGATGGCAATCTTGGGCATCTCACTGCTGTCAGGGTTGTGGCATTAGCGCGAACAGCGCATCAGTGCCCAACCCTTACGGCGCCCCTGTTTGCTCTCGCAGGAAAATTTTGTTCGAGGTGATCGGGATGGCAAAAGCGAGTGTGGTTTTGACCGTTGCGGAGTCAAAGCGGTTAATCGCAAAAGGAGTCGTGGCACTGCCGTCGGTGCAAAGGGCGCTTAAGGACGGAATGATTGCGATTGCGAAGGGCACAACGAACGCTTACATCGTTGAGGAACTTCTCGGAAAACCCATTGACAAGCCAGCCTACACCATCGGGGTGACTTTGCCACAGAAGACAATGCACACGACAGGTTTGAGGGAGCAAAAACTCCCGGATGTCGTGCTCAAGAACGGTGTCCCCGTTGAAGGGATGACGGTCATTGAAGCAGTCAGGCAGATGAAGAGGGGAGACGTCTTCATCAAAGGGGCAAACGCCCTCGACTACAAACGGAAAGTCGCTGGCATCCTTGTTGGTCACCCGGAAGGCGGGACTATTGGAGCCACCCTCGGGATTGTCATCGCTCGGCGGATTGAGTTTGTCATCCCTGTGGGGCTCGAAAAACTTGTCTACGAGGACATCGAAACACTCAGCATGAAAACGAGGGCAGTTGACGGAGACGAAATCCTCAACGAAACCCCGCCTTTAGTGCCCGTTACTGGAACAATCGTTACTGAAATCGAAGCCCTCAAACTGCTTTGCGATGTTGATGCAACTTTGGTCTCATCTGGCGGGGTTGGCGGCGCTGAAGGTGCCGTTAGGCTTCTGATCGAAGGCGAAAAGGCAAATGTGCAAAAGGCGCTTGAGTTGATTGAGTCGATCCAAGGCGAGCCGCCTTTTGTCGCCTGACAGCATCAAACTTTTGGACCTAACTGGTCCCTCCGGCAGGTCTTGGAAACGCTTTCGTCGTCGAGCGACAAGGCGGAGAAGCAAAAAGGAGGTGCGAGGGATGGAGCGTTCGCATTACAAAATCGCCGTCATCCCGGGTGATGGGATTGGGGCTGAAGTTGTGCGCGAGGGCTTGAAGGTGTTGGAGGTCGCCTGCAAGGCGGAAGGGGTGAGTTACGAGACAGTAAGTTTTGACATCGGCGGTGAGCGATACTTGCGAACTGGCGAGACTTTGCCCGAAAGCGTTTTGGACGAACTCAGGAGGTTTGACGCCATCTACTTTGGAGCCATCGGTCACCCCGATGTCCCTCCGGGCGTTTTGGAACGAGGCATCCTGCTCAAACTTCGCTTCGCTTTGGATTTGTTCGTCAACCTCCGACCAGTCAAACTTTACCCTGGCGTTGAAACGCCATTGAAAGGCAAAACGCCTGAGGACATAGACTTCGTCGTCGTCCGCGAAAACACGGAAGATGTTTACGCTTTGGAAGGCACATCGTTCCAACCAAACACTGAAAACGAAGTCACCATTCAGCCCGCCATTTACACCCGACGGGGCACGGAAAGGGTCATCCGTTACGCTTTTGAACTCGCCGTCAGGAGAGCAAAAGAACGAGGCAAACCGGCAAAGGTGACCCTTGTCGACAAAGCCAATGTCATGACTGTCGGGCACGGATTGTGGAGGCGGGTTTTCGGCGAAGTAGCAAAAGAGTATCCGGATGTGGAGACCGAAGCCCTCTATGTTGACGCCGCAGCGATGGAATTCGTTTTGCACCCAGAACGCTTTCAAGTCGTCGTCACCACTAACTTGTTCGGCGACATCTTGACAGATTTGGGAGCGGCTATTCAGGGCGGGATTGGAATCGCCCCGTCAGGAAACATTCACCCTGGCAAGGTTTCAATGTTTGAGCCTGTTCACGGTTCAGCCCCAACAATCGCTGGCAAAGGTCTGGCTTGCCCACTGGCTGCCATTTTGACCGCCGCACTGATGATGGAACATCTCGGTGAAACGAAAGTGGCTCAAAGGATTGAGGAAGCGGTCACTAAGGCGCTTCAGACAGGCAAAATCCGTTCCCTTGAGGCAGGCAAAATGGGCTTGAGCACACAAGAAGTGGGCGACTTAGTGGCATCGTTCGTTTGAGATGAAAGTTGTGTGTTGCGGGTTGAGGGTTTAAGTCCCGACTTGCTAAGTGCGTAAGTTGGTGGCAAAGTCAAGTGGGTCACTATCGCAGCCACCAATCACCATCCCGATGTCATCTTGGACACAGGCAGCAAATCTGTCATCGTTATCGTGACCACTCACAGCGAACGAACGGTCACGCGAGCAGACTCGGAATTCGCAGGGCGCTTGAATGAGTTCAAGACTGAGTGAGGAGCAGCGAGCCTAAAGTTGCTTCTCGTTCAAAAACTGCTACGGCAACACCTTTATGCGGATGTTTCTGAACCAGAGGGGAGTTCCGTGATGTTGAAGTGCGATTGGTCCTTCCTCAGCGACTCCAGGCAGTTCGGCGTCTTCAATGACCCACTCACCGTTGAGCCAAACGCTCACTTTGTTGCCCACCATGCGAATTTCCATGTAGTTCCACTCGCCCGTCGGTGCATCCATCCGCTTTTTGGGCGAGATGTTGTAGCCCCAGATTTGACCTGAACCCATCGGGTTTTCCCAGATGTTGACTTGCGCTCGCCCCGCAGCGTCGCCTCGCAGGTAAATGCCGCTGTCGCCACCCTTCTCAATTCGCCACTCAACCCTCAACACGAAATTGCGGAAACTTTTGCGAGTCCAAAGGTGCGTTCCCTTGCCAGTGTAATGCAAGACGCCATCGGGTTGAATCACCCATTCACCAGCGCCCTCGGTCTTCCATGCGGACAAATCTTTGCCGTTGAAAAGCCACTCAAAGCCAATCTCTTTGATGCGCGGGTTTCGGAACTCAACATAGTCGCCGTGATTCTGCAAGCCAATGTAGCCTCGCTTCGGTCGGTTCGCTAAAGCGGGGACTTTGCTCAAGTCAACATCGTGAACCAAAACGCCGTTGAAGTAAACCTGAACGCGGTCGCCGATGGCTCGGATTTCGTAAGTGTTCCATTCGCCAGATTTGACCGGGTTGACTTTCGGGGGCAAGACGCCGTAAATAGCGCCACAATTGGTCGGTCCGATTTGACCTCCGTCGTCCAGAATTTGGACTTCAAAGCCCTGAACCCAAGGGTCATTAACGGGTTTGGCTCGGAAGAAAACGCCGCTGTTTCCTCCCTTTTTGATTCGCCACTCCACTCGGAAGATGAAGTCGTCAAACTCCCACTTCGTTTTCAGCCAACCTCCACCTTGACCGGTGCAGACAATCAACCCGTCTTTGACTTGCCACGCCTCTTTGTTACCGATGATTTCCCAACCGTCCAAGTTTTTGCCGTTGAAAAGTGGCATGAACCCTTCCCGCTCTTCCTCTGGCGATAAAGTCTGGGCGTGGAGGGGCAGAACCATTAACAACGCAACTGTCAAACTCAACCACTTCATCGCCTTCATCGCCCTCCAACCTCCTTTCAAGGTTTCTCGCTCCAACCGAAAAGTTTAGCCCGAACCTGCAACTTCATTCTCCCTCAGTTCCATCCTTTGCGACGGGCACTCCCGTAGCGACAACGCCACCGTGTAAGACGCCTTTGACCGCGAGGATTTGATTGGCGAGTTTGCGAACCTGTGATGCCTTGCCTCGCAAGACAAGGACTTCCAAGCAGTGTCTCTCGTCAAGGTGGACATGAAGGGTTGAGACAATCAGAGGGACTGCGTGATGTTGCAAATCCGTCAACTTGTCGGCAAGCCCGCGCTTTTCGTGGTCGTAGACGAGGGCAACTGCAGCGATGACTTCGCCCTTCTCATGTTCCCAAGCCTCCTGGACCATCGCGTTGCGAGCCAAGTCCCTTATGGCTTCTGAGCGGTTTTTGTAGCCTTTGCGGCGGATGTATCGGTCAAACTCCTTCAGCAACGAATCTTCCATAGCGACTCCGAACCGAACGAGTTTAGCCATCCGTTTTTGCCCCCTTGTCAAGCAGGCTTCTCACAAAATCAACATGGCATCGCCGAAACTGTAGAAGCGATACCGTTGCCTAACTGCCTCTTCATAAGCGGGTCTCAACTTGTCCATGCCCCCACAGAAAGCAGCGACTAACAGCAAGTTGGAAGATTTCGGCAGGTGGAAGTTGGTGATGAGGGCATCCACCGCTTTGAACTGGTGACCGACAGTGATGAACAACTCAGTCCAGCCTTCACGGGGTTCAACTCGGTGGTAATCGACTGCGACAGTTTCCAAAGTCCGAACGGAGGTCGTTCCGACAGCGACTACTTTGTTCCCCCTCTCCCAAGCGGCGTTAATTTTCTCGGCGGATTCTGGTGGCACTCGGTAAAACTCTTCGCCGATTTGGTGCTGCTCGACGATTTCGGTCGTGATGGGCTTAAAAGTTGCCCAGCCGACATGCAAGGTGATGCGGGCGATTTGAACGCCTTTTGCCTGCAGTTCGTCAAGCAAACGCTCGGTGAAGTGCAAACCTGCAGTCGGTGCCGCTACTGAGCCGGGCTCGCGAGCGTAAACCGTTTGATAAGGTCGGTCGTCAGTCAAGCGGGTTTTGATGTATGGGGGCAGCGGGACTTCACCGATTTCGTCCAAAGCCTCAAGCAGTTCACCTTTGGGTCGGTCAAAGCGAAGGTGAAACGAACCGTCCTCAAGCCTTCCAACCACCTCAGCGCTAACTTGCTTATTGCCCTCACCGAAAACAAATTTCAAACCTGCCTTCGCTCTCTTTCCCGGCTTAACCAGAACTCGCCACACATGCGGGTCATCCTCTTCGGGACGCAGCAGCAAAACTTCAACCTTTCCACCCGTGTCTGGGCGAAAACCTCTGAGACGAGCCCTAATGACTTTCGTGTCGTTGATGACCAAGACATCGCCCGGCTCGAGGTAGTCGCCGATCTCGTAAAAACGGCGGTGCTCTATTTTCCCCGCGCCACGATGGAACACCATCAGAAGGGCGTGGTCGCGGGGCTCAATAGGTTCCTGTGCGATTAGTTCCTGCGGCAAGTTGTAGTCAAGTTCTTCCAACCGCATTTCATCTCCCTCAGCGTCGCATCATGCTCAACAGCCAAAACAAAAGCGTCAACGCCAGACTGAGCAAGAGGCTTGTCGTTATCGGTGCGATGAAAGTGAAGCTGTCGCGCTTTATAACTATGTCGCCGGGCAAGGGTTTCCAAGTCCAACCCAGTTTGCCAACCAAAAGCAAAGCCCCTCCAAACAGGACAAGCAGGACACCAAATCCCAGCAGGAACTTACCTAAAATCTCAAGTCCGTTCATGTCCCTCACCGTCCCTGAAATTCTAACACGGGAATGGACTTTTCTGAGCGCCGCAAAGGCAAGCAGTTACGGGAGCGTGAAGTGCTAAATTTTCTCGGCTAAATGGTGGGCGGGGCGGGACTTGAACCCGCACGGCTCATCGCCACTGGATCCTAAGTCCAGCGCGTCTACCAGTTCCGCCACCCGCCCACTTGGGGAGAAAGAGGCAGTTGCCGACCTAAGAGCCACAAATTTTTATTAGCACACGCTGGCGGAAAAATCAATAGCCTCTTGCCTTCCTTTCGACGCCAAAATTAATCCCGGAACTTCACCGAGGAGGGATGAACCATGAGGGTGCGGTTTAAAACTTTCGCTCTCCAGGCTGCGGCAAAACTTCTTCCTCTCGCATTCCTGCTCCCATGCGGGTGGGGACAAAAATCTTTGCTTGACGAGGCAAAGAGCGCGTTATCCAAAGCCATCCGTTTCTTCCGAACCGAGGTTGCAGTGAACGGGAGTTATGTGTGGACCTATTCCGAGGACTTGAAAAGGCGGTGGGGCGAAAGTGAAGCGACAGAGACCGAGGGTTGGGTCCAACCTCCGGGAACTCCTTCCGTTGGCATGGCTTTCTTGCGCGCCTACGAAGCCACAGGCGACAAAACTTACTTGGACGCCGCCGTTGAAACTGCCCACGCTCTGACCGCAACTCAACTGGCATCGGGAGGTTGGGATTACCGAATTGAATTCCACCCTGAGCGGCGGAAGAGATGGTTCTACCGAAGGGACATTGAGTCTGGAGAGAAGGACCACAAGGGGAGGCGAAACTTGAGCATCTACGACGATGACAACACCCAAAGCGCCCTCAGGTTCCTAATGCAAGTTGATGTCGCCTTGAAAGGGCGCGACAAAGAAATTCGGAGAGCCGTTGAGTATGGGTTGGCAAAACTCATTGAGGCTCAATACCCGAACGGAGCATGGCCACAAAGGTATGACGGTAACCCGCCCAATCCCAAGAATCATCCTGTCATTCCTGCACGATACCCAGCCCAGTGGTCAAGGACTCACCCCGGCAAAGGTTACCAGTATTGGCGACTATACACCCTCAACGACCGGGTTATGGGCACAATCATCCAAACCCTGCTTGATGCGTATCGGCTTTACGGTAAGCGAGAATACTTGAAGGCTGCTTGCAAAGGCGGTGACTTCCTCATTCTCGCCCAAATGCCTGACCCTCAACCTGCTTGGGCTCAGCAATACAACTTCCAGATGGAACCTGCATGGGCACGAAGGTTTGAACCGCCAGCAATCGCATCCGCTGAATCTGCAAACGCCGTCCAAATCTTGCTCGAACTTTACCTTGTCACCGGTGATGAGCGCTACCTGCGCCCCGTCCCGAAAGCCCTTGATTGGTTCAAGCGCTCCCAGTTGCCAAACGGGCGTTGGGCTCGTTTCTACGAGTTGAAAACGAACCGACCGCTCTATGTCAACCGCAACTACGAACTCGTTTACACGCCCGAAAATCTGCGGGAGGATTACGCCTTCGAAGGTTCCTTTGGCATTACGCGCTTGTTCAAACTCTACGAGCAGTTAAAACGAGAAGGGAGAGAAAAGTTGCTGGCAGAGCGAAACCGCAAACCGACGCTTCAGGAGTTAGCACAGCAGGCTAAGGAACTTGAGCCCAAAGTGCGACAAATTATCGCATCCATGGACGCTCGCGGTCGTTGGGTTGAAGACGGTCGCATCCACACAAAAACCTTCATCCGCAATGCCGAAACCCTCGCCAATTACATCGCCGCTTCCTCGAGATTAGCAACAAATTAAGAAAGGGAGGGTTGGGGCGATGAGGCGAAAAGAACAACCTATAGACCCTCATCCTGTGCCAATGAAACCTTTGGTTGGAGAGGTTGCTGATTGGGCAACTTTTGCGAGAATCATAGAACGCCGCATCCTACCTTCAATAGACACCTATGGTCCAGAAGTTTTCCAACCAACTACCACACCCTTGCCAGAAGGAGCAAGTGTCCCTGCTATTGAAGACCTCTCAACAAATCCCTGGGAAAACCGCTATCCGACATTAGCGTATGTTGTGTCGGGCACATGTCAAATGATCCTTAATAAACGATGGCTTAATATCCCTGCCGGGCAAGGTGTCTTTATCCCTGCAAATGTTGAATATGCAGGACATGCTGCTATCAGAGGAAGGATTATCCCATGTGATGTCCTTTGGTTCGGTGTCTTCCCCTTTGGGGCCTTAGTGCATAGGTGTCAACTGACTCCAACAGAACATTTAGGAAGCATACCCTACACCATAACGAATCCACTTCTTTGGGACATTGTCTGTGCTCTTGAGCGCTCACATAATAGTGGTTTTTCTTCTCACTATTTACGCTTAGCCATGAAGGGTTTACTTCTTTCTTTCTTCAGCCTTTTACTTCAATCTCCGATGTTACAATTGAAGCCAGAAAGTGAACTCTTCCCTTCGCAACATTGGCAGAGTTATCCTGCTCCGTTAAGAAGAGCGTTAAGATGGCTCCATATTGCCTTTCATAAACCTTTTCGCCTTGACAATCTTGCTCACTTTTGTGCTGTTAGCCCCGCTTACCTCTGTCATCTGTTTAAACGTTACCTTGGTATAACTCCTGTCAATTATTTGCGGCGGTTGCGATTGCAAGTTGCTTATCGGATGTTAAAGGAGACGAATTTAAATGTCGTTGATGTCGCTTTTCTTGTGGGTTATCGGAATTTTCCTTATTTCGTTCGGCAATTCCACCAATATTTTGGTGTGTCGCCGACCAAACTAAGGAAACGCATCCCCTCTCGTTCCATCCCTGTCACTCGGCACCCAATCCGGTGAGTAGAAAGACCTATTTCAAATCATCAAGTCCACCCCGGTAAATTGGTCAAAATAATGCAAGGTTGTATGCTTCTACATCTGACCTCTTGCCCCAAAACCTTCGCACTATGAGAGTAGGAAGGAAAACCTTTCAAAGGAGGTAGATGGCGATGAAGAGAAAACACCTTTTCGGTTTCACCTTGATTGAATTGCTGGTAGTGATCGCGATAATCGCGATCCTGGCAGCAATTCTGTTCCCAGTCTTCAGCCGAGCAAGAGAAGCAGCGCGTAGGTCTTCCTGCGGAAGCAATCTCCGCCAAGTCCAACTCGCCATCGGGCAGTATACCCAAGACTACGATGAAAGACACCCCACACATGGTTTGGCTACTCTTCTAGCGGAACTAACTATGTCCTTTACCGTTGGCAAGACGCTATTGCTTCTTACATCAAGAACCTTCAACTTTTTGACTGTCCCAGTGCACCAAAAACATGGGCATTTGTTCCTGACCCAAATCCGCTTTCTGTTGACAATGTTGCCAATGGAAGTTATTCGGGCAATGTTGCTTATTGGGGTGGTTCTGGGATTTCTGGAGTATCAGCCACTCATCCTTTTGGCTTTCGTCCTCTTGCTGCGATTGTTGAGCCTGCAGGGACACTTATGGTATGGGATGGTCGTGGAGGTTTTGAGGAAGGTTGGCAGAATGTGGCGGCTCAGCCGACAAGTTTCAGCAACATGGTAGACCCACCTGGTCTGGTTCTTGCTGGTGGTGGTTATGTGATAGGAGGAAGGCACATGGATGGTGCCAATTTCAGTTATGTTGACGGGCACATGAAATGGCAGGATTTGAAGAACCTGCTTAGGACAAATGCTAATGGAATCTTGCCTCCTTTCACCATTGAGGCTGACTAAAGTCAGGCTTTGAAGCGAGTGGTGAGTGACTAAGTGAAGCAAAGCGCTAATGTAGGGTGCCTTCTGAAGTGAGCAAAGCGTCAAGTATTGAGCGTTTTGGAAAAACTGAAGGAGGTGTCGTAAGATGTTTGGAAGATTAAAAGTGTCAAGGCGAACCTTTGTCGTTCGTGGAGGTTTCACTCTGATTGAACTTCTCGTAGTGATCGCCATTATTGCTGTGCTGGCAGCAATCCTGATCCCCGTCCTTTCAAGGGCTCGTGAGAAGGCAAGACAAACAACTTGTTTGAGCAATCTAAAGCAAATCGGTATGGCATTTTTACAATATGTGCAAGACAATGATGAGTCTCTTGTTCCAAGTCGGGTTCTGGGGACATCTGGATACTGGTGGGGATGGGATGCTGTTGTATGGATGTATATTCGTCACGGAGAGACATATCCGTCTACGGGATCGGGTGGTTGGCGCAATACACTGCTGCGTTGCCCTTCAGATTGGCTACCGTCATCTACAGGTGGTGGAGACATTAACCAGAGGCGCACATATAGCCTAAACCGTGCTGATGCTTGTGGGCGCCCAGATGGCACCTGGTACACCCGTAACCCTCGTTGCTTAGGAGTTGTGGCTGATTGTGGTGGTTTATGGCTGACTATGGCTCAAGTTCCTAAACCAACGCAAACGATGTGGGTTTGCGAACGCCCTCATAGAGACAATAGGACATTAGGTACGACCTACCATGTAACAGACACTCCCCTCGCCCAACTGGATGGACTTAGAGCAGTTGGAGCTGAACTTGTGCCCTTGCACAGTGGTGGGTGGAACTACCTCTTTGTAGATGGACACGCTAAGTGGTTTCGCCCCGAAGACCGCTTCATGGTTGGCATCGCACACTCGTATACAAGGAGCACCGGTGACATGTATTGCCCAGGCGGTGCTTGGACACGCTACGAGTGGGATGATTGAACATATTGTGCGCGTCATTTGAACCGAAGTCAGTTGCAAATAGACACCTTGCTGTCCCTTTTTTCTTGAAAAACCTTCAATGGAGGTGAGAATAGTGCGGGTTTGTGTTTTCCTTATGTTTGGAGGGTTTATCTGTATTTGGCTAACCCGAATTTACTTAATTAGCTTCACCCATGACCCTAATATCTTAGATTTCGTCCAACTTGGAGATAGAGTTTCTGAATCAGTTCACAATGTTGTTGCCCCTAACACTCGTATCATTAAGGGTGGTCTTGGGGAAATGTGTCGCCAGATTGAGCCTGGAGGTGAAATTAGTTTCACGGTTCGCTGCGATCCCAATAATCAAAACTACTTGACAGTCAAACTTTGGGGGTCAGATATAAACCCTTGCATGCTTTTCCTTGCCGATGATACAGGGAAGCGATATGGGAATTACCTCGCTGAGTTGCCTGAAATTGACTTGAGTCAAGGCAAACCATCTTTTCAAGGGCGCTTTTACTATGTGACCTATCCCATCCCACGAGAGTTGACGCAAGGTAAGATAAGTGTAAGATTGAAGTTGGTAGCAATTGGCTCAATTGCTCCCTACGCTCCACCAAGCCAACGTGAGCGACCTCTCCAGAATCCTTCAAGAGGCATCTACCGCATTTACACTCACACCGACCCGTTCTTCACACCTCCTCCTGACGAAAAACAAGGTAAGCCTCCAATTCCGAAGACACGTCCCCCAAAATCCCATGCCGAACTAATCGCTATGAATAGGCGGCAGATTAATGAAGCAATTGGAAAATTGCTGGAAGCTCAAATTTATGGAGATTACTGGACAATAAGGGATGGATCAGTGCCAATACAGGCTTATGGTGCAACTTCAAGAAGGTTACCCCCTCCCAACTTGACGCCAAATGAATTTTTGAACCAGCTCACTGTTCGGATGACAGACGGAAATTGCGCAGATTTTGGGATTGTTGGGGTTTATGCCAAGGCTTACACTTGGTCTGGTTCAAAATTCTACTGTAATCCTGACCTTCTTGAGCGGATCGTTGCAGCCCTTGATTTCTTCGCAAGGGCTCAAGGTGAAAACGGGGGCTTTACTGCTCACCAATGGATTGGAGTGCCAAACCGAGGTAAGGGTTGGAGTTGCCTCGAGGGATATGGGACTAGATGGTTGGGGAGAGCCTTTCTCGAGGTCGCAACAGTTTTGAGGGAGAAAGGACTATTAGAAGAAAAAATCGACGATGATTGTGACCCTAAAACCCCACCTGTCTCTCGTCGGAAGGTCTATGCTCGAATGTTTGCTTTACACCGAGATTACTTAGTTAGGGAAGCAAGAGGTCACGCCACTAATCAGGATCTTTACCAGATACAATCAATGTGGTTATGTAACGAAGCACTTCGCTTTCTTGCGTCTGAACTTGCGTGGCCAAGAGAAAAAACAATGGCTTACGTTTACTCAGCCATTGGTTTAGAAAGTGACCCACTTGGTGGCTTCTGGGTTAGTCCAAAGGGCTTGCCTCTTGAGCCTTGGGGGACTTTGGGTGGGGGTTATTGCGGAAATTATGGAATTAACTGCGTTCATGCCATTTGTGAGATGGCTGAGATTACGGGAGATGAAAAAGTTCGTCAACAAGCCCTAAAGTAGTCGAGGCTTTTTCTCATTTTTTCTTCCCAGACATTGATGAGAATGGGTTCAAGTGTTGGCGAAGGGAGGAAGTTATCAGCACTCGTAACAACTTCAATCCTGGGCGTGTCGACTATGGAGTTAACTTCTATGCTGCAGCAGTTTTGAGAAGCCCGGTAGCGATTAGGGCATGGGAATTGTGGCTTGAAGACAGGAATCATCCTGAGCCTTTGGATTGGCGCAATGCTCATTTCGTGAATATGCTCCTTGGTCGCCTCTATTCTGCACCTTACTTTGAGCAATTGCTTCTGAAACCACTGCCCCAAAGTAAAGTTCGGCTTTTCATGGAATTAGGACAGTTAGACAAGGCTTGGGTAGATGAGTATGGACATGTTGTTGTGGTGCGACACAAAGATGGAAGCAGGTTATATGCCTCCCTTCAATGGCGGCGCGGGTTTAAACCTGGAGGAAGGGGACCAGAGTATGTCCGTGTCAACAATATTGCCCGAATTCACTTTACAACACCAACCATTGATCGCATCGCGACTATCTATATGGAAGCACCGCACGGTTTTGGGAAACTCTACATCTGTCGTTACGGTCCCTACTTCATCGCTATAAATCGCTCCGAAGACGCAACATTTACCCTTAAGTCTCCACCAGGGAGCGAAGTGATTGATCTTGTTTCGGGTAAGAGAGTGGATACTCACATCCCTTTGAGACTACCTCCTCTAACCAGCATTGTGCTACACTACAAAGCGCCATGAAGTTGTGGGAAAAGTTGAATGCCGAAATTGTGTCTTGCGGGAAATGTCCGAGGTTGGTGGCTTACAGGCAGCAGGTCGCCGTGGAGAAGAAGCGAGAGTTTCGCCACTGGGACTACTGGGGTAAGCCGATAACGGGATTCGGTGACTTGAAGGCAAGAATTTTGCTGGTCGGTTTAGCCCCCGCTGCTCACGGCGGTAACCGCACGGGGCGGATTTTCACGGGCGACAGTTCCGCTCAAACTTTGATGAAAGCCCTTCACGCTGTCGGCTTGGCATCTCAACCTTTTTCGCTGCATCGCGACGATGGCTTAAAACTTTCGGGTGTTTACCTTACCGCGGTCTGTCGTTGCGCCCCACCGGAAAACAAACCCACTAACGAAGAAATACGCAACTGCTTGCCCTACCTTGTCCGAGAACTTGAGTTGCTTCGGGAAGTGAAAGTTATCGTGGCGCTCGGTCAAATCGCATTCAACGGGACTTTGAAGGCGCTGGAAGAATTGGCGAGGCAAAGAGGCGTTGAATGGCGAACACCTAAGCCGCGCCCCAAATTCGCCCATGGTGCCCACTACGAAATTCCAGACCCTCGCGGAGGGATTTTGCAATTTCTCGCATCCTACCACCCAAGTCGCCAAAACACTCAAACAGGGCGATTGACCATCCAAATGCTCGTTGATGTCCTGTCAAGGGCAAAGGCTTTAGCCGATTTACGGTAGCGGATGGAGAGCCAACTGGCAATCAGCGCCAGCCCTACCCACAATGCTGCCGTCAGCCAAGTTTGAGCCATCGTCGCAACCCCCTTCTGAGTGAATTGTCAAGGTCATTTTGGCAGTGCATGCCTTCCTTGCCGACGAAGGCTTCTATCGCCCGCCTCCACGATTGCCGTTCTTCATCGCTCATCGGTTCATTGCGGAAACGGTAATCATGCTTGCGGCAAAACTCGGCGAGGTCTCGCTCCAGCGCTTCCCACCGCCGGCAAGCATCCTGAAGCAGGTAAGTCACCACTTCGGAATCGTCGGCAAGTTGAATGGCTCGTCGCAAGTGGGGCAAGCAAAGCCCGCCTGTCGCTTCGTAAAGTCGCTGGGCTTCGTCGCGGCTTTGCGGGTCGGTCAATGCCCGAAGCAAAGCGGAAAGGCAATCCCGTTCCCAAGTGTCAGCGTGCTCGCAAACAGGGCAGCGTCTTTGCGGTCGCAGGATTTGGGCAATCCTTTGAGGCGAAGTTTCTTCACTGGCTCGTTGAAGTTGCCGACGCCATTCGTTGACCAAGTGTTCGTAAACTGTCGCCACGCCCAACGCTTCGTCCAACATCGGTGCAAGGCGCGCCAACCAATGGGCATGAAGGTTGCAAAAGCCTTGAGAGGCGATGAGGCGTAAGCGAATGTAAGGGGCAAGGACATTCTCGGTCAAGAAAAAGCGAAGGTAACGGTCGGTGCGTTGGGCGATGATGGCGCAAACGGGGCAGCCACCCGCTTGCGTTGCTGCTTTCATGTCCAGCCGAAAGAAAGCGTCCATCATCGTTCCCTCCTTCTGAGGGCGCTCAGCAACAACGGCAAAGCGAAAAGTTGGGTGACGGTGCAAACGCAAAGAAGAGCCTTTCGCTCTTTCAGCCATCGCAGGACACCTCGCTTTCGGTCGGTGCCAATGCTTTCCATCGCCCTGCCAACTTCTCCACCGCCGTCGCCCATGCTGTCTCTTCGGCGGGAGTAATGGCGTGGCGGCGCAAAGTTTCCCGCTTTTGTCGGTAACTCTGAAGGTCATCAGAGAGGCGACGCAGTTGGTCTTGCTGCGTTTGCAAAAGCCACGAGCGCAACTCACCTGTCGCTTTCGTCCAGAGGCGACGGAAGTGAGGCAAACAGACACCACGACTTTCGGCGTAAATTTGCCGTCCCTCTTCGGTGCGAAGCAAATCCAAGAGTTCCCTGAGCGCCAATTTTTCTGCTGCAGCCCGTTCCGCGCAAACAGGGCAACGAGGTTTCATGGGTGATGGCTTTGTGTTCGGCATCCTGCCGAGGGTTGACCAGAGTGCCACAAAGTCGGCAGCGAGTTGGAGCAAGGGCGGATACAAAACAGCGATGCCCATCGGTGATGCCCACCGCAAAAGCAGATCGGCATGGGCAGGGCAAAGACCTTGAGTAGCGACGAAGCGCTTTCGTTCGTCGGTCATCCATCGCTGCAGCGAGGAGGCGATGAAATCGTTAAGGCGTTTCTCCACGGACCAACAAATGGGGCATCCCCAGTGATGGCGGATAGCATCGGCGAGCGTTATCGGTCGGGGCATGGCGGTTCACCCTCCTCCAGCAATCGCTGCAGGACAGGTCGCCATTCGGGTTTGCGCCAAAGGTCAAGGTCTATCAGGACGAAGTTGCGCCCTTCAGCGGCGTAGCGGGCGGCGCGGAGGACTTGCTGTAATCGGTCTGCTGACAGGGCTTGACAAAGTTCAGCAATCGTCTGGCGCAACGCTTCTTCGGTGCGTTCGGGTTCTGAGCGATAAAGCCAACGGCGTCGTCGGCGCATGGCACTCACCCCTTGCGGCGGGTGGGAGCCAACAAAAAATGGCTCCTGCACCCGCTTTGAATTTCGGATGCAGAAGCCATCAGCGCCACAACTTTTGTGGCACGGTTCGGAGCGGCTTTCTGAACCGCTCACAGGCAGGCTCCATTGCCCAAACCGTCCCATTAAATATAACGCAAGCACCTCAACGGAGTTCTAATCGCTCCAAGACCAAAGCGATTTTCACGGCGTAACTTAGGTCGGCTCGGCAAAAGGGAATGTCAACTCTCTTTGCGAGTTCCGAAGCAGGGGCATCCAGCAACCACGCATATGCTTTGAAGGCGTTCAGCGAAAAATCTGGTGGGTCAACGAAGCGCTCACCGTAATGGACTTGACGCTCTTCGCCGACGAGGTGCCAAGTGGAACAAAGCAACTCAAAGGTTTTCCAAATTCGTTGCACCGCTTCCGGCACTTCCCTTTTCACCGTTTCCGCAACTTCCTGAGTCAAGTCGTGAAACAAGGCAATTTTCGCCCTGTGAGGGACGATGCGGAAGAAGAGGGCATCGCCGTCGCGAATGAAAGCGTCCCATTCGTTGATGTCGCGGAAGACGGGCAAACTCATTTGCTTGGCGCTTCGTTCCCACCACGCCAGCAAGGCATTTTGCGTGGCTTCAATCAGCCTTTGCGCTCTCGCCGCCCCATCGCTGTCGCCGAACCGCTCAGCCAATTTCCTGAAGGCGATAAGCGAAGCCAAATAGCGGTTCGCCATCAAGTCGCCTCTCTCTGGATTCAACTGCCAGCCCGACTCAGCAAATTCACCAAGGCAACTTCGTATCGCTTCCCACGATGCCTTAACCCGCTCCCATTCGCCACATCGCGAAGCCCACAGCCAAACAGCGTAAAGGTTTCCGAAGGGATGATGGAGGTCAACACTGTCTTTCCGCAACTCGCTCGGGACCGGAAACTACTCTCGCGGGTTGCCTTCGTTGGGAGGATACCATGCCGACTTAGCAAATGGCGGGTGAATTTGCCATTCTTGGGCGAGGAAATCTTTGACTTGCCTTTGCAAATCGGCAGTCAGATGCGGGTAAGCCCAAGCCAACGCTTCAAACAATTCGCCGCTGTCGTTGAAAGCAACTTCACTACCTCCCAGCCCAGGTTCAAGGTGAAGTGGCATCCATCGGGTTGACAAGATTTCGCTCACGACGGACTCAAGTTGCTTTCTCAAAAATGCTCGCGAAGGCTGTGGCAGGTTTGGCGCTGTTTGAGTTTTGACTGTTGCACCGTCAATGCCGACATCTTCGGCTGGTTGACCGCTTTCTCCCCAAACGATGCAGAGAATTCTGCTGCCAGTTTGCCAGTAAATTCGGTTGCCCCAAACAGCGACGCCACTTCGCGCTGGACCGTGCCACTCGTTGCGAGCCCAAGGCAAATTGCGGAAACCGCCCCAACTATCCCTTTCGCCCCAAATTTTGAAAAGTTCGCCAGTGCGCAAGTTGAAGCCACTCAAAGTCCCTTGATGGACGATGACCACAGTGTCGCCGACAACAACAAAGTTTTGGCTCTCGTCCGCCGTGCCCCAGAAGGTGTTCCAAGGTGGTGTCATCCCGTGAGCGTGGAAGAGGGGCATTATCCGTCGCTTTGTCAAGTCCAACAGCCCAAGTGCGACCAAAGGCGCAACACCCAAGTTCCAGTTGCCGTAAGTGCTTCCGATAAAGGACAAGCAAGCGACCGTCAGGCAAAACAACGGGAGGAGTTCCGACACCTTGACAACCTGCAACCCAGAGAATTGGCGATGGAGGCAATTCTTCCCCAGTCTCGGCATCAAGGGCGAAGAAGGTCTGAAAGCCCCTGTTGTCTTGCAGGTAGCGAATTATCGCTGTTTGCTCCCTTTCCCACAAGTCTGGCGAACCTTTCGCCTTTTCGCTCCTTGTCCACGCTTCAATGGCTTGCCAACCGTCAGCGATACCTGCGATTTTGCAAAGGAGTTCGCGGTCGCGACCAATTTGGTGCGACATTTCGAGGACAGGATTGGTTCGGATGATGACGAAAGTTTTGCCGTTGACCTTCGCGATGACGGGGTAGTAATCGCGGGCGGTCTGACCGTTGAGCGGCTTGGAAACCCAAAGGACTTTGCCCGTTTTGATGTCAAGGCAACGGACCCGCAAATCTTCCGCTGTAACGAAAATGCGACCATCCGCTGTCGAAGCTGTTTGGCGGATGGGAACTTCAAAATCCCGCTGCCAGCGAATTTTCCCATCGCTCAAGCCAACTGCCACGAATTTGCCAGTCCGAGAACCAATGAGAACAGTGCCTTTGTCAATGGTGGGCGACGCAGCAAATCCACTATGACCCACAAACACGAACCACCGCAATTGCCCCGTTTCGGCATCCAGTGCATAAAGGCAACCGTCCGTGCTTGCAGCAATAACTGACCCTTCAGCGTAAGCGGGAGAGTGGAGAAAAGCGCCGTGAGCCCTGAAACGCCACAAGGGTTGACCTGTCTCGGCGTCAAGGGCGTAAACGCTTCCGTTGTGAGTGGTAACGAAAACTTTGCCGTCGGTGACTATCGGTTCAACGCATGTCCCGATTCTCTCGTTAACGAAATAGCGAACCCAAGCGAGGCGGAACGGGGGTCGCGGTTGAGAAGCCACAAAGCCCGTCCTTTGAGGGTTGCCCCTCAGGGTAGCCCAATCGCACACGCCGAATCTGTTGAAGCAAAGGATGAAAAACACTAAGAGCGATTTTCGCAAACCCATTTTTGTGGCACCTCCTGCCCATCGATGAGCGAGTGAAACGAACTTCGTTGCCGACCACAAAGAAACTGTTGCACTGGATGAAGTTAAGCCGTTTACACGCTGCCCGATTTTCGCTAAAATTTGCGATGCGAAAGCAATCGGGGCGTGGCGCAGTTTGGTTAGCGCGTGGGCATCGGGAGCCCAAGGTCGCCGGTTCAAGTCCGGCCGCCCCGACCATTTTTCATTGCCCAGTCTGCCGTTTTGCCCTCCACTTACGATAGGCTTGAACAGCCTTCAAGTGCTCCTCATAAGTTGCGCTGAATGTGTGGTAACCATCTCCTCTTGCGACATAGTAAAGGTAAGGCACTTTGGCGGGTCTCAACGCAGCGAGCAGGGACGGCAAACCTGGGCTGCAAATTGGACCCGGCGGCAAACCCGCGTAACGATAGGTGTTGTAGGGCGAATCAACTTTCAAGTCTCGGTAAAGGACGCGGCGCTTCCTCTGTCCCAGAGCGTAAAGCACGGTTGCGTCAATCTCCAACTTCATCCCCCGCTTCAGCCTATTGACAATCACTCCAGCAACGATGGGGCGCTCTTCGTCCATCTTGACCTCCCATTGGACCATTGAGGCGATTGTCACTAACTGGCGGAGGGTGAAAGGGCTTTTCTCAATCTCGTCCCTGTAGGGCTTCCAGAAACGCTCAACGAAGGCATTGACCATGAGTTGAACGAGGTATGCTTCGTTTCCGGGGCGAAGCGGAGGGACATAGTAGGTTGCAGGAAACAACAAACCTTCCAAGTCCCCTTGCCAGTCAAAAGGCAACTTGACTTTGCCTTGCGGGTTTTGGACGATTTCCATGAAGTTTTCTGCCTCGCCCAAACCGAGTTGCTCAACTCGTTCCGCAATTTCCCTCGCCATCATGCCCTCCCAAATTGTCAAGCGAATAAGTTCGGGCTTAGCCTCTGCGAGCCATTTGGTCAAACGCCAAAGCGAGATGGGAGTGGGGATGCGGTAAATTCCTGCCTTCAACTTTTCGGGCAACCCTTTCCACCGTGCAAGTCGCTCAAACCAAAAACGGCTGCGGATCAGCCCTTGCCTCTCAAGTTCCGCTCTCACTTGGTCAAAGGTGTCGCCTCTGTAAACGACGAGGACGAAAATGCCCTGTGCTCCTGATGGCGCAAAAACGAGCCAACCTATCCAGCAACCCGGCACCAAGATGAGGCAAACGAGTGCGAAAAAGATGACGAACCTGCGACGGTTCACCGCCATCGCTCCTTTTCTGTAACTCGCTTCGCTGAACTGGCTTCAAAAATTTTGGTGACAAGTTGCCAGTTGCGTAATTGGGTCACTCGAGGCATCATTTAAGTCCCACACGAAATTGTGCAAGGAGGGATGTCCGATGAAACTCGTGATTGTCGGTGGTGGCGCTGGTGGTGCAACTGCTGCAGCGAGAGCGAGAAGGTTGGATGAATTTTCCGAAATCGTCTTGTTTGAACGGGGTGAGCATGTCTCTTACGCTCATTGTGGCTTGCCTTATTACATTGGCGGGGTAATTCAAAACCGAGAAAGTTTGCTCGCCTCAACCCCAGAGAGGTTCAGGTCGCGGTATCAAGTTGATGTCCGAATCAGGACCGAAGTGAAGCGAATTTTGAGGGACGAAAAAACCGTGGAGGTCGTTGAACTTGACACCGGGAAGGTTTACCGCGAGCGATACGACAAACTCATCCTTTCCCCGGGTTCTTCCCCCATCGTCCCACCGATTGACGGTGTAAACCTTGAGGGCATCTTCACGCTCCGCAACCTCACAGACGCCGACAGGGTAGTCAAGTTCATCGCGGACAACAAGCCTAAAAGAGCATTGGTCGTGGGCGCCGGGTTCATAGGTTTGGAGTTGGTGGAAAACCTCAAGCGTCTCGGCATGGAAGTGACACTTGTGGAGATGCTTAACCAAGTTCTGCCAACGATGGACCCCGAGATGACGAGACCGATTGAGGCTGAGTTGGAGCAGAACGGGGTTAACTTGGTGCTCGGAGAACAAGTTACCGCCTTTGAGCGAAGGAACGGGAAACTTAAGACCATCCTCAAATCGGGTCGCACATTGGAAGTTGACATGGTCATGCTGTGCGTTGGGGTGAAACCAAACACAGAACTTGCACTCTCTTCAGGGCTTGAAATTGGTCGAAGCGGCGGGATCAAAGTCAACGAGTATCTGCAGACATCAGACCCAGACATTTACGCTATCGGCGATGCGGTTGAGACGCCCCATTTTGTAACTGGCGAACCGATGATAATCCCGCTGGCTGGACCAGCGAACCGGCAGGCGCGAATCGCCGTTGACAACATCTACGGGCGCAATGTGAAATACAAGGGCACACTGGGCACAGCGGTCGTTAAAGTTTTCGGGATAACAGCTGCGTCAACGGGGGCAAGCGAGAAGGTCTTGAGAAGATTAGGCATCCGCTACGAGAAATGCTACTTGCACCCCTACGACCATGCAACCTACTACCCGGGCGCTTCGCAAATGACTATGAAACTCCTCTTCTCACCTGAGGATGGTCGCATTTTAGGAGCGCAAATCGTTGGGGGCAACGGCGTCGATAAGCGAATTGATGTCATAGCAACAGCAATCCTCGCAGGCATGACAGTTGAAGATTTAACCCACTTGGAGTTAGCCTACGCGCCACAATTCGGCACGGCAAAAGATGCAGTCAACATGGCGGGTTATGTCGCCTCAAACATCCTCAGAAACGACGCACCTACCGTCCATTGGGAGGAATTGGAGCAACTGAGGAAAAGTGGTGCCGTTATCGTCGATGTTCGGACGCCGGAAGAATTCTCCCTTGGCGAAGCGCCCGGCGCCATCAACATCCCTCTTGAGGAACTCAGGGAAAGGCTTTCCGAGTTGCCAAAAGACAAGCCAGTGTGCGCCTATTGCACGATAGGGCTCAGGGGCTACATCGCCACCCGAATCCTCGTCCAACGAGGTTACGATGTCAAAAATTTGAGCGGTGGGTTGAGGATGGTTTCCCTGCTGAGAACAATGGCGGAGATGCCTCAGCATTAGCGCCAATAATTCGGCAATTCTTGATTTTGGATTCGCTGATAGGGATTTCCCTGACATACGCGAAGGCTTTGTGGATGCAAAATTGGAGTGCCCGAGGAGGTGAGTGGAGATGCCTAAAAGGCGGGAGTTCATAGCGGGGGTTGTGGGTGGGTCTGTTGGCTTATTTGCCTCCGCGTCAACGAACGCCTCAGTGAAAGGAGGGATGACGGACATGCCTCAGGAAGTTGACGCCTGTGTCAAGCCCGCAGCAGGTCCTTTGATCCCCAAAGCAACGGGTGAGGCGCAAATTGCAAAGGAGGTGGCTCCGATGGTTCCCCTCGCTCGGGTCGGCAAAGAGGCACCCGATTTTGAGGCAACGGCTTACATTCCGGGTCAAGGTTTCAAACTTGTGAAACTTTCCGACTATCGTGGCAAATGGGTTGTCCTCTGTTTCTACCCCGGTGACTTCACCTTCGTTTGACCCACCGAATTGGCGGCAGTTGCCGCCAGATACCCCAAGTTGAAAGAGATGGGCGTTGAGGTCCTCGCTATCAGCACTGACAGCAGGTTCAGCCACAAAATTTGGCACGAAGTTGAACTTTCCAAAATGGTTGAAGGCGGCATCCCGTTCCCAATGCTCTCCGACCCAGGTGGCAGAATCGGTGCCGTTTACGGCGTCTATGACGAGGAGGCAGGAGTTGACATCCGAGGTCGCTTCATCATTGACCCTGACGGGATAATTCAGGCGGCGGAAATTTTGACCCCATCGGTCGGTCGTAACCCAGACGAGTTAATTCGCCAGTTGCAGGCTTTCCAACATGTCAGGGCAACGAAAGGCTCTGAAGTCACACCTTCAGGTTGGCGCCCTGGTAAGCCGACCTTGAAACCGGGTCCCGACCTTGTGGGCAAGGTGTGGCAAGTCTGGAAGGTTGAAGATTCGTTCTGACAAGTTGAGCGACTGGGACTTGGCGGTGCTTCAGTGGCTACGACTTCAAGTTCATTAGCCACTGGAGCACCGTCTTCCCTACAATAGCCAGAGTCTCTGGGCTGCATTTGTCGGGAGTGTCTTGCAGCGTGTGCCAGTAGGGGTAATCGAAGTCAATGATGTTGGCGGTTGGGATGTTTGCGATTTCGTTAAGCGGAACATGGTCGTCAAGAATCACGATTGTCGGTGGTCGGAAGAAGTAGCGTTGGTAGCCGAGTTGGGTCGCCGCTTGGAGTATCCCTGTCACGACTTGAGGGGCATATCGGCGTGAATACCATTCGTCGTTGCTGGCGAAATCTCTGTCACCCACCATGTCCAACAGAACGCCCATTTCAGCCTTCAAATTGACCTCGCCGACGGTTAAGTTACGGGCAAAGTGTTTGCTTCCGAAGAACATCCCGCCATCTTCAACATCGCCCAAATCCTCGCCATCAAAGAAAACGAGCACGACGGTTAAAGGTGGCTGGAAATTTTTCAGCACCCGCGCAATCTCCAGCAAGACCGCGACCCCGGAAGCGCCATCGTTTGCTCCCGGGATAGGCTTATTGCGGTTTTCAGGGTTCGGGTCTTGATCGGCGACCGGTCGGGTGTCGTAATGAGCGCAAAGCAAAACCTTTCGGTCGCTTTTGCCGCTGATGACACCGATGATGTTTGCCATTTGGTAAGTTTTGCCCCTGTAAGTGACGGTGAAAGGTTGGCGGAGAACTTTCGCTCCTGCTTCCTTCAACTTTTGGGCGATGAAATCCTGAACTTGCTGGCTCGCTTCGCTGCCCGGGACGCGCGGACCAAATTCCACCTGCCTGACGAGCAAGTCAAAGGCACGATTCCCGTCAAAGGCGGAAACTGCGGGATGGACAGTCGGAGCATTAATGCTGATGGAAACTGTCCCGCTGCACCCCTTCCAAAACGAAGCGGCGACGACAAGCGCCAGAAGCCCAACCAGCGACAAAACCCGGTTGATTGACAGGCGACTCAATTGAACTTTCTGCCGGCTTTTCTTTTTGCCCTTCCTCACCCTTTTCACCAACCTTGGAACAAACGCAGCGCCAACTCTTGGGGCAATCCAGCCCGCAATATTTTGACTGCTGCCCGCTCAACATCGTAAGGGATGCGAAAGACTTTCAAGGTCAGGTTCTCCGTGTCCAAAATCCCGCAAGCGGCGTGAGGGTTACCATCTCTGGGCTGACCGACGCTACCGACATTGACGAGGTAAATTCCACCAGGTTGAAATTGGAACTCGGTCGTGACGAGAAATCGTTGGTGCCTTAACTTACGACTGCGCGGTGACGGAAGGAAGTAGGCTTCGGCAACATGTGAATGCCCGAAGAAAAGCAGGATGGGAACATCAGCGGGCAGTGACTCGCTCATAAGCACCTCAATGTTCTCGGTTGCGATATGGGCATTGAGGATGTATTCGGTCAGGGGTTCACGAATTGAACCGTGAACGAGCCAGACTGGAAACGCTAAATCGAATGAGTCCTGTTCCCGTTGCTCACGGGAATGGCTTCCGAAAAGCCTGATGCTTGCCGGCAAGTTCTGAAGGAACGAGCGCTCTTGCGCGCTTAACTGGTGGTGTGTCCAGACGATTGCTTGCCTCGCCCACTCGTTGAACCATTCCAGTCCCCAAAGGGTTGCAGCCGCTTCATCGTGATTGCCTTTGAGAACCACTGAACATCGGTCCCTAATTTCCGCGAGGCACTCCTTCGGGTTAGCGCCGTAGCCAACGATGTCGCCCAAACACCAAACTGTTTCAACTCGCTCGGCGTCAAACAACTGCCAAACAGACTGCAGCGCCTCCAAGTTTCCGTGAACATCCGAGACAATCCCAATCTTCATCGCTCCACCTCACAGTTCGACGAAGTAAGTCTCCACCGCTAAGTCTATCAACTCCCGCGTCAGTTTGTATTGCCAGCCCATGTAGTTGCAATAGTCCCGCGCTTGCATCAAAAGGTCGCGGGGGTGAACAGCCCTGAAGCCGCGACCGACTCGCTTGTAGTGCCGTTCGATCAAGTAATCCAACAGTTCGGGCTCATACTCAAAGCCCATCGACTCCGCGACCCTGCGGAAAATTTCACGAAACTCCTCTTCGCTCGGGTCGCCCACTTCAATTTTGTAACGGATTCGCCGAAGGAACGCCTCCTCAACCAATTCCTTCGGAGCGATGTTGGTTGAGAAGATGATGAGGACTTTGAAGGGCACGACGATTTGCTCGCCGGTTTGAAGCGTGTAGTAGTCAATGCCCTTCTCCAAAGGGACGATCCAACGGTTGAGCAAATCTCGCGGGTGAATTCGTTGGCGACCGAAGTCATCAATCATGAAAACGCCGCCGTTCGCTTTCAGTTGGAAGGGGGCATTGTAGTATTTCACCGTCGGGTCGTAGGAAAGTTCTAAGTTCTCCATTCGCAACTCGCCGCCAACCACTATGAACGGTCGCTTGCACAAAACCCACCTTCTGTCTGAAGCCTGCAACTTCTCTTCTGGGACAGGAATCGGTTCGTGATATGCTGGGTCAAAGAAGCGGATAATTTGACCGTTGACCTCCAAAGCGTAAGGGACGAGAACACCGCCCTTTAAGGCTCGAGCAAACCTTTCCGCTATCGATGTCTTACCGTTGCCGGCGTTGCCGTAAAGGAACATGGATTTGCCGGAATTGAAGGCTGGACCGAGTTTGCGAATGAGCCTGTCATTTACCACCAAGTCGCTCAAAACTTCCCTCAACACCTGCTCCGTCAAGCCCTCCCACGGGACTTGGTAGCGCTCAATGTAGTCGGTGTAGACGCGAATGGGAACGGGAGCAGGACCGACATACGACGACTGTTCCATTAACTCACGGGCGCGAACGAATCCTTTGTTCGTTAAGCCGTAAACCCACTGAGTTGAGAACTGCCCATAGCCTCGCCGAACCTCTATGAATCCCTCGTCGCGAAGGAACTTGAGGACATGCTCAAGGACATTGAAGTGGGGCAGTTTGAGTTGGTCCGAGAGTTCGCTGCCCAAAAGCGTCCCGCGAACATAAAGGGTCTTCAAAGTCAAATCGGCAAGGAAATCCAAAGTCAAGCCAGTTTCCTCAATGCTCTCGGGAGCAGGCGGAAGGGTCGGCAAACCATCGCCAACATAAATGCCTTCCTTTGCAACGGCGTCCACAGCCGTCATGAAGCATCACCCCTCGCTCATGTGTTTTGCATAAGAAAGTTTAATTCGCAAAATGGCAGCCGTTAATGACCTTTGCCTGCTCTTGCCTTAAGGGTTCGCTCAGGGGCAACGGGCATCGTTGAGGCTCAGGATGATTTCCTGCCTGACGGTTTCGTTCGTCTCCACCTCAAGCGCTTTGCGAAGTTCATTAAGGGCTTCCTCTGTGGCAATTCTTCCGAGAGCCCAAGCAGCGTGTTCGCGGACGATTGGATTAGGGTCATTGTGGAGCAACTGAACCAGCAAGGGCACTGCCTTAATCTCCCTCAAGTTCCCCAAAGCAACGCAAGCGTTTCGGATTAGACCCCAGCGTTTAGTTCTCTTCAGTGGACTGTGACGGAAAAGTTCGCGGAACTCTTCCTCGGTCAACTCCAGAAGCCTCAGCAGTTCCAGCGAAGCCCAAGGTCTCGGTTTGAAAGCCTCTTCCCTCGTAGGCTTAGCCTTTCGGTTCCAAGGGCAAACCTCTTGACAAATGTCGCACCCGAAAACCCATGTCCCGATGAGCGGTCTCAACTCCCTCGGGATGCTCCCTCTGAGTTCAATGGTCAGGTAGGAGATGCACCTTTTGGCGTCAAGTTGGTATGGCGCCACCAAGGCACCAGTCGGGCAAGCCTCTATGCAACGAGTGCACTTGCCACAATGGGAGCGGTTGAAGGGCGGATCGAAAGCCAGCGGGACATTGACGAGGAGTTCGCCCAATAGCAGATACGAACCAAGTTTTGGGCTGATGAGGCAAGTGTTTTTCCCAAACCAACCCAATCCCGCTTGCACAGCGAAGTCGCGCTCCAAAATCGGTCCAGTGTCAACATACGCCTTTCCCTTCACCCAATCGCCCAGCAACGCTCGCAAGTAATCCAACAGCGCTTCCAACTTGCGGAGCAAAACCTCGTGGTAGTCCATTCCCCAAGCGTAACGAGCGACTCTTCCCCTCGGCTCCGATGTCTCAGGGAGACATTCATCGGGCACAAAGTAGTTGATGGCGCCAACAATCACGGCTTTCGCATCAGGAAGCAGGTTTCGCACATCCTTCCTCTCCTCTTTGCGCCTTTCCATGTAGCCCATCTCGCCGTGAAATTTCCGGGATAGCCATTGCTCGTAGTAGCGGTAGGTCAATGGTTGCTGGGCGGGTGCGATGCCGATGAGGTCAAAACCCAACTCAATCCCGCGCTGCTTGACCATTTGGGAGAGTTGCTCGGAAGTCAATTTCGTCAAGGAACTTCACCCGAAGTCATTGTAGCGTCGTCAGGGAAGTTCAAGTTGACGGATGGCAATTTGAGTCGCCAAGATTTGTGCGCTACAATGCTTCGTTGGTGAGCGGCGATGGCTGGCATAATTGCCGACGCTCTCACGGCGTTCAGATTTTGTTTGGCGCTCTACTTAGTCTGGGTTGGTTTTAGCAGCAGCGACAAAGTTTCCGCTCTGACGCTCATCGTTTACGCCCTCTTGCTCGGTTGGACTGCCGACATTTTGGATGGCTGGTTTGCCCGAAAATCTAACTCCCCAACGCGCTTAGGGCATTTTGATTTCCCGTTGGATATGGTGATGGTTGCAGGAAGCCTGCTGGGCATAACCGCTTTGGGTTACACACCCGCTAAAGTGACAGCCGTTTACTTCGCCGTAGCGGTCGCTTTAGTTTGGAAGTTCCCGTCAAAGTCAACCACTATGGCTGTCGCTTGCCCTGCCGTTTTTGCGCCTTTCGTCCTCGCTGCTTTTGAAGCCCCTTACGCCTTCAAATTCTCGCTCCTTTGGGCGCTCTTAGTGCTGGTGCTTGATTGGAGCAGGTTTGAAGGTGTCGTCCTTGAGTTCATTGACACTTTCCCAGGCGGCAAACTGAAACCGCTCGGTGAGAAATGGAGAAAGTGGCGAGGGTTGACAAGTGTCGGCAACGCTTACAACGATGTCAACGGGAAGATGTAACGGAAAAGCGAGGTGAGAAAGGTGGCAACCCAACAGGAGCGAATTCGCCGTTGCTTATCGGTGCTGCTTGTGAGGTTTCCGTTCTACGGTTCTTTGGCGCTGCGTTTGGAACACAGGGTTTTGAGCGCTAAGGAAGCCGATTCAATTCGCCTTCAAACAGCAGCAACGGACGGCAAGCGGATTTTCTACCGGGCTCAATTTCTGCAGCGAATGTCTGACCAAGACTTGACTTTCCTCATCGCCCACGAAACCCTTCACGCTGCCCTTTCCCACCCGCTTCGCGGCTCCGACAAAGATGACCCAGAAGCGTGGAACATAGCATCCGACGATACGGTCAACCGGTTGCTCGGGAAAGATTTTGAACGGTTGCCTCAATTCGCCGTCATCGTTGACCCCAAAGTTTTCGGCATCGCAGAAAGCGAATGGGAGAAAATGGCGACCGAAGCCAAATACCTGTTGCTGGCAAAGAAAAAGCAACCTCAAAGCGAAGAAAGCGAAGGACATTCCAAAAAGGGACGAGGGGCGAAGGACGAGGGACGGGATAAAGGCAAGGCGGCAGGGAAGGAGGGCAGGCAAACCGGTGAGGGCAACGCCTGTGATTTCCTTCCCCCTGCGCCTGACGCACCTACTCCCGAACAGTGGCGACAGTGGATAAAGGAAGCGGCTGAATTTGCGGAAAGCGTCCGAGGTCACGGCACCATCCCTGCTTGGGTTGATGAATGGGTGATCGGAAGTGGCGAAGCGAAAGTCCCTTGGCAGAAAGTGTTGAGGCAATTCGTCCAACAAAGGGTCATAAGCCACTGGAACTATCCACCTTCCCGCCGCTACCAATCCGTTGCCTTGCTTCCCAAACCGCAGCGCGAGCGTTACGGGATTTTGGGCATAGCCATTGACACTTCAGGCTCAATCACTCCAGAACAACTCAAGCAATTTTGGCGGGAAGTTTTGGCAATAAGGCGTGACTACCCACGATTGACGATTCGCCTCATAACTTGCGATGCCGAAGTGACCAGTGACGAAATCTTTCCGCCGTTCGTTCCCTTGCCCGAAGCAAGGGAGTTAACCGGACGAGGAGGGACAGATTTTCGCCCAGCCTTTGAGCGCTTCAAGCAACCTCCTGTCCCAGAAGCCGTCGTCTATCTCACCGACGGCATGGGCGATTACCCGACTGCTCCCCCTACCTACCCCGTCCTTTGGGTTCTAAGTCGCCCCGAACCGCAGTGGAGAGAGCATTTGCCCTTCGGAATGGCAATCGTCCTTGAGGAAGTTCACCCAGACGGAACGACGGATGTGTGAGTTCAACCATCGCACCTTGCACTCCGCACTAAACTTGCACCCTGCACCGTTTTCAGTGTCACAATGTTTGTCTTTGGAGGTGACCAATTGTGGAGGAACGAAGCAAGCAGTTTCTGTTTCAACTGTTGCAAACGCCGAGCCCTTCGGGCTACGAAGAGCCCGTTCAGGAAATCGTGAGGGCATGGGCAAAGGATTACGCCGATGAAGTCCGAACGGATGTGCACGGTAATGTCATCGCGGCGATTAACCCGGAAGGAAAGCCACGAGTTATGCTGGCAGGTCACTGCGACCAGATTGGTCTGATGGTCCAGCACATTGACGATCAAGGCTTCCTCTATGTCAACCCGATTGGCGGCTTTGACATGCAAGTCCTCATCGGGCAACCCGTCACCGTATGGACTCGCGAAGGTCCCATCAACGGGATTATCGCTCGCAAGCCAATTCACTTGCTCACCGAAGAGGAACGCAAGCAAATCCCAAAGTTCCACGAAATTTGGGTTGACATCGGCGCAAAGGATGGCGAGGAGGCGAAAAAGAAGGTCAAAATTGGCGACATCGTGACCTTCAAATTGGAAGTCCGCGAGATGAGCAACGGGTTCATAAACGCACCCGGCATTGACGATAAAGTCGGGGCTTGGACGGTCATGGAAGCGCTGCGACTTCTCAGCGAGCGCAGAAACGAATTGAAGGCTGCAGTTTTTGCGGTCAGCACCGTTCAGGAAGAAATTGGGCTGCGCGGCGCCATAACCAGCGCTTACGGAATTGCTCCAGATGTTGGCATAGCCGTTGATGTCACTTTCGCAACTGACCACCCCAACACAGACAAGCGTCAAGTCGGGGACATCAAATTGGGCGCAGGTCCCGTCATCTATCGCGGTCCAAACATCAACCCAGTGGTGTTCAGGAGGCTGGTTGAAACTGCCGAGAGAGAAAACATCCCTTACCAACTCGCAGGCGCATCTCGTCCAACAGGAACGGACGCCAACGCAATCCAGATAAGCAGGTCGGGGGTAGCAACAGGGTTAATCAGCATTCCCAACCGCTACATGCATTCGCCCGTGGAAATGGTCGCACTGAGCGATTTGGAAAACGCTGCAAAACTTATCGCTGCTTTCGTCGCATCCTTGAGCCCAGAAGACAGTTTCATCCCAGGAACTTGAACGGGATGCGAGAAGTCACTGAGAAGTCACTTTTGATGCAGAAACTGGGCGAGTTTTTCAACGCCCTCAATCAGTCGCGGGGTCGGTCGGAACAGTAAGTCGGGATCAATCCCGTAAACTCGCCCGTCTCGGACGCAACGGAGGTTTGAGAAGCCAGAGCGCTTGCGAACTTCGTCAAGGACTTGCGAACTCGTTTTGCCCTTAGTGGCAATGATGTAGACATCAGGGTCTTTTGCGACGAGGGTCTCAAGGCTGACGAGGGGGAAAGGCTGCTGGGCATCGCTAAAGGCGTTTTTGCCGCCAGCGGTTCGGATTGCGTCGTCTATGAAAGTCTTAGGTCCCGCAACCATCAAGGACGGTGGAGGCGAAATCTCCACAACCACACTGACTTTAGGCTTGTTTGCCACTCGTTTCGCCACTGCATTTAACCGCCTCTCAAGTTGCTCCACCAACTTCTGGGCTTGTCGCTTTCGGTTCGTCAATTCGCCCAGCATCAGCAAGCCTTTGACGACATCCTTTACCGTTTTGGGCTGGAACACGAAAACGGGGGTTTTCGCCTTTCCCTGCAAATCATCGGCAATCGCTTTCGGGATGGTTGAACTGACGATGATGATGAGGTCAGGCTTGAGGGCGGCAATTCGTTCAAGGCTCGGTTTCATGAAATCTCCAACCTGAGGCAGTTTCCTAACTTCTGGCGGGTAGTCGCAAGCGGATGTCACCCCGACAATTAGATGCCCTGCCCCAATAGCGAACAAGTTTTCCGTTGCGCTCGGTGCCAACGAAACGATTCGGCTGACTTTCTCGGGAACCTTCACGACTCTCCCCAAATCGTCCTTTACCGTTTTTGCCAGTCCCAGCGCATTGAGGGCGAACATCAGTGTTAACGCGAAAGTTTTAAGCCACCTGCTTTTCATCCTTTGCCACCTCCAGTTCATCGTTCTGCCCCGGGCTATTTGATGCTTTCCCTTTCACGCCATCATCAACTCCAGCGGAAACTTTTCCTGCTCTAATGGCAAGCGAATGCGTTTGTGGAGTCTTGCTGACTCGTAAACTGCCATGACAACTTCAAAGCCCCTCAAGGCTTTTTCAGCCGAGAGCGGATGTTCAATCTCAACTCCTTCACGGACCATCTTAGCCAGCAGTTGATACGAGCGCTTCATCGCGCCGATGGCATCATCTGCCTCAACTTCGACGGGTCGCCAGATTCCTTTTTCGTCTGGGACAGGTCGCAAATGCCCATCCACAACCTTCGGGCTCCATGTCCCGCCTTTTTCGTCTTGGATGAACAGGTTTGGAAGCGGCTGGTCACCCGTTCGCCAGAGTTGACCTTTTGTGCCAACGACTTCGTAGTCCTGATAAGCCCTAAAGCGCTCCCTAACCTCACCGCAAAAGATTTCAACGCGCACACCGTTGGCGGTCTGGAACACAGCGGTTGCGGAATTTTCCACCAAGTGCCCGTAGCGCCATTTTGGCTTCTCTGGAATTTCAATTTGCCCGAAAACCCATTCAACTTCGGGGTCGCCGAGAAGCCACAAAGCGCTGTCGACGGCATGAGTCCCGTCGGTGAGGAAATCGCCAGCGCAGTTGGCTCTGATGAGAAGGACTTCGCCAATTGCGCCTTGCTCAATCAATTGCCTCGCTGCAACCATCTCCTTCCCCATCCGCCTTTGATGGTTGACAATCAACGGAATTCCCCGTTCCTTACACAAACTCACCATTCGTTTGGCATCGGCGAGGTTTGTTGCCATCGGTTTTTCGCAGCAAATCCCTTTCACGCCAGACTCAATTGCCATGAATGTTTGCTCGGCGTGAAGTGCTGTTGGGGTCGCAATCGCCACGACCTCAGGCTGAACTTCCCGAAGCATTTTCGCGTAACTGACGAAGGGGACCGCAGTGCCAAGTTCATTAGCGAGTTGGTTTGCTCGTTCCTCGTCAATGTCGCAAACGGCTACGACTTCATAATCAGGGAGTTGTGCCATTGCTTTCGCATGAGCCGCTCCCATTCTGCAACCCACAACTGCAGCCCTCAAAGGTTTCGCCTCCATTCACATCGCCTCCAATCCTCTGACGAATTCCAGCGACTTTTTCCAGCAATCCAAAGGGTTCGTGCCTTTTGGTGCGACCATTTCAGTCAGCATAACGAGCCTGTCAGGGTTTGGAGAGCATTGCTTCAAAATGTTGCAGCACTCCCTCAAGGGCACATCGCCCTCTTTCAATGGGGCGCCGTCGAATTTAAGGCAAAGTAGGAAGTTGCCATCCTCGTCCCGCAGAAACTCTCCATACCAAGGTCCCGCAAAGCCCAAATCACCTTCGGTCACCTCCGCAATAACAGCCGACAGGCAAAAGTATAGGACAGAGGATTGCGTGGGATGGGATGCTGTGCTAAACTTTTTACTGCCACGAGGATGGTGCGCCCGTAGCTCAGCTGGATAGAGCACGGGACTTCGGATCCCGGGGTCGGGGGTTCAAATCCCTCCGGGCGCGCCATTTCTCTTTTGTGCCCCTAACTGAGGCTGTTTCAAAACTCCGAAGGCAAATCAGGGGGCGAGATGGCGACACGGACGGAAGATTCTGGGGAACGGGCGACATTGCCACTGTTGTCTTCAGCCTTTATGACCACCGCCATGAACCAACGGGAGACATCAGCAGGCATCCGGTTGACATCCCACTGGGCAGTAAAATTGCCGACAAAGAAATCGCCTTGAAGGGTCAACTCTATCGTTTGGGTCGTTGCGTCGGGATACTTGATTTCTGCCGTCACGCTTTTAACGCCGCTGCCTTCGTCCAGTACTCCCGCTTCTACTTTGACCTGCTTGCCCACATAAACCAAGTTGCTGGGAGTTATCCGAACTTGACGGATTTGAGGTGGCTGTCGGTCTCCCGAAACACCTTCGTGGACGAAGCCTCCCCCAGCGCACCCAATTAGAAGCAGTGCCAACGCTGCTGCAAGCGAAAAAGTTTTCACGCTGTCCATCTCGCTCTACTCTCCCTTCGGGTTTCAAAATCGCCATGTCAGGGCAATGAACCAACCGCTGTTCCCATCCAACCCTCCCCACACGCTTCCGAGCCTCACACCGAAAGAACGAACTTGCGCTTCAACGAAGCCTTCAGTCATTGCCCTGGAAGTGCTTCCCTTTCCAGTTGCTTCCAACCTCCCGATCCCTAATCCCAAGCCGAAGCAGTAAATCACACCTTCCCGCTGCGATGACTCTTGGTCAAAAGGGAAAGTCTTTCCAACGAACAAAACCGTTCCTTTTCCCGTCCTTGGGCTGGCATCGTCTTTGCTGCGGAAGTGTCTCAAGCCCAAGTAAGCGCTTTCAGTGAGTTTCCAATCCACGCCGATTGTCCAATCTCCGTTCAGGTGCTCGCTGAATGGCTTGAAAACTCCAACCCATAACGACCAGCGCGTTTCGGGCTTCGCGGCATCAGCATAAGCGATGCCAACAACTGACAACGCAACCACCAACAAAACCCACCATTTAACCTGTCGCATTGCTCCCTCTCACCTTTTGGAGAAGCGTTTTTACGCTTCGTTTCAACGCAACCTCACTGTCGTCGTTGCTTGCACTTGTCTGCCTTCGTCGTCTGTAGCGGTCATGCGGACGAGATAGATGCCCATAGGCAATTGAACTTCCGATTTATCCCGTCCCTGCCAGATGATTTGGTGGCGACCTGCTGACCTGCTCTGTCCGCTTTCAACCGTTGCAACTTTCCGCCCTGTCATGGTCAAAACTTCAACTTGAGTTTGTGCGGGTCTTGTGAGGGTGAATTGGATGGCGATACCGCGACCGCGCAATGATTCCGCTTTCAAGCCAACGACCCGCAACAGACCTGGTTCTCCATGGACGATGACCAGTTGGAAGGTTCGCTTTTCCGTTGCGCTGCGGTTTGGCGTCAATGTAACGGTAAAGGCAGGTGTCGTTCTCAAGTATCTCCGTTGCCCTGTCGTTTCGTCCACCAAGTAAGCGCTCAAGCCCCTCGGCAAGTAACCCAAGTCTGGGAATTTCAACGCAACTTTCTCAACGCCCTTGTCTGCTTCTAACACCAACCGCCATCGCATTCGCCTGTCGCCATCGGTAACGACAGCACCCCAAGCCCGACCTTGCTCGTCCACCAAGCTCAGCCTAACTGTTTGCCCTTCAGGGCTCGCTGGTGGCTTTTGCGCCCACATTCGGTTGGCGCTTTTGCCGACGACAACGACATCCCTGAACTCGCCCGCTTCCGCTTCAATGCGGAAGAACCAGCCATCCATTTGGCTTCGCTTCCGTGTCACCAAAATACTTCGGCTTTGGGCAGGGACGAGCAACTGACATGGCTCGTGAGCATAGACCCAGTAGCCCTTGAAGACATCCAGCGTGCTGAATTCACCGATGTCAGGGTAGACCAACTGATAGCGCCGCTCGGCATTGCTGTATGTCCACGCATAAGGTTCAACCAAGCGATTATCAGGGTTGACCATCTGAACGGCAGAAGTCTCATTCGGTCGCTTGACTTGAATTTCATTGAGGGGCACAGAACCTGGTCTCGGCAAACCGATGAGGTTCCAGCCTCGTTGCAAGTTCAAGACATATCGCCCATCGCCTGAAACCCTCGCTGGCAAGCCAGTCCATTGCAATGTCTTTTCGGAGGGCAACTTGACGAAGTAACCTTTGCCGGGCTCAATGGTTGGAATTTCGTTGGCATAGCGATACTTGATTTCGCCAGCCTTTTGCGGGTCCCACCAAGCGACTTTTGTCTCTTCAGGCGTGGCGAAGCCGAAAACCGATTGCGGCGAAGGTTCAAACAATTGAATCGGGACAGCAACCAAAGAGACGCCCGCAGGGAGAATGTGAGCCAATCGGACGGCTCGGATTTCGGTTCGGGTTTTGACCGTGTTGTTGAACTCCTCAAGTTCCTCAATCTGGTTGTCAGGGTCAACGGTTGCCGAGATGTCTTCAGAAATCAACTGCTGGCGTGTGGGGTCAAGGGTCAACTCAACGGAAGTTTCAGCGCCAACATCCAAAGCGGGGATGGTCACATCTCCAACCGCTATGTCACGAACCGCAAACCTGACGACAATGTTTTTGGCAGGCTCTGCACCGATGTTGCGGACAAGGGCAGTCAAAACAGTGCGACCGTCTTGATCGGCGCTTCCGATGCCAGCCGCAAGCAAGTCAGGCAAACTCAAGACCGTTACTTTCCCTGCCAACGAAACCCTTGAAGCCAAAGTGATGTTGTCGGCTTCAATGGCAACGGCATAAATTCCCGGCTTGACGAACCTGCCGTTGTCGTCTTTCCCGTCCCACGACACCGCATTTGAGCCCTTCTTGCCATCAATGGTTATCGTCCGAACAGCGTAGCCATCATCTTCCGTGTTTTCGCCTAAGTAAACTTTCACGGTGACTTTGGCATCTTGAGACAGGTTGAAGGCGACGGTCAAAGTCTCTTTGGTCAACCGCATCCGTTCAGGCGTGACGGAGACGCCAGAGATGCTCAACGGTTCTTGGTCTGCCGTGACTGTCGCTTCAACGACATTGGTTTGGCGACCTTCGCGGATGATGGCGATGCGGACACCGTAAGTGCCCGTTGGCGCCATTTCACCGTCGTCTTTCTTGCCGTCCCAAGTCAAGTCGTGTTCGCCTTGAGCGAACGGTTGCTCGTTGGCGAGGGTCTTGACGATTTTGTTTTGGCTGTCAACGACGGTGATGGTCAAAACGGCATCGCCGCTGAGCCTGAAGTGGATGTTGAGGACATCATCAATGCCGTCGCCGTTGGGGCTGAAGGGGTTGGGCGAAACTCTCAAGTCGGTGATTTCAACGGGAGCGCCTAACCGAATAGTGAACCGCCATTCCTTGCGGGCAGTGTTGCCGTCAAGGTCGGTCGCTTCAACGACGACAGTATGCGTCCCTTCGGAAAGGGCTTGAGTTGACTGGTAAGAGAACCTGCGGGTGGCAATGTTGTAAGTGGCGCTGACTTGTTGACCATCCAAAGTCATCCGCAGCGACGAAATGTTCAAGCCAGAAAGGAAGTCCGAAACAGTGACGGCAATGGTTGGAGTTGCTGTCCGAATCACTTCGTCTTCCTTCGGCGTCGGGTCGGAAATAACGGGTGGAATTTCGTCCTTGCTCGTCAGGATAACGATGGTCGGGACAAAGTTGGCGTTGAAGTCTTCAGGCTTCTTTCCCAAAGTAGTCCTGACAAAGCCAAATCCGCTTGTGAAGCGTTGAGGTGTGCGAGCAGTGACGGTGATGGTTTGAGTGGCATTGGGTGAAAGGGGCGGCAAACTCCACGAGTTAGGTGAAAGGGTGATGCCTGAAGTAGCAACGAGCAAGACATTGGTGGCAGGTGAGTTCTGACCGCCGATGTTTTGAACCGTGAAGGTAATTCGCCACTCTGTCTGGCTAACTTGCTGGACTTGGTGGGTGAAACGCAAAAGGTGCGGGAGGGTAACGCCCAAAGACTGTGCATGTTGAATTGCGCCGTCCAACAAGCCCATCGCATTTTGGGTTTCAGTTAAAGCCCTGTCCGCCGCTTCCAAGGCTTTTGTCCCAGCGTCGTCGGATTCGCCAGCAAGGTAACTCCCGACCCGCAGCAGCAACTCCCGGCGATAGAAAGTTGACCGCTCGGCAGCATCGGTCGCTTGTCTGGCACGGGCAGGGAAGGTGTTGTCCCTTTCGGAAGCGGGGACAAGAGCGTTCAGGACGATGGCGAACTTGGCTTCAATGGCATCGCTGACGGCAATGGTCGCTTCACTCAAGTTGCGGGCAAGTCGCATCACTTGATCAAAGTCGCCACTTTGAATTGCCGACTTGACCTGATTGACGACCGAAGTGTATTCGTCCAGTTGCCTGCTTCGGCTTCGGATGGGAGCGAATTGCCTTGTAATTGTCGTCCCTTCCGCATAGGCGAGAACTGGGTGGTTCGGTGGGAAGGGGAAGAAGGGAGCGACAGGTGGGAAGGGGAAGAAAGGCGAAATCAGTTCGGATGGCAGGTCTTCCTGCTGCCATCCAACAGCCTTTACCCAAGCCATCAGCACAGAAACCCTAATGTGCCAGAGAGCAGGTCTTCCAAAGACAACGGTAGCAGCCGAACTGACGGGGAATATTCCGTCAATGATGGAGCCCGTCAAGTTGGCTGTGTCTTCAAAGAGCCCTTTGGCGAACACTCCGGGCGCACTTCCGCTTCCTTCCCATGAGTAACCAGTGATGTTCTCGTAGGTTTGCTTGACGAAGTTAGTTAATGCGGAGGCAGCGGATGAGAAGGGAGCACGAGCAGTTTCGTAGAATTTGCGATACTTTTCAATCCCTGCCTTTATCGCTCCAATTTGCCTTATGGCTTCATTAGTGTCGCCCTTATGTTCGTATCGTCCTAACTGCCTGAAGCCGATGTCTACAGCCTTCTGGAAGAGAAATCTATCTGGGATCATTAATTCCTCGGCAATCTTGTCGGTGATCTTATCTGCCATGCCGAAAAGAGCCTCCACCGAGAACCCGCCAGCAGACTTAATCCGCTCAAGAACTGCATTAAGGACGGAATCCGTCACTTTCTCAAGCAAATTCTTGTTAGCCTTCAAGATCGGGTTGTTGGGGTCACCATCGTCTATCCCAAATTTCTTCAGCATGTTTTTGATGAAACCGAGGATGTCTGCCTTCAATCCATTAACCATCGTTTCTATGGCATCCGCAAGTTCGTCACGGTAGGATTTCAGCGCTTTCTCAACCACATCCTGAAGACCGGGGGTGACTTCTTTCTTAATCGCTTCAATGGCTTCATCGGTTAGCCCTTTGTGCTCTTTCAGATGGGAGTTTATGAGACCTTCCACGATATCAAGATATCTCTCACTGATTGATACACCTTCTTTCTGGGCAAACTCTCGCAATTTGTCCCTAAGCGCCTTGCTCGCGGCTTCGGACAACTTGACGCCTTTACCGACTCCTTTCCCTACCGACAGCAGTCCTGCAATCTTTTCAAACACTTTCAGTTCGCCGGCAAAGAACAGCACCAAATCCACAATTGCGCCGACCAGTTCCTTGTAATACTGCTTCACCATCGGGTCAACTTCGGCGGTTAATCTGAGGGCGGCGTCGGCTCGCTTGATAGCGTCAAGGATGCGTTGGAGTTTTTGCTCGTCGGTCTCGTAACGCAAGTCCCAACGGTATCGGAAAATGGGCTGGTCATTTACAGGGTCAATGAAACCGTCTTGCTCTCGGAAGCGGGGGGTGGTGTAACCGAGTTGCCTTAACCCGTCAAAACTGTGGGCGAACTCTTCAACGAAATCCAAGAAGGGCAAAACGATGGGTCTTTGAAGTTGCAATTCTTTGTTGTTTTCGGCAAGTTCACGCAA
>Ga0080004_1199588_pt1:0-50000 | contig 51221 bp, 39 predicted proteins | sample WasSprMetagenome_FD_69207 | JGI IMG/M metagenome (GOLD analysis project Ga0080004, IMG submission 69207) | Sulfidic aquatic microbial communities from Washburn Spring, Yellowstone National Park, USA - WS (SPADES assembly) (version 2) | ecosystem: Environmental > Aquatic > Thermal springs...
GGCCTCCCATAAGGGCTCTATAACCTTCTGCCGGTACAGGACATAGGGAACATCCCCGGAAAGCACTATCTCTTCGGTTTCGTAATAATGGGCAGCGGGGAGGATGATATCTGCATAATTCAACGTGTTATTGAAGAACTGGTCCACGGCCACCACCAATTCCAGCTTGGGCCATACCTCGCGCAGCCATCTGTTGCGGTCAGAAGTCTGAACCAACAGGTTGGAACAAGTGATATAAAAGGCCTTTATAGGATAGGGATTTTGTTTGATGACTGTATCTTGGAGTTGGACCAAGGGCAGCATCTTAGGAAAGGTTCCCCGGGGGAATAGCCAATTAACGTTATAAACCATAGGATCGAAGCCGGCAAAGAACATACCTAGAATATTGCTCGATTTCCCTATATTGCCAGTAAGACCCAAAAGGGTTATCATGGCCTGGCCGAGGAGATCCGCATGGTGGTAGCGGTCCGCACCATAGCCATGTTTGATACCTCCCGGTCGGTTGGTAGCCAGTAAAGTGGCCACCTTAACCACTACTTCCGAGCTTACACCTGTTATCTCGGCTACTTTGGCCGGGGTATAATCCTGGACGACCGTTTTAAGTAGGCTAAAGACAGTAGCGCATTTAACCCCGTTTACTTCGAACTGGCCTTCTAAGGCAGGCACAATACTGGGAGTATCATAGGGAACTGCCCGCCCAGAACGGGTATCCCACACCAGCGGCTTTTCTCCCTGCCGCAAGAACAACCTGTTATCTTCTCTTACCAGGAAAGGAGCACATGTTTTATTTAAGGTGAATTCCTTATCTACGAGGCCTCTGGTGATGATGACATGAAGCAAGCCTAAGGCAAAGGCTATATCAGTACCTGGCCTTAAGTTGACCCAGGTATGAGCCTTCTGGGCCGTAGTGGTATAAATAGGATCGATAACCACTAGATGGGCACCCTTTTCCACCGCTTCCCAGATAAAATGCCATTCATTGATCTGGCTTTCAGCGCAGGCGCTGCCCCACAAGATAATAGTCCTGGCGTTCACCCAGTCAGCGCATTCATTGCAATAAGCATCGAAAATACCGGTACCCAGAGCAGAGGAAAACCCGATGGATACAGCCTGATCGACGCTACCCGAGGCCAACACGCTCTCTAAAACCCCGGCGAAGCGGTAAGCGCCACCATATCCCCCGTTCAAGAGCCCGTAATTGCCAGACTGATGTACTACAGCTATAGCCTGGGGACCGTACTTATCACGTAACTCTTTGAATTTGCCGGCAATAAAATCTAGCGCCTCATCCCAGCTTATCCTCTCCCATTTACCTTCTCCCCGCTCGCCTATGCGGCGCATAGGGTATTTTAATCTATCAGGGTGGTAAAGGCGCTGGATATGGGTAAGGCCCCGGAGACATATGCGGTTATATTCCGGATCCGGCATGGGGGCAGGAGCTATCTTAACTACCTTCCCTTCCCGGACCGTGACCAGGTGATTGCATGTTTGCCAGCAATTAGGAGAACAGACGGTTCTTACCACCTTTTCCTCCTGGGCTAAAGGAGCAGCTTCCGCAGGAGACAGCCACCGGTAAGCCTTGGTAGCTGACCAGCTTACCCCAGATGTCGCGGCCAGAACTGCCGCTCCTTTTAGAAAGGTTCGGCGGGATATCCTGCCCGACAATCCTTTCTCCTCCTCTCCAGACAAATATTGAGATTGCTTTCACTTTTTCTAGATGGCCGGGTACTCTTCCTTTGTCCCCTCCGCTAAAATAAAAAAAGCCCCCTTTGTATAGAGGGACAAATTTAATAAAGCCTAAGCTTATTTGTTTTCCCTTTGGAGGTGCATAACTTGTAGCGCCAAATACAGGTTCACCAAGGCCTCAATATTATCCAGTTTCAGGGCTGTGATCTCCTCAATTTTCTTTAGTCTATACTTTAGAGTATTGGGGTGGATGAATAGCTTTCTTGCCGTCTCCTGTTGATCACCATTACACTGGAAATATACTTTCAAAGTATTAAGAAGTTCGTAGCCTTGTTCCCGGTCGTAATCTAGCAGTGGTCCAAGGATCCCTTGCCAGAAGTCCCGCAGCTCCAGCTCGCCTAATTTATAAAGCAGGCGGATTATCCCCAGCTCGCTAAAATAAGTGAGGGCTCCTCTACCTTTAAACAGCACCCCCAATTTAAGAGCTGTCTTGGCCTCTTGATAAGCCTTGTAAAGTTCCGTCACTCCGGTATAAAACTCACCCACCCCGGCGGAGAAGGAAAAACTGGGGGATCGCTTTAGAATATATCTCCGCAGCTCCCTTACCCAGTCTTCTATGGCTTTTTTCCTTTGGGGCTTATCCTCCTTTAAAGTGTAAGGTAGAAGGATGACCACCTGGCCCTTGATATCTAAAGCTATCGCCCCTCTCTTTTCGGCATAAGCCACTACTATTTCGTTAAACTTCTCGTTAATTTCCTTAAGTGTGATTTCGCTTGTCGTTGGAAGTCCTTGTTCTTCGTCTAGTTGAAGGACGAGCAAAGCATAAGGCAGGTTTAAATTCCACCCCCATGTCTTACCTCTATCTACCAAGCTCTCAAAGTCTTCGAAGTTATTGTAAAGGATCTCTAAAAGAAATTCTCTCTTATACTTTTTCTCCTGGTTCCGAAGGGCTTTCTCTTTCTTAAGTTCTATTAGTACGGGAAGGGATACCTCAGTAAGAAGATCGCCCAAATCCTTATTTACAGGGCCAACCATCTCCAGGACAAAAAGAAAGCCTTCCAACCGCTCCTCTCCTAAAGGTACAGCCGTGTAATTCACTGGAGACCCTTCATCGTTCCACAGAGTGCCTTTAAGCAAACGTCCTTTCAGTTCTGGCCAAGATGAAGAAAGGGGTACTGGTAGAGGCAGATGCTCAGGCCAAGGATATTGAACCCCTAGGAAAGGTTGGCCTGTCAAGATCCGGTAGGTGGCGTCAGTGATGATTACTGGATTCCGGAATTCCTCGGCGACTATCTTAGCCAGGCCTGTCAAACCTTCTTCCCTCGCCATACTTAAAAGCAGGCGGGTTACAGGTTTAGGTTTCATCCCTCCCACCCTCATCCTTGCTTAGATGTTTCCGAAACATTTCCCAGACCGGGGCACTGGCGCTTGGGGAAACATCCTTTGTTTAAGTCCTTCACTTAGTTGTCTAAAGTTACAAAAAAGAACTTAGAATATTTGGCCTGTTTAACAAGGGTTTTAACCTCCCTGATAAACGGAAACGAAGGGAAGGTCCTGTAAGTATAGGGTCCGGAAGGCCGGGGATTTTATCTACCGTATCTACCAGGCCTCTTTCTCCCTCCTCGAGGTTTAAAGCCCCTGTAGGGCAGGCTTCCACACATACCGGTAGTAGACCAGCATCCAGCCTAGCATAACAAAAATGGCATTTATCTACCTTACCCCTCTCCTGGTCAAATTGGGGGGCTTTATAGGGACACGCTTGGACACATCGGCCACAGCCATCGCAACGACCTGCCTCGTGAATCACCACCCCGTCTCTCCTTTTCCGGTAGGTACGGTGGGGACACACCCGGAAACATTCTGGATGCTCGCAGTGGTTACAGGCTAGGGAAAGATATAAGACTACTAACCCTTCCGGGGTGAGCCACTCTACCTCATATATCCGCCGAAAAGACTGGCCCTCTGCCAAATGATATTCACTCTTGCAAGCCAGTTCGCAGCTACGACAACCGATACAGCGCGTTATATCCAGCAAAAATACTCTGTATCCCATAAGACCTCCTTAAACTAGTAGCCTGCCCTGAAAATATGATGCCGCCTGTACGGCATGAGGGTAAAATAGTTATTTTATACTCGCGCTATATTTACAAAAGTTTCAAAGTAAGCGGGAGCCGGGGCCCCCGCTCCCTCTTTACCCAGGTCGGTTTCCACGCCACCCAATAACCGATTTATCTTTCCACCTGTTCCCCCCTGGTAACAGACGACCACCTGGGGAGGAACCCTTTGCGTCACCAAGACTGGTAAAACCAGTTCTCCCCGGTCGTTGTAAACCCGGACCAAGTCCCCGCTTTTTAGGCTTAACTTATCCGCTATAGCAGGATGCACCCGGAGCACAGGTTCCCAGCTACCAGACATCAACCATGGTAGATTTAAAAATTGGGAATTGTTACCTCCCTGGAGGTAAGGAGTCAGCAATCGGAAGGGATAAGGTGGAGGAGGTGAAAGGGGGGTCGCCAGGACGGGAATGGCCGGTAATCCCGCCTGCCTCGCCTTCGCAGAAAAAAGCTCATATTTACGCGAAGGGGTGGCAAAGCTAGGCTCCCCTCCTCTTTCGGGCATCTTAAGCTTGCGCGGTCCTTGCAGGAGCTCGCGGTAATCCTTGATACCCAGTAGCTGGTAAACATAAGGATTGAATTCGGCCGCTACCCACTCCTCTTCGTCCCCACCAGTAGGGAAATTACAACTTCCAGGCGAGAGTTCATTAAGGCGCGCAGAAAGATTCCAGGCAATCTCCAGATCTGACTTGGATTCTCCTACTGGGGAGATAGCCTGCTGATTGATGGCCACCCACCAGTGCCAATAGCTAGGAATTATTTCCCATTCTTCAAACTGAGTTGTACAAGGTAAAAATAGATCAGCATATTGAGAAGTGGAAGTCAAAAACTGGTCCACCAGAACCACCAATTCCATATTGGACATGGCTTGCTGCAAGGCTGCCGGATCCGGGGCCTGGGATAAGGGGTTGGCCCGGGCAATCCATAAGAATTTGACTGGGGGTTCCTGGGCCGCAAGTAACCCTTCTCCCGCCCTGGTGATGGGCAAGTACCGATGTTCGCCCTTGACCCCCGGTGGCGGCGACCAGTTCCTAGCATGAAAGTTGAATAGATCCCACGTCTGTAGGCTGGCGTAGTAAAGCCCACCACCAGAAGAACCAAGGCAACCAGCTAGAGCAGCCAGGGCGTTTATGGCCCGGATGTTCTGTCCGCCGTTGGTATACCTCTGGAGCCCCATACCCTTCCATAAAGCTACCGGCCGATGCTCTACAAGGATTTTCGCCAGCTCTTCTATGCTAGCTTGGTCCACTCCGGCGACCCGACATATATCAGTATATTTTATTTTGTTTTGGAGATAAGATTTGAACTCCTCCCAACCTAAGAGATATTTTTTAGCAAAATCTTTTTCGTACCATCCCTTTTCTACCAGGTACTTAGCTACCCCCAAGGCCAAAGCGCCATCGCCGCCCGGGTTTACCTGGATATGAAGGTCAGCCTGAGCAGCAGTAGCTGTTATTAAAGGATCGATTACCACCACTAGAGCCCCCAGGCGACGAGCAGCATCTATAAAATGCATCTGATGGAGGGCTGTCCAGGCAGGGTTGGCCCCCCAGATTATAATTGACCGGACGTTCGCCATAGTTTCGGGATCCGGTTGTAGATTGCGGCCCATGTCCAAGAGATTGGCCTCTAAACCGGCTGACCAGCACAAGTTTCCTTGAATTTTGGTTATAAACCCGAGGGCATCAAAAAAACCCTCTACGGCCAAGTGCAAAAGACCGAGGTGTCCATAATGCACATAAAGGGCTATGGGCCAAAGGGAGTCATAACGACCTTTAATTTCCAATATCTTACGCGCTATAATATCCAAGGCTTCTGTCCAGGAGATCCGCCTCCAGTTACCGGAACCCCGGGGTTCCTGACGTAAAGGGAATACAACACGTTCGGGAGCATACACGCGCTGAACATAAGCATACCCCTTAGCGCAGAGGCGTCCCCGGGTAAAGCCATGAAGGGGATCCCCGGCAACTTTCTCTAAGCGCCCGTGCCGGACGTAAGAAAGCATGCTACAAGTACAAAAACAATTCCGTGGGCATACATTGCGGTAAACCTGGTATTCCTTTCCCAGCACCATTTTTTCAGCACGCCTCGATTTCAAGGCTATAAATAATCTTTGAGAAACAGTATGGTAAGTTGGCCTATTTGTTTGGGTAAATTCAAATCGTTAGTAAGGAATATGGTAGCTTGGCTTTCGATTGCTGTAGCTAATTGTATGGCATCGGGTGTACGGATACGGTATTCGGCTCGGATTTCTGCACAGCGGACAGCTATCGGCAGGGTAAAAGGAATGATGGTCAGATTGGGATAGGAAGAAAGTAATATTACATATTCCATACAGATGTCTTCCCTACCAAGCGATTTAGGCTTTACCAGTATTTCTGCCAATGTTAGAGTAGAAGTAACCGCTTGAAATCTCCCTTGTTCTAAAGGGCTAAAAACGTCTTCCTTAAGTATTGTTGCCCTAGGAGCCGCCTCCAAGTAGTAAATAAAGCAGTTGGTATCAAGGGCAATTTTTTTATGACCACGAATAACTTTGGCTAATTCCCCCATGAATCCCGCTCCTTATTGACATAGCTGTCAGGATCTACCCCGTTCCATATCTCGCGGTGGAGACCTAAAAGACGTTCGGCATAACTCTTCGGTTTAGGAATTATTACTATTGTGTTTCCTGTTTTTTGGACTAAAATTTCATCCCCTTCAGACAAGCCAAGGCTTTTCCGGATTTTATAGGGCAAAACCATTTGGCACCTGGCTCCAAGTTTTAGGGTTTCAATAATGATATCCTCAGACATTGAACAAAAACCTCCTACACAATCGACAATCTTTATGTAGTTTTATTTTAAGGTATGAAAAAAGGAAACTCAATACTTAATTTGCCTAAGTTATCTCCTGTTTTGCACCTAGGACAGGCTACTTGGCTTTCGCTGGCGAATACCTTGTAGCGCGCAGGACTTGCATTATTTAAGCATAAGCGGCCAGCGGGAACTTTAGTTTCTAACTTCTACCTTCATAAAGTAGTACCGCAGGTAGGAGGCGGCTTTAGTTAACAGTTCTTCTGGGCAAGGGGGAAGTTGGGCAAGGGTCATATCAATAAGGGAACTTGAAGCCTTAAAGGGTTGCAAAACAAAGCATCTAGCTCCTAAAAGCCATTTTCCTATAGCTTTAAGATCCTCCAGGGTAATAAGAGTAGGAACTACTGTAGTGCGGAACTCATAAGCTATAGGGCTATTTTTAAGAATTTTTATGCTTTCTAAGAGGGCTGTCATCTCTACCTTAGTTCCGGCAAGCAGATCGTACTTTTCAGGAGGCGCTTTAATGTCCATGGCCACGTAATCTAGCAGGTTCTTTTCTAGAAGTCTAGCTAGCACACCCGGCTGGGTTCCATTGGTATCTAACTTTACTTTAAATCCCTTATTCTTTAGTTGAACCAGGAAATCTTCCAAACCTTTACTTAAGGTGGGTTCCCCTCCGGTTACACAAACTGCCTCTACTAGATGGCGCCGTCGCTCTAAAAGCTTTATAACTTCCTTAGCTGGGAAAATAGGTAAAACCTGGGGACGTAAAACCAGATCCGCATTGTGACACCAAGGACAGCGAAAATTGCAACCGCCACAAAAAAGGGTGGTACAGACCTCACCCGGAAAATCCACCAGGCTAGTCTTGTGTACCCCCCTGAAACAGATCCCCTCATAAACTTTTCCCTTCATCCTGCCATTCCCTCCAGCAGGAAGGTCCGGCGCATGTTAAATTCAGCCTGTTTACCTTTATTCCAATTTTTGACCGGCCGGTAGTAGCCCACTATTCTGCTCCACACTTCAGTTTCCTGGCCGCAAGAAGGGCATGTCCATTGCTCCCCTGCAAGGTACCCATGTTCCGGGCAAACACTAAAGGTGGGAGTGATGGTCAGGTAAGGCAGGCGGAAGTTAGTAAAAACCCTTTGCAAAAATTTGCGGCAAGCCGTAAGGTCGGTTATCCTTTCGCCCAGGTAAGCATGAAAGACAGTACCGCCCGTGTACCTGATCTGTAGCTCATCCTGGTGCTCCAGGGCCTCAAAAACGTCGCTCGTAAAATCTACCGGCAAGTGGGTGGAGTTGGTGTAGTAGGGTTCCTCCCCGCCTGAGGTGATAATGTCCGGATAAAGGGATTTATCGAGCCTGGCCAGGCGATAAGAAGTCCCTTCAGCAGGAGTGGCCTCTAAATTGAAAAGCTGCCCCGTCTCCTCCTGGTAAGAAGTTAAAACCTCCCGCATGAAATCCAGCACTTTTAAGGCCAGCCGCCGGCCCTCTTCCGTCTCTATCCCCTTCCCTAAAAGATTAAGTGAAGCCTCGTGCATTCCTACGATACCGATGGTATTAAAATGATTTTCCCAATACCTGCCAAAACGTTCCTTAACATGCCGTAGATAGAAACGGGAGTAAGGGTAAAGGCCTTGTTCCGTTAATTTCTCCAGCACACCCCTCTTTATGAGCAAGCTTTCTTTGGCCAGGTCCATATACTGCTTCAGTTTAAGGAAAAATTCTTCTTCTGTAGAGCTTAAGTATCCTAGCCGGGGCAGATTTATAGTGACTACTCCGATGGATCCTGTAAGGGGGTTAGCACCGAAGAGACCGCCCCCTCTCTTCTTTAGTTCCCGGTTATCCAGCCTCAAGCGGCAGCACATGCTCCGGACATCTTCGGGCTTTAGATCAGAGTTAATAAAGTTGGCAAAATAGGGGATGCCGTACTTAGCAGTCATAGCCAGGATACGCTCAGCCACCGGGCTCTCCCAAGGGAATTCATCGGTGATGTTATAGGTAGGGATGGGGAAGGTAAAAATGCGCCCCCGGGCATCCCCTTCCATCATTACTTCGCAGAAAGCTTGATTTAGCCAATCCACTTCCTTCTGAAATTCACCATAGCAAGCTTTCTGCCGTTTGCCCCCGATTATCACCGGCTCGTTAGCTAGTATCTGGGGTACTACTACATCCAGGGTAATATTAACAAAGGGGGTTTGGAACCCTACCCGGGTGGGCACGTTAAGGTTAAAGATAAATTCTTGCATGGCTTGCTTTACTTCGCGATAGTCTAAGCCGTCATAACGAATAAAGGGCGCGAGATACGTATCGAAGTTAGAGAAGGCTTGGGCACCAGCCGCCTCGCCCTGGAGGGTATAAAAGAAGTTGGCAATCTGGCCCAATGCTGTGCGGAAATGTTTGGGCGGGGCGCTCTCTACCTTCTGGCCTACTCCAGCAAAGCCGGTTTCCAAAAGATCCGCTAGGTCCCAGCCACAGCAGTAGGGCGCAAGTAAACTCAAATCATGAATATGTATGAAACCTTCCTCATGGGCCCGGCGTATTTCTGGAGGATACACTTTCTCCAGCCAATATTTAGAGGTTACTGCCGAGATAATATGGTTGTTTAAGCCCTGGAGGGAATAGTTCATGTTGCTGTTTTCGTTAATACGCCAGTCGCGTCCGTCCAGGTAGTCCTGCACCATTTTCTCTACATTAACTAAAAGATTCCGGAAATCCCTCCACTCCGCGTGCTGCTGGCGATAAAGGATGTAGGCTTTAGCCGTCCGGGCATGCCCGTTCTCTATCAAAACCTTTTCTACTAAATCCTGCACATCTTCCACTGTAGGTAAACGATCTGTAAATTTCTGGGCAATTAGTGCTGTAACCTGGTTGGCCAGTTCGCAAGCCAGCCTCCGATCCTGGCCCCCTACAGCTTTAGCTGCTTTAAAGATGGCATTGATTATCCTTTCTTGGTCAAAATCAACTACCCGGCCATCTCGTTTGATTATTTTCTTGGGTAACACCTTTGGCTTCCCCCTTATCCTGGGTTAAACCTGCTTTCGTATCAAAGTGGCGTTTCGACATAAAAAGGGAAATTCCTTCCCTAAAAATTGTACACTAAAACCACCAAGTAAAACCAGCAATAATACTACACTAGTAATACGCGGGGGAAGCGGATTACCAAAGCTTAAAAACAGGTTTAAGTTGGGCGCCCGGTCTATTTACCTCGCTCTTTTAACGATTACTACAGCGGCAGCAAAAAGGGCTAAGGCGTAGGCCAGCAACACTACTAAAGAGAAAGGTAAGAGCTCCCCCCTCTGGGCTAGGGCCCGCAAGGCATAACTTGCATGGGTAAGGGGGAGGACATTGATGATATAAGTCACAAGACGGGGCAAATGTTCTGGTGAGAAAAAGGTCCCACTTAAGAAGGACATGGGTAAAATAACAAAGGTAGAAAAGTTAGACATATCCTCGTGGGAGTTGATGGTCATGGCCGCCACCACTCCCAGAGCAGAAAAGAGAAAGCTGGTCAAGATAATTATTACAAAAAACCATAGATCAAGGAACATAGAAGATCCAAAAAGAAAAGCCAGCACCAGGATAATAAGGGAAGCCACTAGCCCCCGCACAGTGCCACCCAAGGTAATACCTAGTACTAAACTTATGCTGCTTATGGGAGCCAGGAGATATTCTTCTAGGGTTTTATAATACAAGCGGCTCATGTTAAGGGAGAAACCGACAGCATTGAAGCTCGTGCTCATGGCCGAAAGGGCAATAATACCAGGTACTACAAAGTCCAGATAATTATAGCCATTAAGCCTTATCCCCCTACCTAAACCCCAACCGAAGGCTACAAGATAAAGAAGAGGGCTCACGAGTCTCGAGGCTACGAACTTGTAAAAAGTGCGCCTGAAGGCCAGCATCTCGCGCCAGAAAACAGTATAAAACTCGATTTTTATCACCACCTTAACTTAAGGCGTATCTTAGTTAATCTGCCTCGACCTTGCGGCCGGTCAATTCTACAAAAACATCTTCTAAGTTGGACTCCCTTATAACTATATTGCCGGAGAACTCGCGCACATAGGCTAGAGCCTCCTCTCGGGAAGAAAAGAAGCGGTATTCTGTTTCCTTATCCTTAAAAGTTTCCACTACTATCCGCCCTACTTTTTGCTTTAGCTCAGCCGGGCTTCCCAAGGCGATGAGTTTACCCTTATCCATAATGCCTACCCGGTGACAAAGGGCTTCGGCCTCTTCAATATAGTGGGTGGTAAGAAGAACGGTCACCCCTTCATTATTTAGCCGACGGATAAGGTCCCAGATCTTGCGCCGGGCCTGGGGATCCAGGCCTACAGTAGGCTCATCCATAAAAAGTACTTGGGGCCTGTGGAGGAGAGCTCTTATGATCATAAGGCGCCGTTTCATTCCTCCAGAGAAAGTACCCACCAGATCGCCCGCCCGCGCTCTAAGTTCCACAAAATCTAGAAGTTCCTCTATCCTCTGGCGCCTCTCCAGGGTAGGTATATGGTAAAGCCGTCCATGGAGCTCTAAATTCTCCCAAGCAGTAAGTTCATTATCAAGGTTAAAGTGCTGCGGCACTACACCGATAACCTGGCGCACTTTGGCGAGATCCCGGCGTATTTCATAGCCCGCAATGTAGGCTTCGCCCGAAGTAGGGCGCGTGAGCATAGTCAACATGCGAACAGTAGTGGTTTTCCCCGCACCATTAGGCCCCAGGAGTCCAAAAATTTCTCCTTCATGTATCCTTAAGTACAGATTATCTACTGCCCGGATCTGGCCATAGCATTTAGTGAGGCCCAGGATTTTAATCAACTGCTCAGTTTTCACCCTTTCTAATGACTTGGAGAGCAAAGGATGTGGAACCATAGTTGTTTCTTAACTGGGTATTCTACTTAAAAACTCTAAATCCCTTCTTTTAAAGGCCCCTGCTTTTAGATGGTTTTCGGCCACTATTTTAAGTAGTTAACTGGTGCAACCGGTATCACTTGCAAACCCCAAGGCGATTCATTTACTGCTGCTTCTATACCATAGACCATTTTGATATTTTCTGGTGTTAATACGGCCTTAGGTACCCCAGCCGCAAAAATACATCCCTGGTATAAAAGAAGTAAACGATCAGTATAGCGGCCAGCTAGATTTAAATCATGTAGAACAACTATTACTACCCGGCCATAGCTTTTGGCTAGTTCCCGCATAAGCGCCAGGACTTCCAGCTGATAGCGCACATCCAGCGTAGCCGTTGGCTCATCCAAAAGAAAAACTTCGGGTTCCTGGGCCAGGGCACGGGCAATAAACACCTTCTGTCTCTGACCGCTGGAAAGCTCATGGAGCTGCCGATCCTCCATGCCAGTCAACCCTAAGTAGGCTAGAGCCTGGGAAACCACAGCCAGATCCCGCTGGCTCACTCCCCAGGTAAGGTGGGGCCTGCGTCCCTGGAGAACTGCCTCTAAAACTGTACAGGAAAAGGCCTGCCCGTTACCCGGTGGAGGCACATAGCCTAGATAACGCCCTACCTCCCGGCCACGCAAGTTAGCCAGGCTTTTCCCATCCAGAAATATGGTTCCCAGGCGAGGCCGTAAGACCCTGGCCAAGAGCCGCAAAAGAGTACTCTTCCCGGAACCGTTGGGGCCTACAATTCCTAAGACCTCTCCAGGTTCCACTTTAAAAGTCACGTCTTCCAAAACCGCTACACTCCCGTAGGAAAAACAAACCCCTTTTACTTGAAGGCGCACCTCCAAGTCCCTCCTACTACCCCCACCACTGTCTCTTCTTCTTAACCAGCAAGTAGATAAAAAACGGCGCGCCAATAAAAGCAGTAATGATTCCCACTGGCAACTCAGTAGGCGCTATAATAGTCCGGGCCAGGGTATCGGAAAGAAGCAACAGCACTGCCCCCATCAAGCAGGAAGATGGTATAAGAAACCGGTTGTCGCTGCCAATGAGCAGGCGGCAGATATGGGGCGAAACCAAGCCTATAAAGCCAATAATCCCCGTAAAGGCAACTGCTGCCGAGGCGACCAGGGTAGAAAGCCCTAGTGTGAAAAAGCGGACCCGCTTTACATTTACCCCTAGGTTTGCTGCCACTTCTTCCCCAGCCCCCAGCACGTTTAAGTCCCAGGCAAAGTAGAGGAGTCCCAAAATAGAACCCAAAACTATGGGCGCTAGCACCTCTACAGTCTGCCAGTTCGCTCCCCAAAATCCTCCCATCAACCACACTACCAGTTCCCTTAAGGCCTCATGGTTGGAAATGTACTTTAAAAGGGAGACGCCAGCCTGAAAGAGATAGCCAACAGCTACCCCTCCCAGCACCAACACCTCTGGGGCTAACCCCTTAAGGGCAGCTAAACAAAAGGCCAAAACCATGGTCAAAGCCCCGAAAATAAAGGCGTTGGTAACGATCAGCCACTTGGAAAGAGTCAAATAGCTCCCGCCCAGTAAACCTGTCCCCAGTACAATGGCCATGGCCGCTCCAAAGGCTGCTCCGCTAGAAAGACCTAACGTATAAGGAGAGACCAGGGGGTTGCGTAAAACCCCCTGCATTACTGCCCCGGCACCGGCTAAGCTCATCCCCGTAAGGACAGCCAGAAAAACGCGGGGAAGGCGGAGCTGCCAGACCACTGTTTCCGCCAGCTCATTTTCTGGGAAAGTCTTTAGGCCCCAATGGGAGAGGATAGCCCTCCCCACATCCCTTACACTTATCCCGGCAGCTCCTAAAGCCGTGGAAAAAAGTATACTTCCCACAAGCACGCCCAGCAAAATAATGAGAAAAAACACCTTGCGACCAGTATGACGGGAATAAGCCTTTCTAATAGCTGGTAAATTCTCTTCCGCAAGGCCATGTACTTGGCCCAGTAGGTCCATAACCCGTTGAGCTCCTCTCTGGTTAAAACTACCCCAAGAGGAATTTATCCAAATTAACGAGCTTGCGGATAAACCCACGTTCCTTTTAATTCTAACCCGTGAAACCGGCTTAAAAATTCTTTATGGATAGCCTCAGGATCAAGGTCGGCAAAAAGCTTTGGATAAAGCCACTTGGCAAAGTAAGCTATACCCACCGACGCTCGTGGGCCGGTGTAAATTTCACTAGAGATGACGTAAACCCGGCCCTCTTTTACGGCTCGGATCTGCTCCCAGCCGGGACGGGAAATAATCTGCTCCCGCATTTTCTTCATCCCTTCCTCAGTGACTCCATAGCCATGTTTAACACGACTACTAGCAGCTTTAATAATAACCTGCGGGTTTTTGCTCACTACCCACTCCGGGCTAACCGTAGGGTAAGGGACAGGCTCATTCGCTGCAATATTTTTCCCACCAGCTAGTTCCAGCATCTCCGCCCCGCCGGAACCGGGTCCGTTGGCACTATAATCAGTATAGCCTTCCAGGTAAACAGGTACCTTCTCCTCGGGCTTAAGGTCTTTTACACGTTCCGTAACCTGCTTTAAGGACTTTTCAAACAGGGCTACATATTCCGCGGCTTCTTTTTCCTTGGCCAGGATCTGGCCTAGGGTTTTTATGTCCTGAGCCATGGTTTTTACTTTGTAACAGTCCAGGTAAACTAAAGGTATGCCGGCAGCCTCGATCTTTTGAGCCAACTCGGATTTGAGGAACTTTCCGTAGCCAAAAACAATATCCGGCTTAAGTTCTAAAATCTTTTCCACGCTAGGGGTAAAAGCCTGTCCCACTTTAGCCTTGTCTTTAATAAGTGGTGGGAAGTCAGCAGTATCAGCTACCCCTACAATTTTATCTTGAGCTCCCAGGGCACAGATCACCTCCGAGACATCGCTGTTGACGGAGACTATGCGCTGGGGTGGACAGGGAACTTCTACCTGCCGGCCTAAAGAGTCGGTGATGGTAATTTTTCCCTTGGCTGGCTGTGCCGTCTGTTTTTGAACGCAACCTGTTAAGGTCGATAAAACAAGCACTAAACCAATTGCTAATCCTAAAATCCTCCGGGTTTTCACTTTTTAAAAACACTCCCTTCCTCAAAACTTTAGGGTAACTTTTCTTTAATCTCCCGCATTTTAGCTCCCCAATCGGCTACCTCTTCAGCGGTGAGGATGTCAATAGCGCCTCCCTGGAAGTCGCCTTTAACTTCGCCCATCTTCTCCTCTAGCCATCCTTCAATCTCCAGGTAATATTCTTTTAAGCCCTCCAGCACCTCGGGGTCGGCGTTCCACAGGCCCCGCTGGTGGGCCTCCAATAGCCTGCGAGCGATTTCCTCCAAAGCCCAAGGATTGTGCTCTTCAAAGAAGCGACGGTTTTCCTCATTTAACACAAAGGTCCGGGTAATATCATCAAAGATCCAGTCATCCACTTCCTGGGTAGTAGCTTCCCAACCGAAGACCCGTCCGATTCTCTTGGAAATGTCTCCAGCGCCCTTGTAGCCGTGCCTCTTCTGGCCTTCGATCCACTTAGGATTGAGTAATTTGGTACGTACCACCCGCCGAATTTCCTCTGCCAAGGTCCGCACTTCCACGTGCTCGGGCTCCCTAGTGTCGCCGTAGTAGGTCTTCACCTCTTTACCAGAAGCCACCCGGGCAGCAGCAGTCATACCGCCGTGGGTACCGAAATAGCAACAGCAGCCAAACAGGTCGTATTCGTCGGTGACCACCTTATTGTAGGTAATGTCTACAGTCTTAAGGCTAGCCTTAAGCTGGCGGAAGGCCTCTTTCCCAAAGACGCCCTTGCCGTAAGCATAGCCGTTCCAGTAAAGGAAGATGTCCGCCAGGTCTTTTTCATCCTTCCAGGCCGAAGCGTAAACGGCCAGGTTCACCCCCGCCTGGTAAGTACCTGGCTTGGAAGCAAAGATGCGGAAGGTGGCCTCTCTAAAGGCCTGCGGGTCCTTCTGGCCGTTCAGTTGCTCTAACGTGTGCTTGCGCACGTAATTCTGTTCTAGGGGCTCCTCTAGAGCTGCCACAAGCTGGATAGCCTCATCCAAAAGCTCTATACAATTGGGGAAGTTATCCCGGGTGATACCAGAAACCCGTACAGTCAGGTCAATGCGCGGACGCCCCAGCTCTTCTAGCGGAATAACCTCGATACCCGCTACCCGGCCGTTGGGCAGCCACTTGGGCCGCACACCCAAAAGGTAGAACATTTGCCCTAAGCCTTCACCATCTGCCCACATAATGTCGTTAGCCATCCAGTAAAGGGCAATGTTCTCTGGGTAACGGCCCTCTTCGGCCAGGTGTTTTTCCAGGATCTTCTCCGCTAGGCGCTTGCCTACTTCCCAGGCCGCGCGGGTAGGCACCCGGTAGGGGTCGAGGGAATAAAAATTCCTTCCCGTGGGTAGAACATCATCCCGCCCCCTGGTGATAAGCCCCGAGGGGCCAGCAGGAATATACTTGCCATCAAAGCCGGCCAAAAGGGATTCTATCTCCTCGGAGGCTTCAATGCGCTGGTTCAAATCCAACACCCGAGGCAAAAGGGCGTTTACTTCCGCCAAAGCCTCAGGGCAGAGGAACTTATCCCCTAAAACCTCCTGGGCAAAGGCGGGGTCCACTTCCTGGCCTTTTAGGAAACGGCCAATAAAGGCCTTAGCCGCCGTCTCAATTTCTTCCAGAAGAGCGCCGTAGGATTTGCCAAAGCGTAAGGAAAACCTCCCCTGGTCAGCCAAAAGCTCGGCCAGATCCAGATCCATAAGCTTGGCCACGGCCCGGCGCAAAGAAACCTTTTCCCCCACGTCAAAGCGCAAGATAGAGTTAATGAACTCTATGCGCCGCTCTCCTTGCGGTAGCTCACCAAAGATGTGCTGGCCGTCCTGGATTTGCGTGTTGCGGACAACCGAGAGCACAGCATGGGCCTTTTCAGCTACGGCGGCGAAGTTCCCATGGCCGTCTTCCACAGGGATTTGTTTATCCAGGTTGGTCTTTTTGATCTCTTTAATAATTAAATGTTCTAGGGTATGGGCCCGGGCCGGATCGGCTACCTTGGCCTTTTCGTACTCCTCCAGATACCGCTCCAGCTCGGCCAACTCGTCGTAAAGTCCACCCCCAGTCATCACCGTCTGCATGTGGTCTACCAGGGTGGCGTAGCTTCTCCTTTTGGCGATGGTTCCCTCCGGCGGGTTATCCGCATTATAAATGTAAAGGTGGGGGAGAGTGCCGATGGCCAGATCAGGATAACATTCCCTGGAAAGGCCCACTCCCTTGCCGGGTAAAAACTCTAGGTTACCGTGGGTACCTACATGTACAATTACATCCGCTCCAAAGTCCCGCTCTAGAAAACGGTAAGTAGCCAAGTATTGATGGGGAGGCGGGAGGTCTGGGTCATGGAGAATCTTGCAGACCTGTCCATCACAGCGGGCACCGGCGCATCCCCGCTTGGGCTGTACACACACCACGGCGTTGCCATACCTAACTCCAGTTATAACAATCTTACCCTGGTAGACCATGGCCGCAGGTACACCATTCTTAGGTTCTCCCGGCGGGGTACCCCAGGCCTGGATAACCCGTTCCTTCACCCGGGGGGAGAGCTTATCGAACCACTCTCGGTACTCTTCCACAGTCATAAGCTTTAATGCTCCGCCTTTAGAAACGATCTCTTCCACAGTAGTCCAGCGGAACTCAGAAATAGCTTTACGTTCCATTATGGTATCGATTAATTCCTTGCCGCTCGCTGGTGCTTCCACCCGGTAACCCTCTTCTTGCATCCGCTTTAAAATCCTGGCCACGCTCTCTAAAGTATCCAGATTAGCACCCCCGCCTACCGTGGCCTCTACAGAAGCGCAAGGGTTGTTATGTAGGATAAAAGCCACACGCCTTTTCTCCACCGGTTTCTCTTGTAAATTTATCCATTTGGCCACACGATCAGCTAGGCGCTCCACCCGTTCCAGCACCGGCTGTCTTACTTCCAGCTCTCCTTCCCTCTGGGCCCCACCCAAAAATATAGGCTCGATAACCCCTTCAAATTCAGGTAAAGCTATGCTCCAGGAGATGTCCTGGTTTAATCCCTGGGGATCGGCCAACCATTCCTCAATGGTCTTATAAAAGGAAATGACAGGCTGGAAAACGGGAACCCCTAGTTCCTTTAGGATATTAACACCAGAGGCCGCGACCCCTTCCTTAATTACCTCATCTGTGCGGGCCCGGGCTGTTAAGAAAAAGGAAATAAGCTTAAGGAGGGCCCTTATACGGCTCCGGCCGGGAGATTCTAAGAAAAACTCCCTAACTATCTCCCCCGCACCCTTGGTGCCCAGGCTTTCATCTTTGAGGGGGTAACAGAAAACTGGAACAACGCCTAAGCCCCGGGCCTCTAACGCTCGAATAAGGGCATCCTCTACCTCTAGGTTTCTATTCACCCAGTGGTTGCGGGCGAAGAGAATGCCCACTAAGGGAGATTCGCGCTTATACCAGGCCAGATAATCTTCTATGGAAGAAAAACAGAAAGGGGCCTCAGGGTGATAAATTCCGTCCCAGGGGTAAATCAACGGTTCCTCCACCTTAAAGGGGGCACCTAGAACCGTGGCGGCGAGGTAAATAAAGAGGCGAGCGAAATTTTCTTCCCCATTTTGTACAATGTACTCATACCCCTTGGCTACAATTTCTGCAGGCACTGTAGAAAGGGACCATAAGGAGGGGTCATGGGCTAAAGAGACCACCGGCCGGTTGAGCTCCCGGAGGAAACCCTCCAGTTCTTCCCAAATGGTTTCCCCTGTAGAACGGTAAAGAAAGATGAGATCAGAAGCAGCCAAGTCCGCCTGGGCCATCTTTAGATCTTCTTTTCCTTCTTGCAAGTTGCGGGCAGAATATACCTTTACTTTAAGGCGATCCTGTACCTTGGCCGCTGCCCTGCGCATGGTGGTAGCGTAACTGTGCCATACAATGGCGGTGATTTTCCGCATGGCTTTTTCCACCCCGCTAAAAAGAAAAAGTAAAGGCCACGAAAAAACCTGTCCTCCTTGGCAGGAGTTAAGGCCTCCGTGGCCTTCCTTTAAGATTCAAGCCACGCACATACTTAAGCTACCAAAGATAGCTCTCTATACTCACCCCGGTGGCTCCGGCCACCTTTATTTTAATAAAATATTATTCGCCCTGTTTTTTTTACTTCCTCCTATGACCCCATGGTCTATCTACTCCCTAAAATCCCCGCTAGCTTCTCATAATCTAACCTTAAGTCCTGGAAGGGCTGGCGCCGCATGCGGTGGATTAGGGCCAGTTCGGCAGTTTCCCGGATGTCCTCTTCAGTCACTTGTGTACGCCCCTCTAGGGCAGCATGGGTCTTAGCCGCCTTCATCATAACGAGGTCCGCCCGATGCCCATCTACTCCCATCTCAATAGCTGTCCGGGCTATTAAAAGAAGCATTTCCTCAGGAATATAGACTTGGGGTAAAAGCAGGCGGGCTTGCACAATCTTTTCTTGTAATTTCCGCTGCTCCTCTTCCCAAGCTAAAAGGAAACCAGCCGGGTCATCTTCAAAGGCCGCCCGGCGCTTTACAATTTCTACCCTTAAAGCCGGATCTGTAACCCCTGTAATGTTTACACATAAGCCAAAGCGGTCCAGGAGCTGTGGCCTAAGTTCCCCTTCTTCCGGGTTCATAGTACCGATTAAAATAAACTGGGCCGGATGAATGAAGGATACCCCTTCGCGCTCGACAATGTTAACTCCCATGGCCGCCGCATCCAGCAAAACGTCTACCAGGTGATCGTCCAGAAGGTTAACTTCGTCTACGTAAAGGATACCCCGGTTAGCCAAAGCTAAAATCCCTGGTTCAAAACGCTTTTCACCCTTTTTTATAGCGTGCTCCACGTCCAGAGTTCCTACCACCCGGTCCTCAGTAGCGGAAACTGGCAAATCCACCACCCGCATCTTTCTTCTTAAACGGGGAAGCTTCTCCCCATTATCTAGACGCTGTCGGCAGCCCTCGCACATAGCAGTAGGGTCGTCGGGATCACAACTGAAGGGACAATCAGCCACCACCTCTATTTCAGGTAGGAGCTGGGCTAAGGCCCTGACCGCCGTAGACTTGGCAGTACCCTTCTCCCCCCGGATAAGCACCCCAGAAAGCTTGGGATTAATAGCATTTAAAAGCAGGGCCTTTTTCATTAAATCCTGCCCCACTATGGCAGTAAAGGGATAAACGTATCTCTCCATAAATTGCCTTCCTCCCCATCTCTTAGAAAGACCAAAATTAGCGCTAACCTTGGTCGGAACAAACCACTCTAAAGAGGTGTTTTCTTCGCGGTACTGGGTGATGGAAGACACCAATCCTAGCTTTATGAGCTACCTTTAAGGGCCCGTATGGCTTTAACTAGGGTATCAGCCTTCAAATCTTCGATTTTGTAATACTGCGCTTCAAGCCCTTCTGCTAGCCTTCGGGCTAAACCAAAGGAAAGGTATCCATCTTTTTCTACATCTATTACCAGGGTTTTTATCCTTCTCTCCTCCCGAATAACCCCGGCTACCCGCTGGACATCTTCCCAGGGCTTGCCTCTTGTTAGGCTCACATTAGCCCTACCGTCAGAGACAATTATCATCATGGGCGCCAGGTAAGGATCTTTAAGCAAGTGAGCGCGTAATACTTCATAGGCTTTCCATAACCCAGCAGCCAGGGGAGTACGTCCCCCGGTAGGAAGCTCAGCCAGGCGCTTTTCGGCCAGCTCTACGCTGTTGGTGGGAGGCAATAAAACTTCAGCCTTTTCCCCCTTAAAGGCTACCATACCTACCCGGTCCCGCTTCTGGTAAGCATCTATAAGTAGAGAAAGTATAGCCCCCTTGGCCGCCACCATGCGCTGCTCAGCACCCATAGATCCCGAAGCATCCACTACAAACAACAGGAAATTCCCGATGCGCCTCTCCCGCACTTTTTCCCGTAGGTCAGAACTTTCAATCACCAAGGCTAGCCCATTCCTTGGCCTTACGTTTTGGTAAGGTGCAGCAGCCCGTAAGGTGGCATCAAAAGCTAGATCCTGTCCACCGCGCCATAAGGTAGCCCGAACATAACGGCCAAGCTTGGTGGGAGTCCTGGTCCGCGAGCGCCGACCAGAGCCTCGGCGTAATTTGCGGTCCCGCTGGTATTCGATCCGCTTTACCGGGAAGGGTTCACCCAAGGCAAAAACTGTTTCCCGACCGGGTGAAGGAAGTCCCTCTGTCTTACCCTCCTCCTGAATTTCTTCTGTAGTTAAACCTTCCTCCCTCCTGGGGGCGCTAGAAACCTCCCGCGTAGAATCGTCCTGTTCAAAAGGTAGCTCTCCTCTATTTTCCTCATGGTGCTCCACTTCATCTTGAGGGGGAGGCGAGGGATTCTGGAGATGCTCCTCAAAATCCTGCGGTGGCATTATTTTACGCCGCCGGTGGTATAAAACGAGATCAGCCACCCTTTCTACATCTTTAGCTTCTACTACCCCGCGCCCCTCCCAGGCGGCCAGAGCCCGGGCAGCTTCCGCCATAGTGATCTCCGCCCGCTGCCCGGCCGCTTTAGCTTCTTCCACAAGTTCCGCAATAAGGGCTAGTACCGGTGGGGGCAAGGTAACCTGCGGTAAGAGGGCACAAGCTTTTTTGATTCTTTCCCGCATCTCTTGTTCTTGCTCGGCGAAAGAAGCTAGAAAACCTAAGGGATCGTTATCAAAGGCTTCCCTTCTTTGGAGGATGGCCACTCTATCCTTAAGGTCAGTTATTCCCTCCACCGGTACACAGAGGCCGAAGCGATCCAAAAATTGGGGCCGTAGTTCCCCTTCCTCAGGGTTCATGGTGCCTACCAAGACAAACCGAGCAGGGTGGACAAAGGCTATACCCTCACGCTCTACCACATTGACCCCTGAAGCAGCTACATCGAGCAATATGTCTACCAGATGATCATCCAGAAGGTTAACTTCATCTACATAAAGGAAACCCCGGTTAGCCTGGGCTAAAATCCCCGGTTCAAAGCGTCGCCGGCCCTGGCGGAGGGCATATTCCATGTCAAGGGAGCCTACCACCCGGTCCTCGGTGGCTGAAACGGGAAGATCCACTACGGGAACCGGGCGGGTAACGGAGGCTAAAGTCTCGCCTGCTGCTCGACGTTCCTGGCAGAAGGGACAAAACCGGACGGGATCCCGGGGATCACAGTTGCAAGGGCACCCGGCCACCACCTCAATTTCCGGCAAGAGATTAGCTAAGGCCCTCACCGCCGTGGACTTGCCAGTCCCCTTTTCACCCCGCACTAGTACCCCGCCTATCCGGGGGTTGATAACATTAAGGATGAGGGCTAACTTCATCTTGTCCTGGCCTATAAGGGCAGTAAAGGGATAAACATAACGTCGATAGGTCGGCATAATGGCTCTTATTTCCTCCGTTAGCCAAAGGATTAGATCTCCTAGGGAAAAATTAAGGCCACTCTGACCCCTCCCCCTCCCAGGGGACCCCGAGGCCTCCGTGGCCTGTAATATGTATTCTTTTAATTCTCCATACTACGCTTATTTCCTCCTTCTTTAGGGTAATCCTTAAGAGCTTTTTTACCCCTTAGGGAACACTTACTTCCCATATACCCTATCCATCGCCTATTACTTTATTCACCAAGCTTATAAACCACTTTCCTAAACAAGTTACCGGATCCTTTTCTTTAGAAAGGAGAAGGTCTCCCGGTCCTCCCAGGTAGCCCTGGATAAACTTATAGCCTGCCTCCAGCACAGTTTCAGCCGGTAAAAGCCCCCATTCGTATTCGTCACACAAATGAATTAAGCCTGCCGCCAAAGCTACCAAGGCCGGATCTTTTTCTATCTGAACCAAACATTTTAGGTACTGGTCCCGGTTAAGATTAAACCCTTCCCGGACAGCCTGACGCCAGAAATCTTCCGCTCGCCACCCATACCGCTCAAGTCTTACCAAGAAGCTGCACTGGCGCTCTGGATTTAGCCCAGTTTCCTTCTCCAGCGCTTCCTTGACGGCCTCCTTTACCGCTACACCTATCAGTTCTCCCAATTTGGAATGCTTACCAGCATCAGAAAACATATAAGGAGATTGAGGATTGGCTACCGCAATTATTTGATCAGTCCCTGATCCGGTAGCAATGCCCCGGGAATAACGGCTGGGGGCCATAAGCTCCTGGAGGGCGGCAGCCTTGGCTTCCGTAGCTGTAATTAGTGTACGTACCAGGGTAGGGGGAGGAAGGTTGCCTTCGATAAGTAGAATGATGTTAATGGTCCCGGGGGTAAAAATCCACTGGCCATCGATTTCATAATACCGCGCTGGATCTCCAGCCCGGCCCCCGTTAACATCTACCCCGGCAGTGACTATGGCGCTAACTTCTAACTCTCGAAAGCTTATAGTTTTAACAGCAGCATTTTCCATATGAGCTGCTGTAAATAACCCCGCCGTATGTTCCCGGGAAAGCCCTAATGTATCTACCAGATAATCAAAATAGCCCTGGAGGCTCCCCCCTGGTAAGGTGGAAGGAACATGTCTATCTGCGGGAATGTGGTGGTTGAATATAGCTTTTAAATCCTCCCGGTATCCGCCGTTAAATCTCGCTGTGCTTACTACCCGGCGGGGGCCAGGGAAATGGACAATAAGGGTGTCCTTCTCAATCTTATACGGGAGCATGGCCTGCTTCCTCCCTATCTGCTTTAGGTATAAGTCCGCCCCTTCCTACACTTGCACAAGGCGAAGCCTGGTTAACCTCTGCCCAGGCCTCCTGCCTAGGCCTCTCCTGGGGCTTACAGAAATAATCTATTAGGTTTTTCCAGTTAGAACAGTAAATAAATCCTTGAGCTAGGTTTCCATAAAGATTAAAGGCCTCCTTCTGAGATCGTAAAGTATAAACTTCTTTGCCCCTGGCCACAGCCTGGCGAAGGAGTTCTAAGTTTCGCCTATTTAATAACCCCACGGGGTACCCAGCATCCACCACCCAACTTACCCGCTCCAAAAGTTTACTCGCCTTTTTAAAGGCCTCTAAACTTATTTCCTCGAAGGGCCTCTCACTTATAATGGTAGCCCCTACAGCCCGAGCAATATAGTAATCAATATCATTTTCGTGAATTACCCCTGTAAGGATACCAAACCCCCTCTTGGCCAGAATGCGATACAACGTAGCCGCCCTTCCTCCTCCACCGAATACGTATATTTCGGGATAGCCCCTTGCTTTTAACTCCAGGCTTCCCAAGTATTCATTAAAACAAGCATCCTTAATATCATATAGTTCAGCTATTATGTTCTCTGTTAAAATCTCTTCTGGCGGCCCCCAAGCCAAAATTTTTCCATTTTTAACTAGTATGGCTAACTCACAGGTTTTAAGAGCGAGATCTAGATCATGCAAAGAAGCAATTATGGTAATACCCTTTTCCCTGGACAGTTGACGTAAAATAGAAGTGACTTCCAGACGGTGACGTACATCTAAATGGGTGGTCGGTTCATCTAAGATAATCAGTTCAGGATCCTGGGCCAGGGCCCGGGCTAACAATACTTTCTGTTTTTCCCCATCGCTTAACTCACCAAAATATCGAAAGGCTAGGTCCTGGGCATGGACTAAGTTTAAGGCTTCCCATACCTTTTTATTATCTTCTTCCTTAAGCCGGCCCCAGATTCCGGTATAGGGATAGCGCCCCATGGCTACCAGATCAAAGACTCTCAATAATTCTACCGATACGCGCTCTGTCAGAACTACGGCCATATGTTTAGCCAGATCCTTAGCTAGGAGGCGGTATAAGCTTTGGCCTTTAAGATAGACTGCCCCTTTCTGGGGAGCCAGTAACCCGGCCAGGCAGCGTAGGAGGGTAGATTTCCCCGACCCGTTAGGTCCTAAAAGGCAGATAAACTGACCCTTAAAGGCTTTAAAATTTACCCCCTCCACTACCTTACGATCCCTGTAGCCAATAGCCAGCTCCTTAGCCTCCAGCACCTTCATAAAGCCGTCCTCCTTTTAAGCAAAAGGCTTACTATTAGAGGTGCGCCGAAAAAAGAAGTCAGGGCGCTTACGGGTAATTCTACAGGGCTAAGTATTGATCTGGCCAGCAAATCACAGAGGCTAGTAACTACTGCGCCAAGTAAAACTACAGCAGGGAGAAGGATTCTGTTATCGGAGCTGCCCAAGAGGAGCCTGGCCAGATGGGGGACGGCCAGGCCGATAAAGGCCACCGGCCCAGCAAAGGCGGTGACAGCACCTGTAAGGGAGCTAGCTAAGACCACTATAGCTACCCGCAAAGCCCTGATACTTACTCCCATACTGCGGGCGTAGTTTTCTCCTAATAAAAAGGCATTTAAGGGTTTACCTAGAAAAAATGAAAAGGCTAACAAAGGGACGGCAACCATCACCAGAAGGTAGACCTGTTGCCAAGTAAAACCCGAAAAACTCCCCAAAGTCCATAACACGAAACCATGTAACCTTTCTTTTTCGGCCAAGGCGACCAGAATGGTGGTTATAGCACTGCATAGGTAACCCATCATCAGTCCTGTAACTAAAAGGGTAATTACGTTTTGAACCCGCGCAGCTAGGATTATAACTAGTAACATGACTCCTAAAGCACCTGTTAAGGCCGCCCCACTTAAAAACAAAGGAGAAAATCTGGTCATACCAAGGGAAAGACTGGTAAGCATGGTTACCGCCACCATGAGAGTGGCACCAGACGAAATCCCTAGGACATACGGCTCCACTATAGGATTACGGAAAAACACTTGGAGGAGTAGGCCGCTGGTAGCCAGGGAGGCTCCCCCGAAGATAGCGCCTAGCGCCCGGGGGAGCCTGATCTCCCAGATTACATCCGTATTTACCCCCTTTCCAGCCGGGCCCTCTAAAAGAATGCGAGCTACCTCTCCCAAAGCTATAGAAACTGAACCTAAAGTTATACTTAGAAAAAAGATAAGGTGTAAGAGGCCCACAAAGGCCAGAAAGATGAGCCAGTATTTAAGCCACGGGTTAACAGAGTTTCGCAACACAGATCCCGCCTTAAGAAAAGGCTTAAGAGTTTAAGTCTTACCCATTTATTTGTTTAAGTTTTTTGTTTTAAGCTCATTTAGGTGGTAGCAGCAAGAAGTGTTTAATCTGGTAGCCAGCAAAACTTGCAGGATGTAGGATGGCGGCTAGATCCTCTATCTGCTCAGCGGTTTTATCCAAGGACTGATAGTACCAAGGCTGGAAAGCCCAAACCTTATTTTCTTTCACAGATTTTATATCCGCTAGCACTGGACCCTGCTGTACAAGTTTTTCCAGGGAAGAAACTCCGTAATTGGGGCTACTGGCATAAATAAAGATATCGGCTTCCTTACTCCGGGCATAAAATTCTTCCAGGCTAATGGTGACACTACCTCCTTTATTAGCTTCTAAATCTTTAAAGGCATAATCGCCCCCTGCTAAATCGATCATCCTGGCTACATAGGAACCACCCGCGGGTACATATACCTTACCTTTGAAGATGCTTCCCCATACCACCCTCGGCCGCTGCCCAGAACCTACTTTCCCTTTTAGGCTTTCTACTTTTTTAACTGCATCTTCAAAATAACTTTCAGCTTCTTGGCCCTTGTTATAAAATGCAGCCATAAATTTAATCCATTCCAGCCTCCCTAGGGGCTCCTTCTCTAACCAGCTATTGTTTACGGCATAAGGTATACCTAGCTCATCCAGTTTTTTTACAATTTCCGAACCTCCCATAGCTCCCGTGTAGATAAAAACAACCTCCGGCTTTAAGGCCTTTATTTTTTCATAATCTGGAGTCATAGAGCTTCCAAGATAAGTGATAGTACCTCGTTCGAGGCCCTCTTTAACTTTATCGATGTACCACTCTTCCTTTTTACTGGTTACTCCCACAATGCTGTCCAGTTCTCCCAGCACTTTAAGCAAGGCAGCATCCGTAGTGGAAAACACTACCACTCGCTTGACCGGCGTATATATTACTGGTAAATCCTTATACTCGGCCTGGGGAGTCTTGCCTTGGGGTACCAGGATTAAAGTTCGGTTTTCACCATCAGTAACCTTTTGATATCCACCGGGTAGCCTCTCTATTTTGAATCCGGTGGCGTACTTAAGATTTAACGTTTCCGCCGGGGGAGAAGCTTCCTTCTTTGCCCCACAACCGTTTAAGAAAACTAAGGTGAAAAGCGTTATAAATAAAATGAAGGGAAGGAAAAAGAAGTTTAATTTATAGAGAAATTTGGGCTTAGGTTGCCGGGTAAATCTATCATTAAATTCGCAGGTAGTTATAACCATAACCATGAAAAACCTCCTATATAGCGAATAAATTTTTAGAGTCACTCATGCTTCAACTTTAAATCGGCCGTCAAATTGGGAACTTAGCTTAAGCGGGAGAGAAAAGCTAAAAGCCCCCTACCTGGAATGGGGGATTGGAATCGGGCATAAAATAACCCCCTCCCTATCCGCGTAGGTTGGCAAGGTTAAAAGTCAACGGGCAGGTTTCCTGGCTCAGGTTCACCGGAACCTTACGTCTTCCCAGGGCTTAAAAACCCCAGTGACCTAAGTGTAAGGTCCTTCCCCTTCACAGTGGCGGGACCGCGCCGGATTCTCACCGGCTTCCCTTTTAACCCTTACCCCTCGGGGTAAGGGCACCCGTTAACTCCTACTAAGTCATCTGATTTTAATATCCATCTATTCGAGTATAGTTTAGCAGCGAAACCACTTAAGAAGGCTCATTACTTCGGGTACTGAACAAGGCGCATTCTATAAACACCCTCCTTAATACACAATCTCCCCAGTAAGGCCTATCCACCCGTCCGGTATAAGCATAGGCACGGGCCAGACACCCTCCACCACAAAGGAGCTTATCCGGGCAGTCCCGGCAACCTTCTATATCCTCAATCTTCCGCTGCCACCATGGCTTCCCCTTGACTGCCTGTAAAAGTGAAAAATAAGGGTCCATAATGTTACCCAAGTAAAAATCCGGCACCCTTCCTAAAGAGGCACAGGGATAAACGGTACCATCGGGTAGAACAGCTAAGGATTGACCTGATGTAGCATAACAGTAATATGGACGTTCCTGGCCATGAGCTAACAAGTATTTTATACGTTCAAGTTCCCGGAAGCGTAAGGTTGGCCCACCTAAAGAGCTTATTTCCTGCGCCCGCCTTACAGCAGCCCTGAGCTTCTGCCGTAGAAGATCTTGAGGGGGAGGAAAAATCTTAGCATCTCGGGCTCTCCCCAGCGGACGGACTAAATCTAGGGATAAACCATAAATGTTCCCTAGGTAAGTACATAATTCCACCAGTCTAGGAAGCTCTTCCGTACTCCTAGCGGTTAACACAACTGTGAGGCCTACCTTAATCCCTTCTGCAGCCAAATTTTTTAAACCGCGAATAGTGGCCAAGGTAGAACCCTGGCCCCCTATAAAAGGTCGTAAAGAATCGTTTACTTCCGGCATCCCATCAAGGCTTACACCTAAGGAAAGGCCTAGCCTTTTTAATTCCTGCACAATTCTTGGAGTGAGTAAAGTTCCATTAGTTTGAAGCTGGAAGGTGGTTTTTAAGCCTTGCTCCCTAGTATAAGAGATTACCCTTTTAATAAGGGGAAAATTAAGTAAGGGTTCACCGCCAGAAAATTGGATTTTAAAGGAGGTCATCCGGGCAGCGACATAATCTACAGCCCGTCTGGCTACCTCCCAGGGCATATCTCTTCTGCTTTCTCCTCCCCGGGCATAACAATAACTACAGTATAGATTACAGTCATCAGTAACACACAAGATCAGCAGTTTAATTTTTTCAGCCATAATTATTCCCTCACGCCCCAGGGGACAATTTTCCGTCAATTTTGCTTTAGTCTAGCTTTATCTTTTCCCTCGCGTTCTCATTCTGTTTTGGCCTCAAGTTCTCCCTCTATTTCCAGGTACAGTTCTTTCAAGGCAGCCGCCATATCAGATCGAGCCTGCCACATTCCGCGTTCGATAGCTTCCAAAAGCTGGGCCGTGATGGTCTGGAGCGCCCAAGGGTTAACTTTTTTAAACCATTCTTGCATATCTGGGTCCAGGGCATACTTTTGAGCTAAGGCTTCATAAAGCCAGTCATCTAAGACTTCCGCTGTAGCATCCCAACCAAAGGAAACTTCTACCAAGGAAGCGAAATCCGCAGCACCCTTGTACCCGTGACGCTTCATGCTTTCTATCCATTTGGGATTTAGCACCCGAGAACGGAAGATATGCCTTGTTTCCTCCTCTAGAGTGCGCACCCGTACCCGCCTGGGGTCACTGCTGTCACCGCTAAAGGATATAGGAGCCACTCCTTTTACGGTTTTGACTGCAGCCACCATGCCGCCATGGTAAGAATAGAAGTCATCGCTGTCAAACATGTCGATCTCCCGCGTATCCTCATTTTTTATTGTGGCTTCTACCGTTATGAGGCGCCGGCGGAAAGTTTCTTTAGCTTCCTGGCCATAAGCACGGCGGCTGTAAGCATATCCACCCCAGGTAATATAAACTTCCCCTAAGTCTCGAACATCTTTCCAATTTTTGGCTGCAACCAATGTGCTCACGCCCGCTCCATAGGTACCAGGAGCATCGCTAAAAATGCGCCATAGAGCTTGTTCCCACGCTCGTTCTTCTTCTACTCCAGCTGCTATTTGGGCCGCCACTTCAGCCTGTACATGGGCGGCAACGAAATTCATATCCTCCGGCTCATTGAGCCCGGCTACCATCTCTACCGCCCGGTCAAGTAAATGAATAATGTTTAAGAAAGCATCCCGGAAGAGGCCAGAAGCTCGTATAACTACATCCACCCTCGGACGCCCCAGTTCTTCCAAGGGTATAACAGCCAGGCCCTTTATCCGCCCGCTTTTTTCCTCCCATACCGGCCGTACCCCCAATAAATATAGGGCCTGCGCTATATCCTCACCGCCAGTGCGCATGGTGCTGGTGGCCCAGATGACCATACCTACACTCTGGGGGTAAGCCCCCATCTCCTTTTGATAACGTTCAAGCAAGGCCTCCGCCAACTTCTTCCCCACTTCCCAAGCCGCACGTGTGGGTATGGCCTGGGGGTCTAGGGAATAGAAGTTGCGTCCTGTAGGAAGAATATCCGCCATACCGCGGGTAGGAGCGCCGGAAGGGCCGGGAGGGATAAAGCCTCCTTCCAGAGCCCTTATACAATTACCGATTTCTTGCTCCGTGGCTTTTAGGGCTGGCACCAGGCTAGAACAAATATAAATGCCTAAACGTTCTATCTCTTCATCCTGGCAACCCAATAACTCTTCTGTAATCCGGGAGAGGGCTTCCTTATTAAAACCGAAATCTGATAAGCCTTCAATAAACTTCCGACTCAGCTCCTCTATTTCGTCTAGGATCTCTGCATAAGTACGTCCTTCTTTAGGGTCAAAGTATCCGGGCTGTTCAAGAAGTTTTCTAAAATCGTACCCCTTTAAAGAAGCTAGTCGCTCCCGTAAGGAAGGAAGTTCACCGTTGGGAAAGCGCGTTAAAGAAAGAAGCATTTCCACCAGAGCCTTATCTTGGGGGGGTTGTCCTAGAATATGGAGACCCTCCCGAATAAGGCTATCTTTAAGCTCATAAAGGTAGGAGTGAAGGCGTTCTAAAAAACTTTCCCAGTTAGCTTCTGCTTCCTCCCTTTTAAGACCTAAATCATACTCCAGTTTAATAGCTTCTACTTTCTGCCAGATCAAGTCCCGGAGGGTAGGAAGCTTGCTGTAATCTAAGGTTTTGGCCGTATGGTATTCCTTCACCAGCACTTCTATTTCAGCTAGCTCATCATAGGTTTCAGCCCGCGTCATGATAGGCGGAAGATGGTCAATGATACAAGCATGGGTCCGCCTTTTAGCCTGGGTACCTTCACCAGGGTTGTTGATAATATAGGGATAGACATGGGGTAGGTCGCCTATGGCTAGGTCGGGGAAGCAAGCTTCAGACAAACCTATCCCTTTCCCTGGCAACCATTCTAAAGAACCATGTTTCCCAATATGAAAAACCATATCCGCCTGAAATACGTCCCGCAGCCAACGGTAATAGGCCAGGTAATGGTGAGGAGGAACCAGATCCGGGCTGTGATAAATGGTGGCTGGGTCCTCTAAAAATCCCCGCGGTGGCTGGATGCCGATAAAAACGTTACCTAGCAAAATACCTGGAATAAGCAGGCTGCCTTGATAGGCAAAAACCTCGCCTGGAGGATCTCCCCAATCCTGGCTCAAACGCTTTTGGGCAAGATCTGGAAAACTATTAAACCACGCCTGGTAAGTATCCACCCCCACCCGGGCAGCCGCCCGCCGGTCCAGCTCCCGTGGGTCCAGCCAGCCCCGCTCATTGGTCAATCCGGATAAAATCCTCTCCATAAGGGCTGCCCCATCCGGCGGTAAGTTTTCCACCCGGTAACCAGCCGCCCGCATGGCTACCAGCAGACGGTGCACACTGGCCGGAGTATCCAAACCAAAGGCACAACCTATCCGGTCGTTGCGCGGCGGGTAATTATGGAGAATAATAGCTACCCTTTTATCCTGGTTGGGTTTGCGCCGAAGGCGGGCCCAGCGCAGGGCCAGTGAGGCCACTTTATTTATCCGCTGAGGGATGGGTACGTACCTGGTAAGAACAGCCCCAGTTAAAGGATCCTCCCCGCTCTCTTCCCGGGTAGCTATAGGCACGCTGATTAAATCCCCGTCAAACTCAGGTAAAGCCACGCTAATAACTACGTCTAGGGGACCCAGGCCCTGCTGGCTTTTTTCCCACTCTTCATAAGGTGTCAAGGAAACGATAGCTTTGATCAGGGGCACACCCAGCCGCTCGTATAACCCCTTCTCTTCTACCCGGCTGAAAGTAGGTGTAGCCATGGTCTGAGAGAACATGAGGGTATTGACTACTACATCTACTACTGGAACGCCGTCTTGCATGAAATAATTTTCTAGCACCCAGGCCAAACCGTGGCTACCTAGCTCATCATTCCTAGTGGCGTAAAGGAAGACCGGAAGGGCCACTCCATTCTGTTTTTCTATTTGCCGCACCAGTTCATCAATGAAGGCTGTATTACCCGCCACCCAAGAACTCTGGTAGAAGAGGATCCCCACTCTGGGTCTATCCTCTTTAAGTTTCTCCCTTAGGTAATATGCCGCCTCCTCTGGCTCTGGGTAGTCCGGATGGTAAAAACCCTCCCACGGTAAGGGACGGGGTTCGGCTGCCACCACTTCTACGCCACCATAACGGCTAGCCGCCCAGAGAAGAAGGTTTTTAAAGTTTTCTTCCCCACCATAAGCGACGTAAAGGCGCACCCGGTGGTAATCTTCGAGTTCCATATTGCTTAGAGAAAGGAGTAGTCGGCTGTCGTCTCCCACAGAAGGTAACACAGCCAAAGGAAGGTTATTTTCCCTAGCCAGTTGCACCAGGTCTTGCAGCCCGGGCAGGGAATCTGGTCCCCCCATGAGATGAACAATAATGAGATTAAACCTCAGAGCCAATTGAAAAACTTGCCTTGCCGACTGTCCACCTTCTCCCCGGTGGGAAAAAGCCCTAACTTTTACTATCTGGCCATAATCCTGCTGTAGCTTTAGGACAGCCCGGCTTAAAACACTCAATTCACTTTCCATAGCCGTATAATAAAGTATTCTACAACTCATTAAAGCCCCTCCCCAAACTAAACCGTCACTGGTTCATCACTTGGAGATACAGGCAAAACCTGGACACCTAAATCATCTTCCCGGATACGGACCTCCACACCATAAACAGCACGGATATTTTCTAAAGTAAGTACTGCCTGTGGGCTACCAGCAGCGAAAATCTTCCCTTTATGTAAAAGAAGCAACTTTTTAGAAAAACGGGCTGCTAAATTTAAATCATGAAGTACCATAAGTACTGTCATTTTCTTTTCCTGAGATAAAAACTGGAGTAGCCTCAATACTTCTAGCTGATGGCGAATGTCCAGGTTAGAAGTGGGTTCGTCTAGCAAAATAATAGCGGGCTCCTGGGCCAAAGCGCGGGCAATTATTACCCTTTGTTTCTCACCACCGCTTAAACTACTTAATGTTTTTTCGGCGAATTCTTCAAGTTTGAGAAAACGTAGTATCCCTTCAACCACCTCTCGATCCCTTTGGGTCACCGTCCAAGTTATATAAGGTTTACGCCCTAGTAAAACCGTTTCATATACACTCAAAGGAAACGTTTCCCTTCCTTCCTGGGGAACATATCCTAATAGTGTCGCCAGCTCCCGGCCAGATAGGTTAGCTAGATTACGGCCGTCAAGATAAATAGCCCCATGTTGAGGAACTAATATCCTGGCCAGGCAACGCAAAAAAGTGCTTTTTCCAGACCCGTTAGGTCCAATAAGAGTTACTATCTCCCCGGGTTCAATACTAAACGTTATCCCCTTAAGAACAGGGTAACTATCATACCAAAAACATAAATTCTCTACACATAATTTCACGACCACCAGCGCCTCCTTTCCCGGAAAAGCAAGGAAAGGAAAAAAGGCACCCCAATTAAAGAAGTAATAACACCCACAGGAACCTCAATAGGACTGGCCACTGTCCTCGCCAAAGTATCAGCACCTAACAAAAGAATTGCCCCTAGCAAACAAGAAGCCGGAAATAAGTAACGGTAGTCACTGCCTACCAGAAAGCGGCCTACATGGGGGGCCACCAACCCTATAAAGCCAATAATTCCAGTAAAAGCAACTGTAGCACTAGCTAGCATGGAAGCACCAACAGCAACATTACGGCGCAAACGGGCCAGATTAACACCAAGGTTAGCAGCCACTTCTTCTCCGGCTCCTAGAGCATTAAGATCCCAGGCATGATACCACAGAAAACCTAAAGTGCCTAGGCAAATTGGAAAAAGAAGTAACAAGGGCTGCCACTTCGCTCCTGTTAGTCCTCCCATAAGCCAAAGAGTTAATTCACGCAGCTCTTCATGGGAAGACAAATACTTTAGTAAAGAAACACCAGCGGAAAAAAGGTAACCCAAGGCTACACCAGCTAAAATAAGGGTTTCCGGAGCTAGACCCCGCAAACTGGCTACTCCATATATGATTAGAGTTGTTAATAAACCGAAGCTAAAAGCACAAGCTATAACAAGGTATCCTTTAGCGAGGGTAAATCCAGCAAGCTTCCCCAGTCCTAATACCACTGCCAAGGCTGCACCAAAGGAGGCCCCGGCAGAAATGCCTAATACGTAGGGATCGGCCAAAGGATTACGTAAAATACCCTGCATCACTACCCCTGCTCCAGCTAAACTGCAGCCAGCCAAGGTAGCTAGTAAAACTCTGGGTAAGCGAAGATTTAGGATCACTATTCCTGCTAGCCTATTATTTATTTCCTCGTCCGGGGAACCGGCTATTAAATTGGTCTTTATAACATGCCAAAATTCGTATAACCCGACATTAGCGCTGCCAACGACCAAAGAAAAGGTTAAAATAACAAGGAAAACCAAGCTTAAAGCAAAAAGAACTAATATTTTCCGGCTTGCCAAACGGGTATAAGTATCCTTCGATATGCCACCGGGTTTCCTCTTACACATGCTTTCCCTTCATCCCCATAATTGGTATCCTCCGACAGGCCTAAAGCATATGACTTTATTTATCCTCTGGGTAAACCCAGATTCCCTGTAAATCCATGTGATAAAATTCCTGTAATAACTGCCGGTGGACAGCCTCAGGATCGAGATCTGTAAAAAGATCAGGATGAAACCATTTAGCCCAGTATAAGGAGCCAATTACTGAACGGATCCCTGTCCCTAGCCCCCAGCTCATAATATACACTCTTTTCTGCCGGACTGCTGAAGTCTGTTTTAAAGCTGGCCGATTCATAATTTCTTCATAAAGGGTTTTCATTTTATCCGCGGCATCCCGGCTAGCCATACAAATAATTACCTGAGGATCCTGTTCAGCCAGCCACTCCGGGGTAAGCTCCGGATATTTAACCTTCTGGCCAGCGGCGATGTTTATACCTCCGGCCAGGGCAATACGATCAGCCGCGGGAGTTTTATCCCCGGCACTATAGTAGGGTTTCTGCCATTCATAATAAACACGAGGTTTTCTGTTTTCTGGTACAGTTGACACTTTATCCTTAATAAGTTGGTAATATCTATCGCTAAAAGCTACCAGCCGGGCAGCTAAATCTTCCTTTCCTACCAGTTCACCCATCTGCCTTGTAACCAGAGCGGTTTCATGGGGATAGGAAGTAGTATAAACCAAAACTGGTATACCGGCTTCTTCCAACTTCGTACGGAGATCATCTTTTAGCATACTATCGGCAATAACTACATCTGGTGCACTTTGAATAATCGCTTCCAAATTTGGTGCAAAGGAAGATTTGGCCATAACAGGAATTTTTTCTAAAGCCGGTGGAAATATAGAATAGCTATCCCGGCCAATAATTTTGTGAGCGCCATCCAAAGCATAAAGAATCTCTGATACGCCAGAAGTGATACAAACAATTTTATCCACTGGGCAAGAAATCTTCACTTCTTTGCCAGTACCGTCAATAAAGGTTTTAACTGTTTTGGAAGACTGGGGATCTGAGGTCTTTGCTTTATCCAGTCCGCAACCTATTACAAAAAGTAGTAATAATAAAATACCCACCGTTTTTACAATACCTATCGCTTTTATACCTAAAGCATACTTGCGCTGCCGCATTTTCTTATACACCTCCGGTTACTGCCCAGAAACTCACAGGAAGCATGATTTTTATTACCCAGTGGTGGCGCAGGCGCCATGAGGCACTTGACACCCTTTAAGCTACAAAAAAATCCTCCACCTACCCTGGTGGAGGATTTTTCTGGCACTCATAACAGAGAATCATAAAATCCCCTCCCTATCCGCGTAGGTGGGTGCATTTTCCAAGAACGGGCAGGTTTCCTGGCTCAGGTTCACCGGAACCTTACGTCTTCCCAGGGCTTAAAACCCCAGTGACCTAAGTGTAAGGCCCCTCCCCTTCACAGTGGCGGGACCGCGCCGGATTCTCACCGGCTTCCCTTTTAACCCTTGCCCTTTGAAGGCAAGGGCACCCGTTCTCTTCTCCTTAAATTTATTAACCTTAAAAGTCGATTTTAGTTTAACATGCCCTTAAAAATTTTTCAAGATTAATTTCTCCCGGAAAAGGCCTTCGGTAAAAGTCCTATTGTAACTCCGGTACTAGAAAAGGAGCACTCAAAAAGTTTCTGGGCATCTCCCGCAAAGAAGGTTCCCCGCTTTCTTAATAGGCCCGACAACATTTTATCCTCTTTTAAGCTTCTTCGCCTCCCTGCCACCCGTGGCGCCTTCTGCACCTTCCCGGCCCTCTCCCTTCTTTTACAGGGCCCTTACCTTCGCAGTAAGGACAAAACTCCAAGCCATCTTCTTGTTCCCATCTCCTACCGCACCGGGGGCAACATGCTTTCCCCACCAACTGGTAGTAACCCCCTTCTACCCTAATGGCCTTTCCGCTGACCAAGGCTTCTGCAATCTTGGCCCGGGCTGCATTTAAAATCCGGGCAAAAGTAGGCCGTGAAACCTGCATCCTGGCCGCGCAATCTTCTTGCTCCAATCCTTCTAGATCTTTTAAACGTATAGCCTCCAATTCTTCCAAAGCCAAGACAACCTCTTCCATCTGTCCCTGAGGAATACCCGCAGGTTGGAAATAAGTTATACACGGGATGAAGGCTATACGACGGCATTTAGGCGGTCTCGGCACTTTACTCCCCCATTTTCCTTCGAGTTTAATGTTACAGAACTTGTTTACCTTTATTTTATCACAACTATGGTTAGGTTCTTGTAAAGTTTTTAGTGCTGGACGGCGGAGCTAAAATTTTGCACCAGCCTGCTTGTACTGCCTATTGTTGAGCTAAAATCTTGATAGAAAGGAGTTGAAGGCTTTGGCTTCGGAAACAATAGTGCCCCATTTTGTATACCGTGCCGTAAAAATTTTACAAGAAAAAGGCTATGCAGCCTGGGTGGTGGGTGGGGCCCTTAGAGATTATTGGCTGGGTCTTAAAGCCAAGGATTGGGATGTGGCCACCGATGCCTTACCTCAAGAAGTAATGAACCTTTTTGAAAAGGCCATTCCTACAGGAATCAAATTCGGTACCGTTACCGTAGTGCTCGACGGTAACGCTTTGGAGATCACCACCTTCAGGCAGGAAAAAAATTACACACCCCAAAGGAAGCCTGGCCAAGTAAAGTTAGGGGTAACCCTAGAAGAGGATTTTAAACGCCGTGATTTTACTGTAAACGCTCTAGCTTACGATCCGGTAAACGAAAGATGGTATGATCCCTACTGCGTCATCCCCAAGCTTGAGGGCAAGCTTATGGAAATAAAAGCTGTAGGGGATCCTTGCGAACGCTTCGAGGAAGACCCTTTAAGGATGTTGCGCGCTTTTTACCTTATGGCCCGGGCAGGAGAGGCCAGAGCCAAAGTCCACTGGGATGAAGCTACATTAAAAGCTATATCTTTAAGCCGGGATAAAATTTTGCGCGTTTCAGCAGAGCGCATACGGGATGAGCTTAATAAAATCCTGCTCGGCTCCAACCCGGACGAGTGTTTAAGAAAAATGCAACAGGTGGGATTGCTCGAAGTTATACTCCCTGAGGTTAGCCGAAACCGCGGCGTCATCCAAGGAGATAAAACCTACAAGCTGGATGTTTTCGAACATACTTTAGCGGTGGTCCGTACCATCAAACCTTCCCTCCACTTAAGATGGGCGGCGCTACTTCACGATGTAGGAAAGTTTTCCTGCCGGAAAGAGGAAGGGGAAAAGATACATTTTTACGGACACGAAAAGGTAAGCGTAGAGCTGGCAAGACTTGTTCTAGAGCGTCTTAAATTCAGCCAGGAGTTTAAAGAGAAAGTCCTCCACCTTATCAGCCACCACCTCTTTTCTTATCCTACCACCCCCGCGGGCTTACGCCGTTTCTTGCGCCGTGTGGGTCCCGAAGCTGTAGAGGACCTTTTAGAACTCAGGCGGGCCGATATCCTGGGCACGGATCTCGAGGCCAACCTTTTAGCCCTTGAGGAATTCTCCTGGCGCTTAGAAGAGATAAGGCAAGAAAAAGCGGCCTTTAGCCTTAAAGATCTTGCTGTCAATGGTTACGACGTCATGGAATATTTAAACCTCTCTCCCGGACCTGCGGTGGGTAAGGCTTTAAACTACCTCCTGGAAAGAGTCCTGGAAGACCCCTCCCTCAACACCCGGGAAACGCTCTTAAGGGAACTAAAAGAGTGGGCTGCTGCCCATCTTCAACAAAAATAACCCTGCTCCCAGCAGGGCTACCTCACCCTTAAATATCCTAGCCTTAAAGCTTCACCTCTACCGGGCCTATTATGCCTACTCCGTTAAAATCAACCTTGCACCGGTAAGCTATCGCTTCTACACCCTGGCCTACCACTTTCCTTAAAGTAGCGGCGAAATGGGGATCCGTTTCTTCATTAGGAGCAAAATAAAGGGCGTCCTCCCTTTGGATTAAAAATACAACCGCTGCGCGACATCCTTGCTTTCTGAGGTTGGCCAGCTCCTCAAGATGGCGGGCACCCCTTAGGGTTGGCGCATCCGGGAAGCGGGCCTCCCCTTCTACCACCAAAGTTACAGATTTTACCTCAACGTAACAGGGCGGCTGTTCCTCTCCCTCTAATAAAAAATCCAGCCTGCTTTCACCGCACTTTACCTCGGGCTTTATTATCTTATATCCGCTAAACTCCGGGAGCCCTCCGCTTTTTATTGCTTGAGCAAAGATACGGTTGGGCAGCCGGCTGTCCACCGAAACCAGCACGCCGTTATACCGCACCAGAGCGACATCGAAGAAAGTCTTTCGCCCCGGCCCGGCCTTGGGAGTTAGATAAATTTTGGACCCCGGCTGTAAAAGCTCTTTAAGCCTCCCTGGATCGGCTAAAAAGGCTAAAACTTCCCGCTCCCCCATTTTAGCCCGCACCATAAACCGGTTGGGACGCTCAATAAAAGTTGCCGGGAATAAACCCCGGGGAAGGCTTAAGTACATGGATAGACCCCCTGCAAGGTTGTGCGCGGCTAAACAATTGTTAGAGCGTCTACAAAACCTGAAGAAATAGGCATTTTAAATAATAAGATTCCTCGTACCCTAAAAGCACAGGGTGATCCGGGGGCTGGCCGCGCCAGGCAACAAGGCGCAGCCTCCGGTGTGCATCCTTAGCAGCGCTCTGAATGATTTCTAAGAACAGATCAGGAGGCATGTGGTAAGAGCAGGAACAAGTGATAAGGAAACCTCCGGGGTTTAAAATTTTCATGGCTCTAAGGTTTATTTCTTTATACCCCCGTATCGCGCCTTCCAACGCTTTCTTATTCTTAACAAAGGCTGGAGGATCCAGTATTACCACATCATAGCGTTCCTTCTCTTTATCCATAGCCCTTAAGGCATCAAAAACGTTGGCCACCCGGAATGAGCAAACATTTCCCACCCCGTTAAGATCGGCGTTTCGCCTGGCTAGCTCTACGGCCTCTTCCGAAATATCTAAACCGAGCACTTCACGGGCACCGTAATAAGCGGCATGGATTCCAAATCCCCCTGTATGGCAGAAGCAATCAAGCACGCGCGCTCCTTTTACTAGGGGGCGTAAAGCCGCCCTGTTTTCACGCTGATCCAAAAAATACCCCGTCTTTTGCCCCTGAGCCAAATCTACCCAAAACTTAAGGTCGTTCTCCGTAATGGTAACCAAGGGGTCGAAAGAGCCTTTGAGAAAACCGCTACGTAACTCTAATCCCTCAAGCTCCCGGACGGATACATCATTTCGCTCATAAATACCCTCCGGCCGGATCAACTCATCCAATATTTCTACCAGTATATCTTTGTGACGGTCGATGCCCAAAGCGAGGGTCTGGACAACAAGATAAGAGGCAAACTTATCTACAATAAGGCCGGGCAAAAAATCCGCCTCACCAAAAACCACCCGGAAGGAATCTGTAAGTGCTCCTTCAAGTATCTTCTGCCGGTACTCCCAGGCTGCTTGCAGGCGTCGGCGCCAAAAGTCTTTATTTATCTCCTCCCGGGGTTCACGGGTTAAAAGCCGGATAGCAATCATAGAGGCCGGGTTGATATAACCCCGGCCTAAGAACTTGCCCCGCCAGTCTTCCACTTCCACTATATCGCCAGGTCTGTACTCACCATATATATCCTCAATTTCCGTCCGGTAAACCCACGGGTGCCCGCTTTCTATCCTTTTTTCGCGTCCCCGGCCTATCCTTACCCTGGCCATAAAACCCCACCGTTAGTTTGCTTTGGGTGATATTTACATGGCTTTTACTCGCCTGTAATCTTTGTGGCTTTATACAAAATCTTTGCCGGCGCACCTGGCCGGTCACTTCTCTTTAACAACGTTCCATAGTTTTACCCAAATACTCCCCTACGATACGCATGGCGCAAAAATCGCCGCACATGGAGCAGGCCTCGGCCGTCTCTACGTTCCGTCTGGACCTGTATTGCCTGGCCTTTACGGGATCCAGGGCCAAAGATATTTGCTTTTCCCAATCTAAAGCCTTACGGGCTTGAGCCATGGCCTTATCCCATTCCCAAGCCCCCGGGATCCCTTTTACAAGATCTGCCGCATGGCCGGCAATACGTGCCGCAATAACTCCCTCCCTAACGTCTTCTGCCGTAGGAAGGCCCAAATGCTCAGAAGGTGTAACATAGCAGATAAAGTCCGCGCCGGCCGCAGCAGCTATGGCTCCCCCAATAGCCGCCGTAATATGATCATACCCGGGAGCGACATCTGTTACAATAGGGCCTAATACATAGAAGGGCGCTCCATGGCAAAGCCGCTTCTGTAAAAGTATGTTGGCCTCGATCTGGTTTAAAGGCACGTGCCCGGGCCCCTCCACCATGGCCTGCACTCCAGCTTCCCTGGCCCTATCCACCAATTCGCCTAAGATGAGCAATTCCTGCACCTGCGCCCTGTCCGTAGCATCGGCCAAACACCCGGGACGCAGGCCATCACCCAGGCTTAAAGTGACATCGTACCGCCTGGCTATCTCTAAAAGACGGTCGTACTGGGCATAAAGGGGATTCTCTTCTCCGTGATGGAGCATCCAGCCCACAAGGAAAGAACCCCCGCGGCTTACTATATCGGTTATACGCCCTTCCTTTTTAAGCCTTTCCACTGTCTCTAAGGTTACACCGCAATGTACTGTAATGAAGTCTACCCCATCGGCAGCCTGGAGTTCAATTACCCTGAATAAATCATCGGCGGTGAACTCTACCATGCTACCGTAACGCTTCTGGGCCTCTACTGTAACCTGGTAGATAGGGACGGTCCCCACCGCCACAGGCGACCTGGCCAAAACCTCCCGCCGGCAGGCGTCAATATCCCCTCCTGTAGAAAGATCCATGACAGCATCGGCGCCTGCTTCTAAAGCTGCCTTGAGCTTTATTAACTCTTGCTCTATGTCAGGGTAAGCAGTAGAAGTCCCTATATTGGCATTAACTTTAGTCCTTAAACCGAGCCCTATCCCGCAAGGGTCCAGATTAGTATGGTTCTTATTGGCCGGTATAACTACCTTACCTTCGGCTACACGCTGCCGCAAAATTTCTACATCTATCCCTTCTTTTGCCGCCACCCTTTCCATTTCTGGCGTTATCTTCCCTTGCCTGGCTGCTTCTATCTGGGTCATATGGTATACCACTCCTTTATAAGCTTTGAGTGTAAAAACAGGTCAAATAACTCTTCCTCTAACAAGTTACTAAAAAAGTCACCCCGGGAAATAGGTGACTTTAACAACTTTACCCCACTTCCCTCCGCTGGTATTACCCAGAATCAGGTTCCAAGGGTTAGTGCTAAAAACAGCACTTCTCAGCCCTTACGGGCACCCCCGGGGCATGGTATACAGTTTTCTTGCGTTGAATATATTATATTCGCCACGCACGTAAATTTTCCTGCTAAAAAGGCAAGGGAAAGAGAAATAATAGTAGAGGAGTTTAATAAAGAGCTTAAGGTGAGTTGAGGTCCATGTCAAGGGGAAAAAAGAAAAATTTAAAAGCGGAAAAAAAGCTTAAACAGGCGTTCGAGGCCAATAAAGATCTTAGAAGCTACGGCCTCAGGGCAGAAGTAGTAGAAGAAAAAGCGCGGCTTCAGGGTGTGGTAGATACCCTAATAGAAAAAGAACGGGCCACCGCCCTCGCCCAAAATATGCCCGGCATAGAGAAGGTGGAAAATGCCATATCCATAAGTACCGACGGGCCTATAACCGATGGTGAGGTAGAGTTTGAAGTCTCTGAGGAGCTGGCTAAAGCCCCGGAGGTAAACCCCCGGCATATATGGGCCGAAAGCTACCGGGGTACAGCAATCCTTAAAGGTGAAACATCTCGCCCCGAAGAAATAGAAGCTGCCCGACGGGCGGCGGCCAAAGCCCGGGGTGTAAAAGAAGTGCTCACCCAGGTGAAATTAAAAGAACCCCCTACCACTTTAGAAGACATCTTTCACAGCCAGGTACGAAACGATAAAGAAAACACTTAGTAGCTCTAACGTAGGCTGCGGATATATTGCCTCTTCTCTTCTAAAAGGGCCTCGTATTGAGCAGAAAGCTGCTCGCGGAAGCGCCCCCATTCTTCCTGAAATTCGGGCAGGCTCTCCACATTGGGAAGCCGCAGAGGAACAACCTGTTTGCCCAAGCTCCGTCCGGCCTGCGCAAGCCGGGCTGCGTACTCTTCCTTTAGGTTAACGTAAGCCTGCTCCAGCGCCCGCGCATAATACTGGAAGAGCATCTCTATCTCTTTAAACACCTGCTTAAGCGCAGCCTTATTTTTCTTAATGGCCAGGAGCCCCTCCATACACCGCCGGTTAGTATCCATAGAAATTTCGTCACGTGGCAATCTAAGGTTGCCCAGGAAAGTCTCTTCCATTCCTTTTACTACATATGGCCTAGCCTTTAAATTAAATTTGTCCAATTCCTTTTCCAGGTCGAAATCTTTGTTGCTTAAGAATTGTGCTCCCAGAACCCTGCCCCGGGGTAAATAATCCAGCTCCAAAATTTTCTCTTCATCTACCTCTATGGTTTTAGCCCTCTCAAGGGCTATCTCTAAAGCCGTCTTAACCTTATCCATAAATTTTTCCCCCTTACCTTATCTTAGATACTTCCAAAGCAAAACTTGCCAAATGCTTGCGAGCTAAAGAGGGACAAAGCTTCAACCGTCCGAAAATCATCTTTGTTTCGGAAGCACTCCTTCCTTGGAATGCAAGCGGCAAAGAGTTAACCTTCAACCAGGTCTTCCCCTAAAAGGTAGGCCGCTTTTAAAGCCTCCGGCCTTTTTAAAATTTCCTGGTAACCATCCACTTCCTGAACAAGAAGCTCCCTCCAGTAATGGAATCCCAGGTATTTAAAAAAATACTTTGCAGTCAATATAGCCCCTTCAAATAATCTAGCTCCCCGTGTTGCCCCTACGGCTATTAGGGCTGCACGTTTAGAGCTTACCCCCTTCCCGGCTTCCTGCCCTGTACCAGTGCTACGATACCAAAAAACCTGGCAACGGTCCACCATAGCCTTAGCCTGGGCTGGCAGCCCATAAAAATATATAGGGGTAGCTAGAACCAAGGCCTCGCTTTCTTCCAGCAAGGGATAAACCCTATCCATATCGTCCTGCTGGATACACCCTCCCCGCCTGCAAGCCTCACACCCCCGGCAGGGCGCTATGTTAAGTTCTGCCAGGACTATTTTAGTACTCTCTGCTCCCCGGCTCTGGGCGCCACGCAGGGCGTTATCCAACAGGATCTCAGAATTTCCTCCACGCCGAGGGCTACAGGCTATACCTAAAACTTTCATGCCCATTATTTTACCACTTTATTACTTAAACTGTCGATGGTCAAAAGCCTATAATAGCAGGCGGAAAGGCCGGCAGTTCCTGCCGGCCCCGCAAGTTTTACCAAACAATCCTTTTTAGGCAACTTCAGCTTTTACTAAAACTATCTTTCCGTCTTGAGCCACGGCCTGAACTTTATCCCCCGGTCCGAACTTGCCTTGAAGCATCGCGTCAGAGAGTTGGTCTTCAATCAGCGTTTGGATAGCCCGGCGCAAGGGTCTGGCCCCATAAGCCTCATCAAATCCTTCCTTTACTAGGATATCCTTGGCTTCTTCCGTAACTTCTACCTGAATGTTATGCTCCTTAAGACGCTCATTGAGCTGCTTAAGCATGAGATCTACAATCTTCTTTATATCCTCCACCGTCAAAGCATGGAAGACGATGAGTTCATCAACACGGTTGAGGAATTCGGGCCGGAAGGTACGGCGCAGCTCCTCCATGATCCGCCTCTTCATTTCTTCGTAAGAGTCGGCCCCTACTTTTACCGCGCTTGCTTTAAAGCCCAAAGTTTCCCGCTTGATGGTAGAAGCCCCTACGTTAGAAGTCATGATGATCACGGTGTTGCGGAAATCTACTGTCCGCCCCTTGGCATCGGTTAAACGACCATCTTCCAGCACCTGTAAAAGGATGTTAAACACTTCCGGATGGGCCTTCTCAATCTCATCGAAAAGAACCACGCTATAAGGCCTCCGGCGTACGGCTTCGGTAAGCTGTCCAGCTTCTTCATACCCCACATAACCCGGAGGCGCACCGATCAACCGGGAGACCGTGTGTTTCTCCATGTATTCCGACATATCCAGGCGTATCATGGCATCTTCGTCCCCGAAGAGGGCTTCGGCTAAAGCCCGGGCCAGCTCGGTCTTGCCCACTCCCGTAGGGCCTAAGAACATAAAGGAACCTATGGGGCGCTTGGGGTCTTTAAGACCGGCTTTCGCCCGCCGGATGGCCCGCGCCACGGCTCTAACCGCTTCATCTTGGCCTATAACCCGCTGGTGCAAAATTTCCTCTAAGTGGAGCAGCCGTTCGGTCTCTTCCTGGGCGAGCTTGGCCACGGGAATACCCGTCCAGCTAGATACAATATAAGCTATATCCTCTGCTGTAACTGTAGACTTCTCCATTCCCTTTTCTTTTTCCCAACTGCTCTTCCTGGCCTCTAACTCCTCGCGGATCCTTCTTTCTTCATCCCTTAGCTGGGCTGCCTTTTCAAATTCCTGGGCGTGTACCGCCGCTTCTTTCTCCTTCTGCACTTCTTCCAGACGGGCTTCTAACTCCTTAACTTCCTTAGGAGCCGTATAGATAGCCAGCCGGACCCTTGAAGCTGCCTCATCGATAAGATCTATCGCTTTATCGGGCAGGAACCTATCCGTAATATAACGGTCGGACAGCTTGGCCGCCGCCTCCAGGGCTTCATCCGTTATCTTAACCCGGTGGTGAGCCTCATAACGGTCCCGTAAGCCCTTAAGAATGGCTATGGTTTCCTCCACCGTAGGCTCGTTTACCATGACCGGTTGGAACCTGCGCTCTAAAGCCGCATCTTTTTCAATATGCTTGCGGTATTCATCTATAGTAGTAGCCCCGATGGTCTGGATTTCACCACGGGCCAGGGCAGGTTTTAAAATGTTGGCAGCATCTATAGCTCCTTCGGCCGCGCCGGCACCGATCAAGGTGTGTAGCTCATCTATGAAAAGAATGATGTTACCCGCAGCCCGGATCTCATCTAAAACCCTCCGGAAGCGCTCTTCAAATTCACCCCTGTATTTGGTTCCGGCCACCATACCAGCCATATCTAGAGCCACTACCCTTTTACCCCTTAAGACCTCTGGCACCTGATTTTGCTCGATGCGCTGGGCTAAGCCCTCCACAATGGCAGTCTTCCCTACACCGGGATCTCCAATGAGCACCGGATTATTTTTCGTACGCCGGCTCAAAATTTGTATAACCCGTTCAATCTCCTTATCCCGGCCGATAACAGGATCTAGCTTGCCTTCCCTGGCTAAAGCCGTTAAATCCCGGCTGAACTGGTCCAATACCGGTGTATTGGTACCCGGCCGGTGAGGAGCTTTACCCCCCATGGGAGCCCCTGCCGGCTGGAACCCCGGAATCCCCATACCGCCCATTCCGAAGGGCAGACCACCGAAGAAAATGCCGAAAGGAGCTCCGTGCTGCTGCTGGCCACCGCCCAACATGGCCAGTATCCTCTCGCGCACCTTTTCAGGAGTAAGGCCTAAAGAACCCAGGACCTGGGCGGCCAAACCCTCGCCCTCTTCCATAAGACCTAAGAGTATATGTTCTGTGCCTACATAGTTTACACCCTGGCGCCGGGCTTCTTCCTGAGCGAGTTCCAGAACTTTTTTGGCCCTGGGGGTGAGTCCTAGCTCCCCTGGAGGAACTCCCTCCCCAGGCCGCACGGCCTTGCGTACTTCTTCCCGTACACTTTTAAGATTGACACCCAGGCTCGCCAGAGCCCTGGCTGCCACACTATCTCCTTCCCGCAGAAGGCCCAGCAGAAGATGCTCTGTACCTACTGCAGGATGATTGAGGTGCCTGGCTTCCTCCTGGGCTAAACGCAAAACCCGGTGCGCTCTCTCTGTGAAGCGCAAACCCATAAAATCAATCCTCCCTTCCTTAGGCTAAAACTACTGCCCTGCTGCTTTAAGACATCCTGCCTTGCAGGCGTTCCCGAACGAGCCTGGCCCTCTGGATATCCCTCTCATGAGGAGGCATCTCCCTTCCAGCCAGATATTGCAAATAAGCAGGCTGGATCATAAACATGAGCTGGTTTATAACCCGCTGGTCCACCCCCCGTATTATTTTCATCTCCACTCCCAGCCGTACGTCTGAGAGAAGCCTTAAAGCCTCCTGGCTGTTTAATATCCGGGCGTTGGCCAGTATGCCGTAAGCCCTGCCTACCCTGTCCTCTAGCTGCCACCGGCTTTTTTTATAAAGGTGTTCCCGAGCAGCCCTCTCCTGATCCGCCAACTGTACAGCTACAGCAGAAAGGTTATTGATGAGCTCCTCTTCTGTCCGGCCTAGAGTAATTTGATTCGATATCTGGAAAAGATTGCCTGCAGCTTCCGTGCCCTCTCCATATAACCCGCGCACGGCCAGACCCACTTTGGTTAAGGCGGATAACACCTGGCCTGCCTGTTTGCTTATTACAAGGGCCGGCAAATGTACCATGACCGAAGCCCTAAGACCTGTACCCACGTTGGTAGGACAGACTGTAAGGTAGCCCCGCTCCTGGTCGAAAGCATAGTCCAGCTCTTCTTCCAAAGCATCATCCAAGCTCGTGGCCATTCGCCAGCCTTCGTGAAGCATAAGAGCCGGCAACAAGCACTGCAGGCGCAGGTGGTCCTCTTCATTGACCATAATACTTATAGCTTCATCTTCTCTTAAAATTACCGCCTTTTCTCCTTTATCCTCTGCCAACTGCGGGCTTATAAGGTGTTTTTCTACTAGTATTTGCCGCTCTAAAGGGGTCAATTCCCGGAGGCGCTGCAAGTATAAAGGCCCCGAAGTTTTCTCTACCGCAGGGCTTTGAATAGCCCGGCCTACAAGCTGTACCACCCGGCCCTCCTGGCGGGTATCCATAAGGTGAGGGAAAGGCATTCCTTTTAGATTGCGCGCAAGGCGTATACGGCTCGATATAATTATATCGGCATGAGGCCCAGAGCCTTCCATCCATCTACTTAAACGTTCAAAACTTATACCCATATTTATCCCTGCCTTCCCAGCTTGGCCTCTAGCTCCCGGATGCGGTCGCGAATTTGGGCGGCCCGTTCGAATTCTTCCCGTGCTACCAGCTCCTGCAGTTCGTTTCTTAGCCTTTCTATTTCCCTTATAAGCCGCAAATTCCCTCCTGCCCTTCGGGGAACCTTGCCCCGGTGATGGCTGCTACCGTGAAGCCTTTTAATCAAAGGCTCGAGCCTTTGGGCAAAATACCGGTAGCACTCAGGGCAACCCAGGCGGCCTGACTGCTGAAACTGCGAAAAAGTGATGCCGCACTCACCGCAACGAGAGCTTTGCTGTTCTATAGTTACCCCTAAGCCAGGCTCGTAGTTTAAAAGCCCGGCTAAAAATTTGGGTAAGGAGAAATCCCAATGCCACTGGGGTTCAAGCTCCCGCGCGCATTCTTGACATAAGTGGAGCTCCGTCTTTTGATTATTGATAATCTGGGTGACATGGACGCTGGCCGGGTTTTGCTGGCAGCGCTCGCATAGCATATAAAATCCTCCTCATTTTTAAGCCTGTTTTTAAGCCTGTTCCTCCCCCAAACCTTCCCGCAGGAGGGTTAAAAGGACCGATCTTAAGATGGCTGCACGCACCCGGTCCCTGTCCGGGAGATCGAGGGGCAGGGCCTGGCGGTGAATGGCAGCCTTAAGCAGTATCTTTTCCCTCTCGGACAAAAGCCCCTCCTGGCAGAGGCGGGCCAAAATAGCTTCACCTGCTTCTTGAGAAACATATTCACCTATGACACTCTCTACCCACTCCTGAAAACGCCGGCGCTCCCTCAAAGGTAAGCGTATAATGCGTACATAACCTCCTCCTCCACGCCGGCTTTCTACTAGATACCCGCGCTCCACAGTAAACCGGGTACCTAGAACATACGTTATCTGCGAAGGAACACAGGCGAAGGCTCTAGCCAGTTCCTGCCGCTGTACTTCGATTACTCCTTTAGGATTGGAGCTAAGGAGCCATTTCAAGTATTCCTCAATCCGGTCGGCTAAAGTCTTCCCCTCCATAATACCACCTTTGACTAATTTTTACCTTTTGATTTTATTTGACCTTTCTACCTTTTTTATAGCGCCTCCGGTGGCGCTTAGGCAAATCTTGTTATGGTTTATTTTGGCCTATAATGTTTCATTTTAACCTATTTTTGCGGCCGAAAGATGAAATCCCTTCTTTTAAGAAGGAAAACTACAGAGAAAAAGCGAAATCCTTTCTAATGAAAGTAAGCCTTAAGCGCTTTAAAGCTATACCGAGGGATTATTTTCTAAGGTTTCTAAAGGCGGTATGTATGCTATGTCTTCTTCCCTTGATACTTTACGGGCAAAAATCCAGGAGCATAAAGCCTGTATTCTAGACGCTCATAAGTACACGCACTCGGCTGTATTTTTGCCCCTTATCCGGCAGGAAGATGGAAAATGCTGCCTGCTTTTTGAAGTCCGCTCCCGCCATCTTAAAACGCAACCCGGGGAGATATGTTTTCCCGGCGGGCATGTCCAACCAGAAGATGGTGACGCAGAAAAAACAGCTCTGAGGGAAACCTGTGAGGAACTGGGGGTCTTGCCTAATTCCTTAGAGATCTGGGGAGCTCTGGACATCTTTATAACTCCCTTCATGCAGATTATCCATCCTTTTGTGGGACTGCTTAAGGAGCCGCAGAGCATAAAACCCAATCCACATGAAGTAGATGAGGTTTTTACCATCCCTCTAGAGCGCCTAATTTATCTTACCCCTGAATACCATGAGATAAATATAGAAGCTCATCCTCCCGACGATTTCCCCTTTCACAAAATACCCCGTGGCCGTAACTACCGCTGGCGCAAGGCCCGCTGGCCAGAGCTATTTTACGAAATTGACGGCCGCATTATCTGGGGCTTAACGGCCAGGATACTGCATCACTTTCTTACTATTATTAAGACATAAATTGCTACAGCGACCTTCCGGTCTTCTGTTAGTTACCGGCCCACTCTTTAAAAAACACTTGCTGAGCTAGAAAGCTTTTAAATTCGTTTATACGCCTGTTGGCCAGGTTAACATATTCTTCGTTGACCTCGTACCCTACATAGTATCTTTCTGATTTAAGCGCCGCTATACCCGTCTGGCCGCTCCCCATGAAGGGATCAAGTACAACTTCTCCTTTAAAGGTATATAGTTGAATCAGCCGGTAAGGGAGTTCCACTGGAAAGGGAGCAGGATGCCCGATCTTTTTGGCCTGCTCTGCAGGAAAAGTCCATACGCTTTTTGTGTACTCAAGGAACTCTTCCCGGCTCATAGTGTTTTCCCTACCATGAGGATTTTTCCTGGTAAACATATCTTTAGAAAAAACTAGTATATATTCATGAACATCTCGGAGCGTAGGGTTAGCTGCCGAAAGCCAGCTCCCCCAGGCTGTCGAAGGGCTAGCACTGGAAGCTTTATTCCATATTATCTCCCCGCGCATAAGGAACCCTACGTCCTGCATATCCTCTACAATATAGAGATGAAGAGGTATATAAGGTTTCCTGCCCAGGTTTGCCACATTTATACAGGCTCGGCCACCCGGGACAAGGACACGATAGACTTCCCGCCACACCCTCTTTAAAAACTCCCTGTACTGCTCAAGGCTTAAGTCTCTATCATAATCTTTCCCTACATTATATGGTGGTGAAGTTACCATGAGATGCACGCTGTTGTCAGGCAGCTCTTCCATGTTTTCGCTCGTCTTGCAAAAGATTTTATTTAAAAACTCCTCCGGGACCGGGTTTTCCACATAAGGTGCTTTCTTCTCTTCAGGAAGCCCTTCATAAAGCCTGCTGTTGTAAAAAGGACTTGAATCATGGTTTATCCTTCCCGGTGTCCCGAAAGAACTGGTTTTTGTGCCGTTCCGTTTCATTCACGCACCTCCCTTGAGCAGTTGCAGGAACCTCCTTGCCTTCATTTCATAAGCCGGTTCCTGGTCGGCTAGCTCAATGATCTTGCCTAGCTCTTTTTCGCCAACTTCTCTCTGTCTCCTCCAAAAACCACAACCGATAACCGATGGCAAAAAATAAAAATCCCTGTTAGTGTAGACTAACAGGGA
>Ga0080004_1120703_pt1 | contig 51064 bp, 41 predicted proteins | sample WasSprMetagenome_FD_69207 | JGI IMG/M metagenome (GOLD analysis project Ga0080004, IMG submission 69207) | Sulfidic aquatic microbial communities from Washburn Spring, Yellowstone National Park, USA - WS (SPADES assembly) (version 2) | ecosystem: Environmental > Aquatic > Thermal springs > Hot...
TTTCAGTTAATTCTTTCAATAATTGTTCCGTATCAGGACAATACTCACAACCTATTTTTTGGGAAAATAGTACCACTTCAGTTGGTTTTGCTAAATTTCCTATTTGTCTCTTTATTTCTTGTTTATCTCGTTCACTAATAAACATATTCCCTCCTTCTTAGTAATTGCTGTAATCATTTATATTCCGCTATTACAGCTTAGCGGTAATTATATAAAAATTTATAAAAAATTTTATAATCTCCATAAAAGATTAGCCCAAGTAAAACCAGCACCAAAAGCAGAAAATAAAACTAAATCTCCCTCTTTAACTAGTCCATTTTGTAATGCTTCATAAAAAACAATAGGTACTGAAGCAGCTGAAGTATTACCATATTTATCTATATTATTATAAACTCTATTAGCTTCTATTCCTAAATTTTCCATAATTCCATTTATAATTCTTATATTAGCTTGATGAAAAATATATAATTTTATATCATTTGGCTTTAAATTATGTTTATTTAACAATTCCCTTATTTTATCAGGAACTAATGTAATAGCTATTTTAAAAACTTCTTTACCTATCATCTTTAGATACCTATTATTTAGATTTTCGCAATTAGGAGGCTCCTTAACCCCACCTACAGGAATATATATTAAATCAAATTTAGTTCCATCACTACCCACATTAGCATCAATTAATCCCTTAGTATTATCTTTATCATAAGATAAAATAAAACTCCCTGCCCCGTCACCTAATAATATACAAACAGTTCTATCTTTCCAATCAACTAATTTAGAAACAGTTTCTGAGCCAACCAAAAGTATATTTTTACATATCCCACTTTTAATTAATGAGCTAGCAGTAATTAATGCATAAACAAAAGCGGTACACCCAGAAAATACATCCATAGAACCAGTATTATCTGAAATTAAATTAGTCTTAGATTTTAATTTACCATGTAAAACAGAAGCAGTAGCAGGAATTATATAATCCGGAGAATTCGTAGCTAAAATAATTAAATCAATTTTATCTATATTATTTGTTTTTAAATTATTAATAGCATTTAAAGAAGCATTTAAAGCTAAATCGGAAGTAGATGTATCTTCATCAGAGATATATCTATATTTTATACCTGTTCTTTGAGTTATCCACTCATCTGTAGTATCTACCATTTTCTCTAAATCATAATTAGATAATACTTTAGATGGTAAATATATTCCTATAGAAGATATTTTAACCCCAAACATAATTTTTATATCCCATTTTAAAAGAAATTTTTAAAAAAGTCAGAGATTTTTTCAATTATACCCTTAACTTTATTAGATTTAACTAAATTAATTTCATACTTATTACGTTTATAATCTTGATAGATTTTATCAACAAAAACTTCAACCATACCATATAAATTAGTTAACCTACAATCACCAAAATATTGTTTATTAATTTTAAAAGGAGTAGTTCTAATTTCAAAGATATTATATATTATTTTTTCGATTCCTTTAATTTCAGCTCCTCCTCCAACAAGTAATATATTAGAAATCAAAGAATAACTAAAAGAATTAGTCAAAGCAGATTTAAGAAGTTTTGCTATTTCTTCAACCCTAGGAATGATGACAGTATCAATAAGTGAGTGAATTTGAACTTTTTCTTTTTGAATTACATTAGAGTTAGAATAAAAAAATGGATTAATTTCTATATACTCATCATCTTTATAAATTTTAGAAATATTAATATTTAATAATATATTTTCAGCCTCTTCCAGTGTAACACCTAAAGCAAAAGAAATATCCTTTAAAATATTTCTTAAACCCCTTTTGATATAAACTTTAAGATAAGGAGTTCCTTCCAAAATTACAATAAGTTCTGTTATGCTATATCCCAAATCAATAATAGCTAATGGAGGCAAATCCCTTAATTTCTTAGAACTAAAATTACCACTACTTATAGCTTTATTATAAGCTAATACATTTGGAATAAAAAACAAAGCATTCTTAGAATTTAGATTAATATTATCAGTTACTTCAAATCCCAATTTTTCAAAAGGTTTAGTAATGTTTTTTTTATGGTCTCCTTTTATAGAAGAAATAAAAAGCTCTATCTCTATGTTATTCTTAGCAGTTAATCCAATAGGATTGTAAGTTTTATCAACAGAATCAATAATAAATAATCTCGGTAATATAGAAATAATATTTTCAAAATCCTCAGGTAAAGTAACTATATTATCAGCTTGAATTTTTCCTATCCTAGCTTTCCTAGATAAATAATCATCTAAAAAAGTGTGAGTTATTTCCTGATTATTAACATCTATTTTAAGATTATTAACAATAGAATATAAATTAGCTCCACCTACTGATAAAAAAATAACATCTATATTTCTACTTGTTTCCTTTTTTATATCATTAATCAAAGAATTAATAAAATCTTCATAAAGTGAATAATCTATAACTCTTTGATAATTTATTCCTTCAGTATCAGCTAAACCTAATGCTAATACTTCATAAAAATTATTTTTCTCTTCATTTTTAAGTATTTCAGTAGTATTTTTTTCTATATTATTTTTTTCAAAAGAATTAAAACTTTTGAAACTACTGTCAGATAAATATATAAGTGTATACTTTGTAAACCTACTCCCTATATCTAAAAATAGAACATTCATCATTTTTTTTAATAATTAAATTTTAAATCATTAATACTAATATAAATTTATACTTTTAATAAAAAATCTCCTTTTTTTTTATTATACAGTAATATATTGAATAGGTTCATCTACAGTAGCTAATTCTATTAATTTTAATCCCTTAGAAACTAAGCCATTATGACTAGCAGAATCATCAGGAAACGACACAATAGCCTGTAAAATAGTACCATAATCCATTAAATTATTATACAATCTATTAGCAACAATGATAGCTTTAGATTTTTCAGTATGAGGCAACATCAAAATAAATATTTTATTAGATTTATCAAAAGCAGCCAAATCTACTCCAAACCTTATATTTTTTCTTATATCATTCCCTAATTTAGAAACTATATTATTAACAATATCGTTATCAACAGCTTGAGTTAATATAATAGCCTTTAAAAAAATTAAAGACATAGGTAAAGAATATCTTCTACACCTTTTAATCTCTTTTTCTAAGTCAAACATAAAATCGTTAAAAGTATATAAATTAGTAATAGGATCTATTCTAGGCTCTCTAGATGAATCAATACTTTTAGTTTCAGATTTACTTTCTGATTGGCTAATAGTAGCGATAGTTACTCTATTTTTCCCATTTTTTTTAGAAATATAAGCAGCTTCATCTGCTTTTTTAAATAAATCATTTTTTGTCTTAGCATGTACAGGATAAGTAGCTACCCCAAAAGAAGCTGTAATCACGTAATTTTCAGGTAAGCCAGAATATTTATGAGAATTGATATTAACTCTAATTCTTTCAGCTATTTTATAAGCACTATCTACATCAGTAAAAGGTAAAACAACAACAAATTCCTCTCCCCCCCATCTAGCTGCTACATCTATACCATCTCTTATATTATTTTTTATTATCTTAGCTGTTTCCCTTAAAACCTTATCACCTACTAAATGGCCAAATGTATCATTAATTTTTTTAAAATTATCTAAATCACAGACTATTAATGATAAAGGTTGAGAGTAACGTTCAGAACGCTTTAATTCATTTACAATAGTATTTTCAAAATATTTTCTATTATACAATGTAGTTGTTTCATCTACTATACTTGATTCATGAAATATAAAAGAATCAATATGATTAACTATTCTAGGAATTATTACTCCCACTTTTTGATTAATTTCTATTATTTTTAAAAAATTAATAGAATGAGCAAATTTTAATAAGATAATTCCTTTTAAATTTCTTTTATCAATTACAGGTATAATATAATTAACCCCATTTTTTATAGCTCTTTCTAATAAACTAGGAAACAATTCATTAAACATATTATACAATCTATTAGATAAACTTTTAATAGAGATTAATTCAGTGGATATTAACTTTCTTTCTATTATTTCTTTAGAATCATAATTAACAAGAATTTGTATTTTCTTCAATTCATCTGGTACGTTCCCATAATTAGAAATAGTGTATAAAGTATTAGAAGTAGAATTGTATAAAAGCAAAGATATAAACTCTGAATCAGGAATTACTTTTGATAAATTACCAACTAAAAGTGAACATAAATATTCCAAATTATCCGCTACTTCCGCAGCTTTATCTATTTGCCTTTGCATTAATATTAATTCCCTTTGAGAATTATATAAATAAATCAATACTGCAAGTAAAGAAACAAAAAATAATATCAATAATAAAAATATTATTTTTAATAAAAAATCCCTTAAGTCTTTTTTCATCTTTTCCTTAACTTTATATTCTAAAATCTCTAAGTTTTGATTATATTTTATTTTCTTAGCTAAATCTATATATTTTAAAGCATTTTTTAAATCATCTTGGACAAAATAAATATTAGCTAAATAATAATATCCTTCAAATTTTGCATTATCATCAGGATTATTTATTAATTTTTGATCAATTATTTTTTTAGCATTTTCAAAATCTTTTAGCTTAACGAGTAATTCAACCAATCTAACATAATTTAAATATAAATTAGGTTGAAGTTTAATCATTTTTTCAAGTACTTCCTTTGCCTTTTCATATTGCTCAGCTTTATAATAAGCATTATATAACTGATAAAGATAATAACCAGAATTGGGCAATAAATTAACTATCTCCTGATATTGTCTTATACCATCATTATATTTTCTTAAATCTACATAAATTTGAGCTAAAACTCTTCTAGCTATAACAAAAGCAGGCTCTATTTTAACAGACTGTTCTAAATATTCTATTGCTTTATTATTATCCCCTAATGTAAAATATAAATTGCCTAAAATATAATAACTTATGTAATTTTCTTTATTTTTATTTATACTCATTTCCAAATACTTTCTAGCATTCTCCATACTTGAAATATTAAAATAACAATATCCTAATAGCATATAATAATCAGAAATCAATTTATCATTTTTAGTAGATAAATAATATTCCTCAAATTCAATTAATTTTTCAATTGCTTGCTCATACTTTAACTTCAAAATTAATTCATTATAAATTTTAGTCAACGTTATATCCTTATTTAAAAAATTTAAACCAACAAATTTAGCTTCGTAAGTACCAATTAACGGATAATTACCTGATATTATAGTTTCAAACGTAAAACAAAAAACATTACTAAGATTAATAAAAAAAAACAAAATTATAAAAATATTCAACATTAAGATTCCTCTAAAAATCTTAAAAATAAAATATCTAAAAAATATCATACTTTTTTAACATATCTCTTAATTTAATTAAATATTCATATTCCCTTATATTTATATTTTCCAAATCCTCTAAGTTTTCATCTATATTTTCCAATAAAGAATTATCTTCTTTAAATAACTCATAGAAAATTTCTAAAATATACTGTTTATTTTCATACTTGTTTAAATTATTTAATAAAATTTTTAAAATCTCCTTGTAATCCATATTATCTATTTCTTTTAAAAAATACAATTCTAATATAAAAATATTTTCATTTTTATTAAATATTGTTTTTAGTATGTAAATTAAATTAAATAAAGAAAATCTATCAAAGTTATTGTAAAATGTTAGTAGAGCGTATTCCAATAAAACAATATCATCTAAAATCTTGGAAACAATGCTAATAAATTTATTTTGTGCTAATTCCTTATTTAATCTTAAAGCTTCGTTAATATCAATTAAAACCAAAATAATATTAGCTGGCTTTTTAAAGCCTTTAGAATAACTTAAATTAGCAAAATACCTTGCTCTCTCATAATTACCTTTTCTAAACTCTATTATAGAATACAAAAATTCATATATACCTCTTAAACTCAGATTCCTATCTCTTAAAGCTAAATTACTATAGTTACTACATATTTTTTCTAATACTATATCAAATGTTTTATCATCCTTTAATAACATTTCTAATAAAAAATCTATATCATTTTGATTAATAGCTTTTTCTATCGCTTTAGTTAGTAATTGAATATCCATAATGAAAATCACTAAAAAAACTAATGTTCTATATATTAATTATGTAAAATTTTTTTAAAATCCTTTAAACTACCTAACCTTCCTACATTTTTAATAGATCATTTAGCAAGTTTTTAGTAATCCAATCTACCCCCTTACAGAATCTAAAAGATAATCTATATATTTTTTTACCCCTTTATAAATTGAGGTAAATTTAAAATCAATATTATATTTTTTAAAAATTTCAATTAATTTTTTATTATTAGCTTTTGTAAAAACTTGATATTTATTTTTAAGCTCTTTTGGGAATTCAATTTCTTTTATATATACATCATCTTTATTTAACTTTTTTTTAATATAATTTTTAACAATATTAGCAACATTTAAAAAAGAAACAGGTTTAGAAGTTCCACAATCATAAATTCCACTTAATTCTTTCAAATTCCCGTTTTCAATTATAATTTTAAATAAAAAAATATTTACTTTAACTACATCATCTACAAAAATAAAATCTCTATAAAAATCCTTACTTCCCTCAAATATTTTTATAGTACTATCTTTTAAGATTTGATTAAAGAAATGAAAAATAACAGAAGCCATAAAACCCTTATGCTCTTCATAGAACCCATATACATTAAAATATCTTAATCCTATAACTACATTTTCTAAATCTTGATTAATTACATAATTATCAAATAAAAACTTAGATAAAGCATAATTATTAAGAGGATTATAAAAATAATTATAAAATTTTTTAGATCTTTTTATACTATTGCCATAAACAGAAGCAGAAGAAGCATAAATCATTGGAATTGAAAACTTTCTCGAAAAATTTAGTAACTCTTTACTATATTCGAAATTATTTTTAATTAAATAATTTAAGTCCTTCTCTAAGGTATTAGTACAAGCTCCTTGGTGAAAAATAAATCCTATCTTATTTAGATTATATTTAGTTAACAAATTTTCATTTTTAATCAATTCTAAAAAAGTCTCTTTTTGAAAATAATTTATAAATTTTAATTTCGCTAATCTTTTAATTTTTATTTTATTCAAATTGTCATATTCATCTTTATTAAAGATATTATCAACTATTATTAAATTAGAAAATCCTAAAGAATTTAAAGCTAAAGCTAAATTAAATCCAATAAATCCTAATCCCCCCGTTAATAATATGTACCTTTCCTTATTAAAATTATTAATCAGCTCTTTATTAAAATTAAAAATATCAATATTTTTCATAAAAATTTAAAAAAAAATTTATTTAGCAGTTTGAATAGCTATTATTTTCCTTATAACAGTAACTCTAATTAGCCCTGGATATTTTAAATTATTTTCAATAGCTTTAGCAATGTCCCTAGCTAATTTATATACGTCATTATCTAACACCATATCAGGTTTAACAAAAACAATAACTTCTTTACCACCTTGTAAAACATAAGCCTTTTCAACACCAGTAAAAGACATAGCCAATTCTTCCAATTTCTGTAATCTTTGGATATATAACTGATAAGTTTCCCTTCTAGCTCCAGGTCTAGAAGCAGATATAGCATCCGCTATCTGTACTATTAAATCCTCTAAAGTCTCTTGAGGTACTTCATTATGATGACTTGCAATAGCTCGAACCACTTCATCTTTTTCCCCATATATTTTAGCAATCTTAGCACCTGCGATAGCATGAGGTTCTCCGTTAGCTTCCTCTAAAACTTTACCTATATCATGTAATAAAGCAGCTCTTCTACATATTTCCACATCTGCTCCCAATTCTGTTGCTAATAATGTAGCTATCTGAGAAACCTGAATACTATGTTTTAGTAAATTTTGACCATAACTTGCTCTATACCTCATCTTACCTAATAAATTAATCAAATCTGGATGTAAATCATAAACCTTAGCTTGAATAGCAGCATTCTCACCTTCTTCTTGGATTTTTAAATTTATTTCTTTTTCTATTTGATCATAAACCTCTTGAATAGCAATAGGATTTATTTTACCAATACTTATAAGCTTTTCTAAAGTTAATCTAGCTTTCTCCCTCCTTATAGGATCAAAAGAAGAAACTAAAACCACATCAGAATTATCATCTATAATTAAGTCAACACCTGTTATTTCTTCAAAAGCTTTTATATTTCTTCCTTCTTTTCCTATTATTCTACCTTTTAATTCTTCAGATGGTAAAACAATAGGAGAAGTAGTACTTTCGGAAACAGTATCAACTGTAATTCTACTTAAGGTATTTAAAAGAATTCTTTTAGCTTTGAATTCAGCATTTCTTACATATTCCTGCTCTATTTTTTGAGATACTATTAATAATTCAGTTTTTAAATTTTCTTCAGTTTTTTTTATTACTATTTCTTTAGCAGCTTCAGGGGTTAAATTAGATATTTTTAATAATTCTTCATCTATTTTATTTTTTAATTGATTAATATATTCTATTTTTTGCTCTATCTCTTTTTCTTTAATTAGAATTTCTTCCTGTTTTTGTAGTAATTCTTCCTTTTTAATATCTATTTCTTTAAATTTAAGGGATAATTGTTTTTCTTTTTCCCAAAGCTCAATTTTCATATTTTCAATTTTATCCCATTCTTTATTTATTAACTCAAATTTTTCTATAGCTTTTTTATTTATTTCTTCAGCTTCTTTCTTAGCTTTCTCTATTAATTTCTCATTATCCCAAATTATTTTTTCCCTTTCATCTTTAAGTTTTTGAATTTCCTTAGTTAGATTACTGATTTCATTATCTAATTTTTGAAGCTCTTTAAGTTTTAAATTTATATCATTTTCTAAAGAGTTTAATTTTCTTTCCAATGATTCCTTTTTATTATTTAGTTCTTCAATATTAGTTTTTAAAGCTTTTTCCTGGCTAATTAAGTCATTAATTTTTTGCTCTAAATTTTTAAATTCTTGTATTTCCTGGGAGTTAACAAAGTTTTGAGATAATTTCAAATTATCCTCTTTTTTATATTTTTCTTGTTTTAAATCTCTTTTTTCCAACTTAGATAATTTATAAAAAATAAATCCTAAAAAAATTAAAATAACTACTATAAAAAATATTAATAACGCAATTAAAAAATTACTCATAAATTTTAGCCCCCTTTTATAATTAAATAAAAACCTTCAAATTTTAAATTTAGTTTTTTATTTTTAATTTTTTATTTTTCTTTTTTCTCGTAGGAGTCTACAATTTTTTGGATAATAGCTAAATCCCTAAAATGCTTAGAGAATTCTTTAGGAGGATAGCCTGCATAAATTTTGTTAGGTTCCAAATTTTTAGTAGCAATAGTATTCCCCGCTAAAATAGTATTAGGCCCTATTTTAATTCCGTCTTTAACACCACTCATAGCAGCTAATATACAGTTATCATATATTCTAGCACTACCCGCTATTCCCACCTTGCTAACTATCCTACAATTTTTACCTACCTTAACATTATGCCCTATCTGAACTTGATTATCTATTTTAGTATTTTCAGCTATAAAAGTATATCCTATAGTAGCTCTATCTATACTAACATTAGCACCTATTTCTACATTATCTTTTATTACTACACCTCCTATCTGATATATCTTCTCTAAATCATCAGTATATCCAAATCCATCAGAACCTATCGTAGTATTTGAATGTATAATAACATTGTCTCCTATATAAACATTATCATATATACTTACATTTGAATAAATCTTAACATTACTACCTATATACACATTATTCCCTATATAAACAAAAGGATATATCCTACTATTATTTCCAATAACTACATTATTCCCAATAAAATATCCATTATTCAATAAAATATTAGTTGATTCCTTCTGTTTAAATTCTTTTTGTATATCCTTATATAAAACTTCTAATAATTTAAAAAATAAATTTTCAAGATTAAAATCAGATAAAGTTATTATTTGCTTATTATTTATTTTTTGTTTAAATAAATCAATCTTGAAAATCTTATTAACAAACCAATCATAAATTTCATTACTCACAATAAATAAATTAGGAATAATATCATTTAATTCTAATAATTCATTATCTTCAAGAAAAATTCTCCTTTTAAAAACAATTGATAAAATCAAATTTTTAGGATTAAATAATTCATTTTTATTAGAATAATAATTAGAATTTATTCCCTCAGGGGGAATTATAGTAAATTTTTCAAAATCCTCTAATAAATAAAAAATTTCTTTATTATGTATATATTCTTTTAATATTTTTATATCTAAAAAATACAATTTCATAAAACATTTCGTTATATCATCACCTATTTTCTTTATAAAAATTTACTACTTATGCTTTTTTATTTTTTTTATAAGTGCATCAGTTAGATCTATAACACTATTTCTATTATAACTAATATAGTTAATAAATACATAATCCACATTATATAATTTAGCTATTTCATCAATATAAGGTTCTATATTTTTTAATATCTGATAATTTAAATTATCTAGTTTCTTATTTAAATTAGATATTTTATTATTTAAATTTATTAATTTTTGAGTATATAACAAGTTATATTTTTTAGCTAACTTTTGTTGATATTGTCTAATTTTTTCGTTAGCTTTTTGAAACTGCTGGTTGTAATTTGTATATAATTCTTTTAAGGCTTCATTATTTTGAGATTCTATAATTTCCCTTAAATTTTTATTATATTCCTGTTCTAATTTACTAACATAATTATTATATTCATCTATTATTTGTTGCTTTTTAATATTGTAATCTTTACCATACTGATTAAGTATTTCCTTTACTTCTTGTTTATATTGCTGCTCATATTTATTAGCTACTTCTTTTTGTTTTTGATATAATTCTTTTTCTATTTCTTGAGACTTAGATTTATATAATTCCTCTTGTCTTGATTTTATTAATTCTAATTTATTTAATAGCTCTTCTCTCTTAGGATCATATATTGAAGTATTAGTTAGTTTTAAATTTATATTAGTTATCTCATTTTTATAAATCTCATTCAGTGATACTTTATAATTATCTAATTTAGCTTTATACTTTTTATATAAATTATCTATTTCAGATTTTATTTTTTGATGATAATTCTGTTGAATATTATAAATGGTTTGATTCAATTGAGAATATAATTCTTTTTCATAATTATAAATAATATCTTGTGTTTGTTTTCTTTTCTGTATTATATTTTTTTCAATTTTATTTTTTAATTCTACAATTTTATTTTTCAATTGTTGATCTATTTCCTTACTTTTTAGTAAATTTTCAGATAACTGTTTTTCTAACTTTTTTTGATTAGATAATATATTATTAGAATATATTCCCATTTCCTTTATAAATTGTAATTCCAAACTTTTATCTAAATTATATATTTCATTATAAGAATTTTTAATTTCCTGTTTTGTTTGAACTAATGCTAAATATATATCCTCAAAAGAATAAATTACTTTTGAAATATCAATAACCCCATATCTATAATCAACACTTAAATTTTGATTATTTTTATAAGCAAGTATATATTTAGATAAAGATAAAACAAGTAAAGTAAATAGAATTAAAAAAATAAAAATAATTAAATAATCACTTAAATTCTTTTTTGGAGTTTTTAGTATGATATTTTTTAGAAATATATTTTTGAATTTCATAAGTTAAATCAATACCTCCTAATAATACATTAGATTTATCAAAAATAATTAAGATATCATTTTGTTTATCTTTATACAATTTTTGAAAATCTATATCCTTTAAATTTAAATTATTTTTGATATTAGATAAATCAACATAAGCTATATTAAAAGAGTAATTCAGATTTGAAGTTAAATCCAAATTCTTATTTGAATCTAAGGTTTGAATTATTTCATCAGTAAGATCTTTATAACCATATACAATACTATCACTAGTTAGAATAATACCAATATTCTCTTTATTAGCAGCAGTTATTACAGCTCTTTCTAAATTTTTGTAAAAATCACTTAAATATTCCTGTTTTTTATTTTCTAAAATAACAGATAACTTATTAGCAGTTTCTTTTAACTCTTTTTCATTTTTAGTTAACGAAATTTTATTTAATTGATCTTTATATTCTAATTCCAAATTATAAATTTTATCCTGAATTTGTTTATAATATTTACTATCTCTTATTTTTCTTAAATCTACCCTTCCAATTAATACCTTAGAATTCTCATTTTTTAATTGATTTGAGTTATTACAACTATTTAATACAAAAGAAAAAGAAAAAAAATATAAAATAAAAAAAATAAAGCTTATAATCTTAATTATATTTTTGTTTTTTTCTACTTTTAAACCCAATTTAATCATAACTACTGACTTCTAATATAATATTTCTGCACCTAAAATATAATTACCTTTTATAATTTTTATTTGTTAAATATAAAGGATTTTGAGAATAGATTAATAATTTAAATAATATGATAGGATTAATTTTATTAGGCTATGGAAAATCAGAACGCTTCTTAAAATCAATATCAAATAATGATTTAATAAATAACAATTCATTAATCAATACGAAATTATACAATTATATTTTAAATTCCTTAAAAAATAACTTTAATAAAATTTTTCTTAATATAACAGAGAAAAAGAGTATAATGGATTTTTCTATTGATGTATTTTCTAAAATTAGCGATTTAATAAAAAGTGTAGTTTTTGTATGTGATTTAAATTTAGATATAAAAAAATATGAAAATATTTTTAATGAAGTTTTAATAACAGAAGGCGGTAATTTAAGACAAACCAGCTCATACAAAGGGCTTCAAAAATTAAAAGAATCGAAATATTTTAATGAAATAGAATACGTAATTATTCACGACTTAGCTAGACCCTTAATAACTCTAAAAATGCTTAATGATTTAATAGATAATATAAAAGACTATGATGGATGTACTTTATATATAAATCCAATGGATTCCGTAGCATTTGAATTTGATAAAAATTTAAGCTATATTAATAGGGAAAAAATCTTATTAATACAAACTCCACAAATATTTAAAAAAGAAGCAATAATAAATGCTCATGAATTAGCTAAATCTGAAAAAGATACCTTTAGCGATGATTTATCCATCTTAGAATTTTATACCACTTTTAAAATAAATTACATACTTGGCCATAAATTTAACATTAAAATAACTGATATTAACGATTACTTTATTGTATTTAATTTACTAAATTTTTTAATTAATAATAATTTATATAACGATTACTTAGCAGGAAAAATATAAAAAATTAAAAAATTTTAATAAATTATTATTATTTTTTTCATTTTTTTAACAAATTTAAAATAAAAATTAAATAATTTTTTTTATAATTATCAAATATCAAATAGGTACAAAAGTAGAAAGGAAGATAATTATGAATTTGCTATTTTTTATCCTAATTACACTAATTGTAGTTATAATACTATACATTTTGTTAAAAAATAAAAATAATAAGAAAACTGGAGAAAATTTAAAAACAAATAAAGAATCAGAAAAAATAGAATTAAAACAAATTGATGATAAACAAAAAAGAATAGGAGATTATATAGTTATAAAGTTTTTAGGGGAAGGAGCAACCAGTAAAGTTTTCTTAGTAAAAAAAGATAATTCCTTATTTGCTTTAAAACAACTAAATATAATAGACGATGAATTAAAACAAAGATTTGATAGAGAAATAAAAATACTAAAAGAATTAAAACATAAAAATATAGTTAGTATAATAGACAGTGGGATATATGAAGAAAAACCTTTTATAGTCATAGACTATGTAGACGGAGATTCCTTAGATAGAATAGCACCTAAATTAAATATCATCCAAAAATTAGATATTCTCATTTCAGCAGCTAATGGAATAGCATATCTACACTCTAAAGGTATAATCCATAGAGATATAAAACCTGAAAACATACTCGTTAGCAAAGATCTAAGTACAGTAAAAATAGCAGATTTAGGGATTTCAAAAGTAGTTTATTGGAAACCTATAACCCAGGAAGGCCAAATTTTAGGAACTCCCGCTTATATGGCTCCAGAACTATTTGAAGGTAAATCAGATGACCCAAGAATCGATATCTACGCATTTGGAATAACTATGTATGAAGTATTTACCCATAGTGTACCATTTGATGGAAAACCTTCTGAAATTATCTTAAAACATATTAAAGAAGAACCTAAACCACCTTCGCTATTAAATCCTGAGATTCCGCAAGCTTTAGATAAAATCATAATGAAATGTCTAGAAAAGAAACCAGAACGTAGATATAAATCAATGCTAACACTTGTGGAAGATCTTATAATGATTAGAAAAAATCTGAAAAACTAAAAAACTTACAATCGCAAAACAAAATCACTAAAATAAATATTAACTATGAGAAATAAAATAAACCAAAAATTAAATTTAATTAAGATTATTTCTTTTTTAATCTTTTTCACTATTATCTTTAATCTAAAAAAAATATATTCCCTAAATTATTCTCTAAATATTGAATATGATATTTATCAAATAAATTACACAAAGATATATCATGTAAAAAGCAGTAATAATTTATTAACCTCATTTAGTATATTAAACAATATAGGAGCATATTATGATGAATTAAGTGGGCAAGCTCACTTATGTGAGCATATATTTTTCAAAAATAAATATAATAATACATATATAAAATATACCCTATCGAATTCTGGAGCTTATTACAATGCAGCTACATTTAACGACTTCATCATCTTTTATTTCACTTCAAATAATAAATACATCTTAAAAAACATAGATACTTTCTTATATTCAGTTTTCAACCCATCTTTTAATGAAATTGATGTAAATACAGAAAAAAATGTAGTTATAACAGAATTAAATACAGGTTATCAAGATGAAAATATCTATAAAATTTTCTCAAAATATTATAAACCAACAGGTGGAACTGTAAATGATATAAAAAAAATAGATTACAAAATCTTATATAACTATTGGAAAAGTAACTATAAACCAGAAAATTTAACTATTATTATTTACTCCTCCTTACCTTTTCATTATTTTAAAAATTCTATTACAAATTACTTTAAGGGAGAAATAAAATATATCAAAAAAGAAAAAATATATTTAAAAAATTATCAAGAAATAAAAAATAGTCTATATAATCTTGATAGCAATTTTTATAAAAATTTTATAAATTTTATAAATAAGGAAATAAAAGATTTTGATACCTTAGAAAGTAAAGATTATTTCTATTTTTATATAGAAACCAAAAACAATATAATTTATTATGATCTATTAAGTGAAATAATTAACAAAAAATATGAAGATTCAAACATTATGAATAACAATAACTTAGAAATATCATCAAGTTTTATACCTACAAAATTAGCTAACTACTTCATTATTAAAATAAAAAAGACCCAACAAAAGGGGGCTAATTTCTATAAAAATTACCTTTTTAATATTATAAATAGTGTTGATTTTAAAGATTTAGAGTATGCTTACCTAAAATCTTATAGCGAGTATTTATACTTTTTTTCCAGTAATTTTGATTTTATTCAGTTTTTTTCGTTTTTAGTTGGATTAAATATATTAATAGAAATACAAAAATTCCTAAACCCTTAAAAATACTTATCAATTAACATCATATTTAAAAAAGTTTAGACTACCCCCTAAAGGAATTGAAATTTTAATCTATTATCTTATTGAATCCACTAGACAATTTTTTTTCAAAAGATAATCTCTGTAAAAGTAAATTAATAATGTTATTAAATTCGTTAAAAATTTCAGAACTATTTTGAGTACTAGGTTTTATTAATTTTGAAATAGAAGATATATTTAATATAAAATCCAAATTATTTATAGAATATTTATAAATATTATTTTTTATTCTATTGATTATTTTTATTGATTTTTCTTTATCAACATCAATTAAACACAAAACAAATATATCTTGAGAAAATCTTCCCAATATATCTATATTACTTCTTATAGAAGAAGAAATTATATTTCCTATCTTCTTAGTAATAAATAAAACTTCATTATAATCCAAATTTTTTATCAAATTATAAAAATTATCTATTTCAATTAATGAAAATATAAGGTTTTTCTTAATTCTATAAAAATAAGAATAAATTTGTTCAAATTTAAGATAAAACCCATTTATATTTAATAACCCCGTTTCATTATCCGTATACCCCTCAGTTTTTAGTGATAAAATCAAAACTAAAAAATCATTTATCTCTATTGTTTTTATTTGATAAATTTTGTTATCTAAGATACAATTATCTTTATATAGTAAATCAGCAAAATCTACTTTGATTTTTTTTAGTAAGCTTTCTACCACAAGATTATAGTATAAATATTCCTTCGTTTTTTTATCAAGTACTACAACTAAATCACTTAAGTTATTTAATATTTCCTTATGTAAATCATCTAATTTTAAAACACTCATTTTTTACGATTTACCATTACTTGATTTTTCATTTAATATAAGAAAAGCTAAATTGATATCGTTAATAGTTTTAATTTTATCTAGTAAATTTTTAAACTGTGATTCTTCTTCAACCTGTTCTTCTAAGAACCAGCTTAGAAATTGAGCAGTTAAGTAATCCTTTTTTTGTAAAGATAAATCATATATATATGAAATCCTTTTAGTTACTTCTTTTTCAGAATTTAAAGCAAATTCTACAGGTTCTAATAAGTTAGAAAAATCAGTTTTAGCTTCCCCTATGTTCTTTAAATTAATAAATTGGTCCCTATCTAGTAGATAATTTTTTATTTTCATAGCGTGCTCATGTTCTTCTAAAGATTGTTCATAAAAAAGTTTAGCAAAATAATTTAACCCTTTTAATTGATAATATATAGAAACTCCTAAGTAATTATAAGATGCCTGTAACTCATTATTTATTTGACTTTCTAATAATTCCTTTATTTCTTTATCCATAAACTTTTCTCCTTTCTTTTAATTTATGAATTCATATAATTTATGAATTCATAATTAAATTTTTCTCCATTATTCTTAGATTCCCTTTCTAAATTTCTAAAATTTTTATATCCAATTTATTATCCCATTGTAGAAAAGGATTTTTGTTATTTTTGGCTAACTAAATAATAAAATAGGTTATACAATAAAAATATGGTATCTAAGATAATAGATAATAAAGAACTCCAAATAATAAAAGGGGATATAACAGAGCAAAGTGATATAGATGTTATAGTTAATTCAGCAAATGCTTATCTAACAGCAGGTGGTGGAGTTTCTGGAGCTATTCACAAAAAAGCAGGTTATGAGCTAGAAATTGAAGCTATTAACACAGCTAAAAAACTTAATAAATACCCTTTAAAAGTCTCAGAATGTATTATTACTAATGCCTATAATCTCCCCAATAAAAAAGTTATCCACGTATTAGGACCAGTTTATAATCAAGATAAACCTGAAGATTTCTATTTACAGCAATCGTATATAAATTGCCTAAAATTAGCAGATGAACAAAATCTTAGCTCAATTGCTTTCCCTTCTATATCTACAGGTATATTTGGATATCCAATAAAAGAAGCTGCTTATATAGCTATTAAATCAATTATCCAAACATTACCTACATTAAAAAATATAAAATTAGTAAGAATCGTTTTATTCTCAGATAATGATTATAATATCTATAAAGATACTCTAAATACTCTCATAAACTCTGAAGCCTAAATTTAAATTCTTAAATTAAATTCAAGGGGATAATAAAAGGGGGAGGTATATGGAGCAAGAATCTCTTATTTCTTTAACTTTAATTATTGGTTTGTCAGCAATTATGATTATAACTTTTATAATATTAAAATTGTTAGAAAATAAATCCCAAAATAATTCAGAAGATAAAAAAGATAATACAGATAATGGTTCAGACGCTGGGATAGAAGCAGGTTTTACTGAGCCAACTACCCATGACTCAGATTCTTCAAATTATTACGATGGTAATGGATATGGATATTAAAAAGGTAGGTGAATTAATTGGAAATTGTAACCCAAGAAGTTAGAAAATTAATAATAAATTTAGAAAATTAATAATAAATTTTATTTTACCAATGGGTATTTTAACAGCTATAATAGTAATTTCTACAAATCTAATTTTGTTTCATATACAAAAAAAATACAACAAAAAATAAACCCAAATTTTTATAAACCTAAGAGAAAATATTATCAAAAATACAAAAAACATAGATATGGTTAATAAATATCAATTAATTTCAATTTTTCTGTTTAATTTTATAAAAGATATCTTTAAAAAATTCTTGATTGGAAAAATTATTAATAATAACTTTTTTAAAATTACCTAAATTAATCAACCTTAAGTTATAATTACTAAAAATATTTAGTAATTCCTTAAGATCAGAATTAAAAATAATAATTACCTTATTAGTATCCTGAACATTATAAATTCCAATGTAATTAGGATTTTTAATTTTTATTAAATCGTGAACTATTAATAAATCATCTTCTTCTAATAAATTTATGTTTATAATATTATTATCCTCAAATTTAACAGAATCTAAAAGTACTTGATAATATTTCTTTTTAAGATTAATTATACTTTGCTTTAAATTTTTAGAATCACTAATTATCTTAGAAATATAATCTTTAATTTTATCAATATCAGTATTAGTTAAAGCAGCTAAATTATTAACAATTGAATAGAATTTATCAAAAATAGATAATAAGGGCAAATTACAAACTGCTTCAATTCTTCTAACTCCGAGCTGTAAGCTTTTTTCAGATATTATTTTAAATACACCTATAAAAGAAGTGTTTTTAACATGAGTTCCCCCACAAAGCTCATAAGAAATAAACTCATTATCCATTATCTTAACAGTTCTAACATTTTCAGGATACTTCTCAGTAAATAGAGCAATAGCTCCTTCTTCTAACGCTACATTTAACGGTTTATATTCTATTAATACATTTAGTTCTTTTAATATTATTTCATTAACTAATTCTTCAATATTTTTTAATTCATTATCATTAATAGCTTGGAAATGAGTAAAATCAAATCTTAACCTATCGTAATCCACTAAAGATCCCGCTTGATATACATGAGAACCTAATACTTTTCTTAAAGCAGAATGTAGTAAATGCGTAGCAGTATGGTGAACAGCAGTCAATTTCCTTCTATAAAAATCTACTTCTAAATAAGCTTTATCACCTAACTTTACATAACCTTGCAATAACTTTCCTATATGAAATATAAAACCTTCTACATGTTTTTGAGTATCTATAACTTGAAACTTAAAATTATCATTAAATATAATTCCCTTATCCCCTACCTGTCCCCCTGCTTCAGCATAAAACGGAGTAACGTCAGTTATTAATATAATATCATCTTCTGTATTAGATATTTCATTTAGTAATTCTAAAGTTTTATTAGAATTGATTTTTAATATTGCTATAATGTTTGCTTGTTCTTTTAGTTTATCATATCCCACAAATTCAGTTTTAAACTGCTTATTTATGGAAAATACTTTAATATCATTTTTATTTTGTCTTGACTTAATCTTTTGTAATTCCATTTCTTTGTTAAACTCATCTACATCAACTTGTAAACCATTATTTTTAGCTAGTTCTATAGTTAATTCCAAAGGAAAACCAAGAGTATCATATAAATAGAAAGCTTTTTTCCCATCTATTACTTTTATATTATTCTTAATCAGTTCTTCCTTAATCTGGTTAAAATAATTAATTCCTTTAGATATATTTCTAATAAAAGCTTTTTCTTCTGAATTAAGTATTTTTTTTGAGAATTCAGATCTAAGATAAACTTCAGGATAAACATCCTTAAAAATCTCAATAACACTATCTACTATTTCATGACTAAATTCTTTAGAAATTCCTAAAAACTTTGAATAAAGAATAGCTCTTCTTATTAATTTTCTAAGTACATAACCCCTACCATCATTAGATGGAATAACTCCATCAGATATTAAAAATACAGCTCCCCTTAAATGATCCGCTACTATATTAAGATAAATATCCCTTTTTGATAAATAATTAGGCAAATCAAATTGAATATTAAAATCATTATAAACTTTTTCAACATCTTTTTCAATAAACTGTTCTATTTTAATCAAAATAGGATAAAATAAATCAGTATGGTACTGAGTAGGTTTATTTTGAAGTATTCTAGTTAATCTTTCAAGTCCCATACCAGTATCTATATTCTTTTGAGGTAAATCAATTAATTCCCCTTTTTCATTTTTAAAATATTGGGTAAATACAATATTCCAAATTTCAATAAATCTTTCTTTTTTTTCACATTCTAAGCACTCACTCCCAGGTTTACAATTAACATTAGGGCAATAGAAATTTTCATAAAATATTTCAGTAGAAGGGCCACAAGGTCCAGTTAATCCTGCAGGTCCCCAAAAATTATCACTTAATCGAACAATTTTTTCTAAAGGAACTATAGATCTCCAAATCTCTTCTGCTTCGTCATCATCAGTATGAACACTAACCCATAACCTATTAGGATCCAATTTATATACATTAGTTAATAAATCCCAGGCATAATGTATTGCTTCATATTTGAAATAATCCCCAAAAGAAAAATTCCCAAGCATCTCAAAAAAAGTATGATGCCTTAAAGTATAACCTACATTATCTATATCATCCATTCTAAAACATTTTTGACACGTAGCTATTTTTAAATATTTTGGCTTAACTTTTCCAGAAAATTCCGCTTTAAAAGGAACCATACCCGCCGCTACAAATAATAACGAAGGATCATTATCCGGTATTAAACTATAACTATTTAAAACTTTATGATTATTATTCTCAAAATATCTTAAAAAAGTAGATCTAATATTTTTATGATCCCAAGTCATCTAAAATCACCCCTTAACTTATATTTAATTTTTAAGTTTAATTTTATTCTTAATTTAAAAGATAATAAAATAAATTAGTAGCAAAAGATCCCTTAGGTAAAAAAAACTTTACATTTAGTTTTTTATAATTTTCAAATATCTCATCATCAGATAAGCTAAATTCTTTTATAATAGGTCTTATAAAATAATCTCTATAATTTTCATATTTTTCATTGTAAATAATTAAATCCAAATCCTTAGGGAAAATGAATTCAAAATTATCCCAATTTTTAAAAATCTCTTTTACTTCCTTATTATTAATTTTATTTATTATATTTTGATTAATAAAATCTTTTTCATTTTCTGGAATATTTAATTGAATTTTTTTACTAATAAAATCTGATGAATTGTTTAAAATACTTTGTTTTATAAAATGATTTAATTTAGAATTAAAAATAAAAGATTTATAAGCATCCTTAAAAATGGTTGTAAATTTATAAGGGAAGTTTTTCCAAGCTTTTTTATAATTCCTTTCCTTTAATAAAATACTTAAAAATATTTTTTCAATATCCATATATTGAGAAAGTCTTAAATTCCTAACTTCATCTATTTTATTATTTAATAGCAATTCTTTTATCTTTCTTCTTTTAGACTTAACTTTAGAATTTTCATTATTAGAATATATACACAATAAAAGATAGCTTGCTTCATAATACATTTTATTATTCAATGCTAAACCTATTAAATGATTTATTAATCTTTTTCCAAAACGTTGAATATCGTAATAATTAGGTAAATAATTAGCTTCCAAAATTTTTATTCTTTTTATTAAAAAATCCTGAAATTCTGTTGGAATTTTTCTTATTGTAATCAAAAATTCATTCCCTAATAATACCTTTTTTAAACTATCTAAATTATTATAAACTATTCCTATAAAACTTAAAATAAAATCCTTATTATAAGATTCAAATCTTAAATTATCATCAAAATTATTTAACATAGCATTAATAATTTTTTCTTTATTTTTAGGATTTAATCTTAGAAATAAACTTTGATAAGTTATAGCATATTTATCTTTTTCACCTAAAAACAGAAAATCACTAATAGGAATTTTAAAAATCTTTGATAATCTTAGCAAAACATTAAATATAGTTGTATTTTCTTTTCTCAAAATAAATAATAAAAAATAATTATTATTACCATTTAAAAAATTACCACTCTCTAAAAAATTATTTAAATTATTAACCAATAAATTTTTAGTTTTAATAATCCTTAAATAAAAATTATAAAAAAAACTAAGATTTATTTTTTCATTAACAATAAAATCCTTTAATTGACATTTTATTATTCCATTATTATGTATAATCATCTAATAAAAAAAATAATAAAAAAAATTAAAAAAAATCTAAAAATAATTTACAAAGCTTCATCAATAGGGAAAATCAAAGTAGTCCTATTTTTATTAACTACCATAAAATTAACTCTATCTATTTCTAAAGAAGTAGCATTATCATAGATAATACAATCAGTTAGAGGAATAAATTGATTAGGTTTATTAAATTCATCAAGGATCCTTGCACCAGGAATTAAATACATATATCCTTCTATTTTATAATTATCAATATATATAATAACTCTTTTTGGCTCTTTTTTAACCATTAATACCCCCCTACTTTAATAACATTTGTTATTTTATTAGCTTAGTTTGTATAATTTTAATTCCTGTAAATTTTTCAAAATTCAATAAAACATTTTGAGCAATATTAAGAACCTCGGGATTAACTCCAGCTATTTTAGCTACATGAAGTCCATAACTCTTATCAGCAAATCCCGGCTTTATTTTATAAGTAAAAATTATATTATCTTCTTTTTCAATTACTTCTACATGATAATTTTTAATAGAGCTAATATATTTTTCTAAGTTAGAAAGTTGATGAAAATGAGTAGCTAACAGAGTTCTACATTTTTTAATTTTAGCAAAGTACTCACATAAAGCCCAAGCAATAGCCATCCCATCATATGTACTAGTCCCCCGCCCTATTTCATCTAAAACCACTAAAGATTTTTCTGTAGAATTATCAATTATATAAGCAGTTTCTAACATCTCTACCATAAAAGTAGATCTCTTTTTTATTATATCATCTCCACTACCCATCCTCGTTAAAATCCTATCCACAATACCTATAACAGCTTGTTCAGCAGGTATAAAACATCCTATATGAGCTAATAATACATTTATTGCTACAGTCTTTAAAAATGTAGATTTACCTCCCATATTCGGACCAGTTAATATTAATACATATTCATCCTTATTTAAATTGATATCATTATCTATGAAATATTCAAAATATTTTTCATATATTGGATGCCTTAAGCCTTTAATCTTTAAAATTTTATCTTCCACTAATATTGGTCTTATATAATTATTCTCTATAGAAATATAAGCAAAATTGACAAAAATGTCTAATAAAGCTATGTTTTCAATTAAATCTAATAAAAACTTTTGCTTACTATTTATATAATCACTCATTTCATAAACAACTACATTTTGTATTTCATTTATCTTATCTAAGGAAGAAGCTAATTTTTCTTCAAACTCTTTCAACTCTTTGGTAGTAAATCTTTCAGCATTTGTTAAAGTTTGTTTTCTTTCAAAATAAGAGGGCACTAAATTTAAATTAGCTTTTGTTACCTCTATATAGTACCCAAAAACTTGATTATACCCTATTTTTAACGATTTGATACCTGTTTTTATCCTTAACTCATTTTCATAAACACTTAGCCATCTTTTACTATTTAATAATATATCAATATATTCATCTAAATCCTGATGAAACCCCTTATTTATAAATATTTCTATTTCATTATATTTAAAAACCTCATCTAAAATGGATTTATTTAGTAAATCCTGAATATCTTTAACTTGATTATAATTTATTACAATATTTTCAATAATTTCTTTAGCGAGCTTAGGTAAAACATTACTACTATTTAGCTCTATTAATAAATCTATTAAATTTATAATATTATTAAAAAATTTCTTTAAAATCTGAAACTCTTTAAAAGAAGCTTTATATACTAAAAATTTAGGTAAAATTCTTTCAATATCCGTTAAGTCTTTTAAATTCTCTCTTATAGAAATAACATATCCACTATTTTTTACAAAAAACTCAACTACATCCATTCTTTGTTCTATTTTTTCTAAATTTTTTAATGGTTTTAAAATAAAGAGTTTTAAATTTCTTGATCCAAAATTAGTTAAAGTTTTATCTATAATATTTAACAAACAAGGATTAGTATTAAACAAATCCAAATTTTTTATAGTGTTTTCATCTATTAAAAATGAATCACTCTCTATATAACTATAAACCCTAAACTTATAACTATTTATCATTGAGTAATTTAAAAACTTTATTAATAATTTAAAAGCCGAAATAGCTTCATTTTTTTCCAAAGTATATAAAGATAATTCATCAAATAAATATTTCTCTACTTCAATACCAATAGTATCATTTAAATTTAACGAATTAAATGTAATATTATTCATTTTAAATATCTCATTTAATTTTTCTAAATATTTATTTTCCACTCTATTAGAAATTAAGACTTCTGAAGGTTTTATAGAATCAATTAAATTAATTAAATCTTTAAAATTAGATTTAGAAACAAAAATTTTTAAAGCACTTACATCCGAAAATAAAAAAACAAAAGAATCTTTTATATAATCTATTACCATTAAAAAATTATAAGCATTATTCTCTAAGTATTCATTTTGGATAATAGTACCTGGAGTTATAACTTGAATAACATCTCTTTTAACCACTTGACCTTTAGCATCCTTAGGATCCTCCAATTGCTCAGCTATTGCTACTTTATACCCCGCTTTTACAAGATTTTTTATGTAATTATCTACTGAATGAAAAGGTACACCTGCTAATGGAATAGAATAACCGTCAGGTAACGTCTTTTTAGTAAGGATCACATTATTTATATTAGCAAATATTTTAGCATCCTCAAAATAAGTCTCATAAAAATCCCCTACTCTAAATAATAATATACAATCTTTATATTTATTTTTTATGGTTATGTACTGTTTAAAAAGTGGAGTTAAAGAAGAAATCTTTACTTGATTATAATCTTGTATAACCTTTTCCTTCATATAATTCTTATTACTTCCTTAAATCTTTCTTATATTTAATTCATTTTTTAATTACTATTTACCTTCCTAAATTAATATAAAAAACAAAAATAAAAAAAATAAAAAGAAATTTATACTTAACGAATTAGTAAACATTAAAAAAATTCAAAAAAATAAAAAAATAAAAAAATAAAAACAAAAAAATTCAAAAGACTAGCCTAATTCTGGATCATTCTCATTAGTTATTTCTTTATAAACTAAAGAATATATATTATTTGAGAAATTATCTTGAATTTTATCTAATAGAAATCCATCTGCTATTAATTTAACAGCTTCTTCAGTAGATAATCCCTTAGAAGTTAAATAATATATACTATCTTGATCTATGTAACTAACAACAGCTCCATGAGTACAAACTACCTCTTGATTAAGTATCTCCAATTCAGGAATTGTATTAACCTTAGCTTTATTAGATAATAATAAATTCCTACTATTTTGATAAGCAACAGAATAAGGAGCATCCTTTTCTATCCTTAACATACCAGTATATATACTTTTACTTCTTCCATTAACAATTGACCTATAAACACTTAAACTTTTTGAATTAGGTTTTATATGAATATTCTCAGTTCTATAATCCACATGATCTAAATTATCAGTTTTAGTTAGTATATAAACAATATAATTAGACTCCTTACCATCTATTAATGTTCTTATATGAGTTTTCTCATATTTAGGATTAAAAGTTAAAAATAATTGCCTTAAATCAGTATTATCAGTTAAATAAACATAATAAAACGAATGATAATAAGCATTATTTGCTGTATGTTTTGTATATAATTTAACTTTTGCCTGATTATATATAAAAATTTCATTAACTTCATTAACTTTAATTGTACTATTATTATTCAAATTATTATTAATAATTAATTCACAATCTGAATATATTTTAATAATATTTCTAACTACATTAAAACTACCTGTATAATTAAAATTAAATTCCCATATTCCTTTATCCCTTATTTCAATATTGTATCCATCTTGAAAATTTAATAAATTAAATAAAGTAATTTTTTCAGGATACTTTAGGATTAAACTATCAATAAAATCACTATCATTAACTTTTTCCAATTTTTTATAATTTGAAGATAAATTAGTTTTAAAAATTAAATTAGTATTTATATTTTGATCAAAAAATAAATCATAATCAGAATATCTCCAACTATGTTGAGTTTTTAAGGGAGATGGGTAATTTTTATATAACTCTCTTAATTCCATATACTTTCACTCCTTAAATTTATTTAAATTTATTTTTTAAAACTAAATTAAAATTATCCTACACTACCCTCCATTTCTAAAGCTATTAATCTATTCATCTCAACAGCATATTCCATAGGCAATTCCTTTATAAACTCTTCAATGAATCCATGTACAATTAAGGTTTTAGCTTCTTCCGGTGTTAATCCTTTAGAAGTTAAGTAATACAATTGCTGTTCACTTATTTTACTAACTGTAGCTTCATGAGTTATTTGAGAATTATCTGATTCTACTTCAATAACAGGATAAGTATCAGTTCTACTTTCATAATCTAATAATAAAGCATCACATTGGACATTAACTTTTGAATTAACAGCTTCCTTATAAGCCTTAACTAATCCTCTGTAACTAGCTCTACCACTACCAACAGATATAGATTTAGAAGTAACAGTAGCACTAGTATTAGGAGCAGCTAATATAATTTTAGAGCCCGCATCCTGATGCTGCCCACTCTTAGCAAAAGCTACAGATAAAATCTTACCCTTAGAACTTTCTCCCAATAAATATATAGCAGGATACTTCATTGTTAATTTACTTCCAATATTAGCATCAACCCACTCTACTGTAGCATTCTCATAAGCCACTGCCCTCTTTGTTACTAAATTAAATACATCTATTGACCAATTCTGAATAGTAGTATATCTCACTTTAGAATTAGGTAAAGCAATAATTTCAACTACTGCTGTATGTAAAGATTGAGTACTATATATAGGAGCAGTACAACCTTCTATATAATGTACTTCAGCACCCTCTTCCACTATTATTAAAGTCCTTTCAAATTGCCCCATATTCTTTGCATTTATTCTAAAATAAGCTTGTAATGGAATCTCTACTTTAACCCCTTTAGGAACATAAACAAACGATCCTCCAGACCATACTGCACTATTTAAAGCTGCAAATTTATTATCCGTTGGAGGAATTACTGTCCCAAAATATTTCCTAACTATATCAGGATACTGCTTAACTGCAGAATCCATATCAGTAAATATAACACCTTTATTTTCTAAATCCTTTCTAATAGAGTGATAAACTACTTCAGATTCATATTGAGCAGTTACTCCTGCTAAAAATTTTCTTTCAGCTTCTGGAATCCCTAATCTCTCAAAAGTCTTCTTTATATATTCTGGTACTTCATCCCAAGATGTCTTTTGCTCATCGGTAGGCTTTATATAATAATAAATATCATCAAAATTTATGCTATTTAATAACTCAGTATTTCCCCAAGTAGGCATTGGTTTACTTACAAATATTCTATAAGCATTTAATCTAAATTCAGTCATCCAATCAGGTTCATTTTTTATCTTACTAATTAAATAAACCTTTTCTTCATTTAATCCCTTATCCAACTTTTTTACATATATTTCAGGATCTTTAAAATCATATTTATATTCTAAAGCAATCTGTCTTATTTCCGAATAATCTTGATTTTTTTCTTCCATCAAAATCACCTCTTTTTATTAAAAAATTGAATCATTTACTAAGTATTATTTAAAACTAATTCTTCGTATTATTTAAAGCTAATTCTTCTATCCAAGCATATCCCTTTTCATCTATGTCTTTAGCTAAGGAGCTATCACCAGTTAAAACTATCTTTCCATTTAACATTACATGAACCTTATTAGGTACTAAATATTGTAATAATCTTGAATAATGAGTTATAAAAATAATAGAAGAATCTGGATTAGATTCAACATATTCATAAACATATTTAACAACACTTTTAAGCCCATCAATATCAAGTCCTGAATCTATTTCATCAAGTATAGCTAACTTAGGTTTATATAATAAAACTTGTAGTGCTTCAATTCTTTTACGTTCTCCACCAGAAAATCCTTCGTTTAAATATCTCCTCATTGAATCCTCAGGAATCCCAAATTTCTTAAGTAAATCTATAATAGTAGCCCTTATCTTAGGATAAGGTACATCTTCATTAAAATACTTTTTAGTAGTATATCTAAAAAAGTTAGCTAAAGTAACCCCAGGGATTTCAATAGGATTTTGAAAAGCTAAATATATCCCTTTTAATGCTCTATCAGTAGTAGATAATTCATTAATTAATTCATTATCAAAAAATATTTCACCTTCGGTAATTTCATAATCAGGATTCCCCATAATTACATGTCCTAAAGTAGATTTACCACCACCGTTTCTCCCCATTATACAATGAATTTCTCCTTTATTAACTACTAAATTAACCCCATTTAATATTTCCTTATTTAGATTTCTAACTCTTACTTTTAAATTATTTACTTTTAACATTTTAGTATAATTTTCGCCTTTTAGGCGCACTGGTACTTTTATTCCGCTTCCAGCTAGCGGGAATTCTTATTTTTTTTAAACATCCCATAAAGGATACAATCAGTTTAATGTTTAACCTTAAACCTTTATATCCACACTAATTAAATGAACTTTCTTCTCCTTTCTTGGCTACCTTAGCATGTTAATACTAATACTTTTTTCGAATTTCTATAAACATTCTTCTAATCCTTATCCAAACACTTTCATTTAGCATACTATAGTTTAATACAAGCATAAGATGTTTAAACAAACTAAACATTTATTGCCATTCAACTCCGTAAATTTAATAATATTTACTTTATCTTTCAGCTGATTCCTTATCAGTTTTCTATATTTACAGAAATTAATTAAAATCATTTTAATTTTAAAACCAATTTAAAATTATTTTCTTTCAATTTCTTTCTTATTATGGAATTATATTTTTTTGACAAAAAATCCTCTTTCAAAAGAAAAAATAAATTATTAATTAAAAATTAATAAAAAATAAATCAGATAAATTAATATTTTCTTTTTCTAACAATAACGATACTTTATCATCATCTATGATTAATTTTCTTAAAACTAAATAAAAGAAATATATTAACTTTTGTCCTACATCATCTAATATTATTTCTATTTTCTCAATTATTTTAATAGATTCTTCTTTATAATTTTCCATTTGAGTAATTTTGTATAAATAATAATTTATATAAGCTATTAAGCCTAAAATAAGTGCTTGATTATCTATCTCTTCTTGATTAGATAACAAGTCCTCCAATTCAGTTAATTTAACCTTTATATTTTCTTCATCATTAGTTTCTTTATACTTTTTCAATACTAAAAAACTATCCATTATATATATTTTTAAAATATTTTCTTTTTTAAATAGAAAGGAATTATCATTTAAAGTGATATAATTTATCAAAAATAAAACATTTAAAGGTAAATAAAGTGTATTTATATATATAATACTTAATATTTTGAGAAACTCTTGAAAATTAGGTATTTTTTCGTTAATAACTTTCCTAAATATTTCATTAAATAACAAACTTAAATCTAGTAGATCATTTTTATTATCATAAGAAGATAAATAAGCTAATAAAAGCAGCAATTGCTTTTGTTTTTCTGTATCATTAATAAATTCAATTAACTTACTAACTTCATTTTTAATTTTATTATATATTTCATTTATTTCATTATTACTATTAACTAACTTAATAAAATTAAGAATAAAATTATCAAAATCTTTAATCTTAGAAATTAATTTAAATGATTCCTCAAAATTACCCTGATTTATTAAATAAATTAAAGTATCTATATATTCCTCATCCTTTAGTTCCATTTCATTACTATTAACTAAAATTATTAATAATTCCTTAGGTAATTTCGATTTTAAAGCAGGATTTTCATTTATAAAATAAACAATAAAATCAGTTTCATTTGTAGTTTCTTTAAATAAATCTATTATAATATCATCTATTTGATCCTTTTCATTCTTAAACTTATTAATAAGTTTGTTATAAAATTCATTAAAAGTAAAATATAATTTCTCATCTATTAGCATTCTAAAATATTCTTTAATATTATTTTTTATATTTTCAAATTCATTTTCTAATAAAACCTCAGATAAATAAGTATAAGTATTTTTAGTATTTGAAGAATAATTTATATAAGAAGCTATTTTATAATAATTTAATTCTTCAAGAATCCTTATTAACTTTTGTTTTATTTTGGTTAATTTTAGCAATTCAGTAATATTTAGTATCCTAGTGATCCAAAGAGCTAATTTTAATTTATCCTTACTTAGCTCATATATATTATCTATCATTTTTAGCATAGTAAATACAACTAAATCACTTTTATGAAAATTCTTTATTATTTCACTAATAGCATTTTCAAATATCTCTACTTCTATATCAACATTTGTTTTATCAGTAGCTTCAATTTTAATTTCAATTTCTTGAATTTTATCCGAAATTTTATCTTCTGTCAATTTCTCAGGTATTTTCTGTTTTAATATTTTTTGTTGAATATTTATAGTAGAAGTAGAAGACAATATATCCAACTGTTCTAAGGTACTCTCTAAATTACTTTCTATCTTACTAATTTCCTGCTTAGTTAATTCTCTTGATAATTTAGTTTCCTTAGGCTGTTTTATTAAATCTTTAGGCCCTTTTGTTTTTTCTAATTTTAAGATAGGCTTTGATTCTAAGATAGGTTTATCAGAATCCTTTAGTAATGGCCGTTTAAGTTGATTTTCTGAAATATTTTGATCTCCTTTAAGTAAAAATCCCTTCTTTACACCTTGATCTAATTCTTTCTTTTGATCAAAATCTTTTATTAAAAATTTTTTCTCTCCCGTTTTAGGTTCACCAATATCCTTTTTTATATATACTCCAGTACTTCTTCTTTTTAAAGAAGTAAATGTTTCTCTCTTTTCTAAAAATCCTTCAGTATCTTTTAATTTTTGTTCACTTTTATTTTCTATTAAATTATCAGTTAACTGAGAATTATCAATATTTTTTTTGTCTTTTTCAAAATCTAATTTGTCCCCTTCAATTTTTGATTGAGTTTCATTAAGATTTTCTAATTCTTGAGCTTTTTGAGTTTTTATTTCTTTTTCTAATTGATACTCAACAGAATCTAAAGCAGCCTCAATTTCTACTTTTTCTTCTTCTTTAAATACTTTTACTTCTTTTTCTTTAAATTCTTTTTCTAATGAATTAACTAATTCAAAATATTTATAGTGATAAGAATCGCTAATTTCTGATAATATCTTAAACGCTTCTTGAGTTTCTCTTAAAAGTTTCATATTAACCAATTCAGGTAAAATTTCGTCTAAAATGGATTCCACTTGAGCTAAATTAGTTTTATTATAATAATTAACAACTGCATAAACATATTTATATTTAGGATTTTTAGGATCAGCATCGAGAGCTTTTTTAGATGCTACCAACGCACTTCTATAATTACCAATTAACATATCAACCTCTGCTATCCTTGATATTATATCTAAATCATTTTGATTATATCTAAGATAATTTCTTAATATTTTAGAAGCAGATTGATAATCTTTATCACTTATATATAGCTCTACTAAATTTAGAACATTATCTTTATTAGCAGGATCTATTATATTTATTTGTTCCCTTATTTTTATTTGTTGATCCTTAGGGAGCTTATCAATTATCTGTAGATAAGTAGATACTGCTTTGTCTATTTGACCTTCTGTTTCATAAACTTCTGCTGATAACAATAAAATTTCTACATCCTCTGGATTATGAGACACCAAATTAGATATTAAAGTTAAAGCCTTATTAAACTTACCTACCAAAGATAAAAGCTTTATATAACTCTTAATAATTACCCTATAATCACTTTTAGAAACTAATTTACTATCTTTATTTATAAGAATTTCGGCAATATTAACAAACTTTTCAAATATTTCATCGTCTTCTGGAAAAATTGCTAACGCTTTTTGATATTCCAAATAAGCTGCTTCGTAATTACCTGTATTAACAAACTTCTTTTCTATATAATTTATTATAGTATCCCTTAACTCAGGTAATAATCCATATTTAGAAAATATAACTAAAGCTTCATCTAATTTCTCAAGATCATCACTTTTTATGTAATCCTTTAGTTCCTCTACTTTTAATAGAATTTCATCTTTTGTATATAAAATATCCATCCTATATCTTTATTTCAATTTCTTTCCATTTTTCTCCTTCTTAGATTAAAAAGGGATTAATTAATTAAGAAAAAATAATAATGTAAAGGAGGGTTTTTATGGATTTAAGAAAAACAACTAAATCAGTTCAAGAAGCTTTTATTAAAGCGCAAGAATATTTGCAAAATTTTAAACACAATCAATTAGATATCGAACACATTACTTTAGCATTCTTAGAAAATGAAAACAATATTATTCATTCCATTCTAAATAATATAGGAATTAATAAAGAAGTTTTTAAAAAACAAATAATAGATGAATTAAAAAAGAAACCAACAGTTAGTTATTTTTCAGATACTATCTATATAACTCCCAATTTAAAGGAAGTAATGGACATAGCAGAAAACTATAGAAAAATCCTTAAAGATGATTTTCTTTCTACTGAACATATTTTAATTGGTATTATAGAGCACGGTAAAAACTTTGTTGCTTCTTTACTAAGGAAATACGATTTAAATACAGAGAGATTTTTAAGTATTTTAAAACAGATAAGAGGTGATCATAAAGTGGATAGTGAAACTGCAGAAGATAAATATCAATCAATAAACAAATATGGTATAGATTTAACTGATTTAGCTAGAAAAGATAAATTAGATCCAGTTATTGGTAGAGATAAAGAAATACAAAAATGTATAGAAACTTTATCAAGAAGGACCAAAAATAATCCAGTACTAATTGGGGATCCAGGAGTAGGAAAAACTGCAATTGTAGAAGGAATTGCTCAAAAAATAGTAAAAAATGAGGTACCTGAAAACCTAAAAAACAAAAGGATTATAAAACTAGATTTATCCAGACTTTTAGCAGGAGCTAAATACAGAGGAGAATTTGAAGAAAGACTAAAGGCTGTTATAGATGAAGTTAAATCCTCAAATGATATAATTCTTTTCATAGATGAAATCCATACCTTAGTTGGGGCAGGAGCAGCAGAAGGAGCTATGGATGCAGCTAATATGCTAAAACCTGAATTAGCCCGTGGCGAAATCCAATTAATAGGAGCTACTACTATATCTGAATACAGAAAATATATAGAAAAAGATGCAGCCTTAGAAAGAAGATTACAACCTATTTATGTTGATGAACCTGACCTCCCAACTACCATCGAAATCCTAAAAGGTTTAAGACCTAAATATGAAAAATTTCACAATGTAAAAATTACAGACGATGCTATAGAATACGCTGTTAAACTCTCTAAACAATATATTCCCTTTAGATTCTTACCTGATAAAGCTATTGATTTAATAGATCAAGCCTGTGCTAAAATTAAAACTCAAGAGTCTAAAATCCCACCACATTTAACCCAATTAGAAGAAAAAATAAACAAACTAAATGAAGAGTTAAACTGGGCTGTTTTAAATCAACAATATGAAAAAGCTGCATCTATTCAAATTGAACTTAAAAAACTTCAAAAAGAATATGATGAACAATATAGTAAATTTAAAAAAGAATATCCGTTAAAAAATGTAGTAGATAAAGAAATAATAGCATTAGTAGTTTCTGAATTAACAAATATCCCAGTTTCATCTTTAACTCAAGATGAAAGAGAAAAACTACTTAAATTAGAAGAAATAATGCATCAAAGATTAATAAATCAAGAAGAAGCTATAAATACTATTGCAGATGCTATAAGAAGAGCAAGAACTAATCTAAAAGATCCTAACAGACCTATTGCAGTATTCCTATTTTTAGGACCTACAGGAGTAGGTAAAACAGAAAGTGCTAAAACATTAGCTTATGCTTTATTTGGAGATTCTAATATGCTTATTAGATTTGACATGTCTGAATATATGGAAAAACATGAAGTATCTAAACTAATAGGAGCACCACCAGGGTATGTAGGATATGAAGAAGGAGGACAATTAACCGAAGCCGTTAGAAGAAAACCATTTAGTGTTCTTTTATTTGATGAAATAGAAAAAGCTCATTTTGAAGTATTTGATATATTTTTACAAGTTTTTGACGAAGGCAGATTAACAGATAGCCACGGAAAAACAGCAGATTTTAGAAACACTATTATTATTATGACTTCTAATTTAGGCAGTGATCTAATTAGAGATTTAGCTCAAAAAGGAAAAACTTATGAGGAAATCAAAGAACAAGTAATAAAATATATAGAGCATCGTTTTAGACCAGAATTCCTTAACAGAATTGATGAGATAATTATATTTAAACCATTAACCACTACTGAAGTTATGAAAATTCTTGATATTCTTATAAATAATTTGAATCAAAAATTAAAAGAAAGCCAAATTGAAGTAGAATTAACCGATAAACTAAAAGAATATATCATAGAAAAAGGATATTCAGTAGTTTATGGAGCTAGACCTCTAAAAAGAGTATTTCAAAAAGTTATCGAAAATGAATTAGCTAAGCTAATCCTACAAGATAAAATAACTCCAAATAGTAAAGTAATTCTAAATATTGAAAACGATAAAATACAAATTAAAGAATTAGTTAAAAAATAAAATTATATTTAAATAATTATAAAAAAAAATATTTAAAATCCTAATTCTGTTAAAAAGAAATTATCTAAAATAAAATTGGTAAAAAATATAGCAAACCAAGCACCTAAAATCATAAAAGGACCAAATGCTATATATACACTATTTTTCTTATCTATATCAGTTTTAACTACATAAATAATGCTTATTGTACTCAAATAATCTCCCGAAGAAAAAATATATTTTTTTAAAAGATTAACTTTTTTATAATTGATTATCTTATTAATAATCATAATAAGGAGTCCTAAAATAGAACCAAAAAGGAAAGAAAAGAAAAAAGAAACTAAAGAAGGATAAAGCCCTAAAAATGACCCAATAGTAGCGGCTAATTTAACATCACCAAACCCTAACCCCTCCTTCTTATATATAAAAAATGATAAATAATAAATTATAACAAATATCAAAACATTAACAATAATAGCCATTAAGCTATCAAATATACCCAAACTAATGGAACTATCTAATTGAAAACTTAATAAACTCCTTAACAAAGCTAAGATCAATCCGATAACAATTCCCCCAATAGTTAGCTCATCTGGAATAATTTGATACTTAAAATCTATAACAATAACAGGTAGTGAAATAATATAAAATATAGCTAAAACAAAGAAATCCCAAGTAATACCAAATTTTAGATAAAGTAACCCAAAAACTAAACCACTTATAAACTCAACAAGGGGATACTGAAAACTAATTTTTTCCTTACAATAATAACATCTACCCTTTAAAATAATGTAACTAATTAATGGGATATTATGATACCATTTAATAGGATTTCCACATTTTGGACAAAAACTACTTTTAAAAATAAAATCTATTTCTAAAGGTAATCTATATATTAAAACATTAATAAAACTACCAAATATAGTTCCAAAAATAAAAATAATAATAAATCCAATCCTTTTATCAACTGAATTTAATAAAAACTCTGTACTTTTTATTAAATATTTAATATAATTTAAAAAATCATTAAAAAAAAGTATAATATCACTAAACATATAATAAAATTCTATATTAAATAAAATTTTCCTAATTTTTTTAGGTTTTTATTGTAAACCAAGGTAATTTATAGATTTTAATAGTAAATAAGAAAGTAATAATAAAGTAAATAAAAAAAGTAAAAAAGAATGAATAAACAGCTCCCCAGATTCCAAAAAACATCACTAAATAATAACTTAAAAAGATACTAAAAATAGCAGTTATAACTGTTATAATAGTTAAAATAACAGTTTTTTCAGTATATACTATAAAATAAGAGAAAATATAATATAAAGCTTTAAAGTAAAATGCGAAAATAATAATTAGTAAAAATTCAATAGCCTTATGAAAACTAGGTCCTAAAAAATATTTCATTATAAAAATAAAAACAAAATACACTATTAATGAAATAAAGAACAAACTAAAAACGTATAAGTAAATAATTTTAACTATTCGTCTTTTTAGATCTAAAGCAATACTTAAATTATCTCTTAGCAACTTATCAATATTAGATAAATTTTTATAAATCCAAGGCAAAAAAGCAATATTAAAAGAAGAAGCTATTAAATCAATAAAACCTCCTAACTGAATACTAACATTTAGAATTCCCAAGTCCTCTAACGATAAAAATTTGGCTACTATAAATCTATTAATATGAAACATAAGTAAGTAGAAAATAGAAAAAAAAATCAGAGGTATACCAAACTTAAGAAGCTGTATAATATAATCTCCCTTTACTTCAAAAAAAATCCAGTTTTTAAATATAATATAAATAGAAATAACTCCAAAAATAACACTAACAAAAACTTGAGCTAATACCCTACCCTCCCATTTATAACCCAAAACTACAACAAATAAAATAACTAAAAAAAAACTAAGAAGCTTCTAAAAATATTAAAATAAACAAAGTTCCAAACCTTATCCTCCATCCTGTATATATTAGTAACAAAACCTATAGCACTATCAAAAAGTATATTAATAGCCATTATAAATAACCATATAAAAGTTAATTTACTATAAAAAAAAATCAGATCCTTTAAAATATATAAAATAAATAATATAACAAAAAAAGATAAAAAATTCAACAACATAACATTAAAATTGATTTTTTTTATTTTCAAAATATCTTCTTTAAACCAAATATTAAAAGGAAAAGAAAAAGTAGAGAAAGCAGCTAATTGAATAAAAAAACTATATAATGTAGCATACATTGATAATATCCCATAATCATAAGGAGTTAAATATCTTGTTAAAACAGGTAATAATAAAAAAGGAATAGAAACATTAATAATATTAGAAACCGTATATATAGAGGTTAATTTAAACAAATTTGATTGTAAAATTCTATTAATATATTTTAGAAAGATATTAAACATTTTTAATTCTATAGTATTTTTTAATAGCAGCTTTAAGAACACTAATAGCTAAGGATGCGCAATTAGTTCTTAATAAATAAAATTCTTCCTCTAATTCTTGTTTTATAAAATCTATAATCCCCACAACCAGGATTTCTTCCCTCAACTACAACATCAAAATTATCCAATTCTTTCCTATAAGTTCTATCATTAGCTAATTCTATTATATCCTCTATTGAGTATTTACTCATAAAAATTTATAATAAAATTATTTATGATAAAATTCTAAAGATAATTAGCTTCAGAACATAAAAACAATTTCTTTTATAGAGTTCTCCTAAAGATCACAAATTCCTTTAAAATTAAGACTAAAAATATTAAATAATTCCAATTAAAAAGGTTAAATGCTATGAAAAAAAGAATATAATTAAAAGAGTAAATTGTTATAAAAAAGATATAGAATAATTTATAAAAAAAGAGAGGGGTAAAATTAAATGTCAGAAAAATCTTTAGAAGTAAATGAAAGTTTAAAATTAATATTAGAAAGAAGGTCAATAACTTTTTTTGATAAAACAAAAGAAGTAGATGATGAATTACTAACAAAAATAATAGAGTTAGCTTCATTAGCGCCATCAAGCTACAATCTTCAACCATGGGAAGTAATAATAGTAAAAAGTAAAGAAAATAAAATTAAATTAAGAGAAATTTGTTTTAATCAAGAGAAAATACAAGATGCGAGTGCAAATATAGTAGTAATAGCTAATTATAAAAGAGCTATAAATAATATAGAAAAAGTCATAAATGATGCTAAATCCAAAGGTTACAATATAAGCGTAGATAAAAATTTAATAGCTAATTTTTATAGTATTAATGCTAAAATGAGAGCAGTTAGAGATACTTCTTTATTTGCTATGAATATAATGACTATAGCCAGATTCTTTGGTTTAGAAACACACGCAGTCGAAGGATTTAATGAACAACTATTAAGAGAATTCCTAAATATAGAAGATTATAAAGAAATACCAATGATAATAGCAATAGGATATAAAGATCCTACTAAAAATTTACTACCTAGAGGCATTAGATTCCCATTTAGTGATTTCGGAAAAATCATTTAATATAAATAGTTTTTCTATTCATTTTTTTGTTTTTTAATTTTTAGATATATCTCTATGTTCTTTTAAAATGTTAATATTAGGAATATTTTGAGATAATAAATTATAAAGATACTCTACAACAAAAACAGATCTATGCTTTCCCCCTGTACAACCTACACCAATTTCTAATATATTTTTTACTTTACCTAAATAATTTGCTACAAAAAACTCTAAATAATTATAAGTTTTATTAATAAATTCCAAAGTAAAATTATCATTAAGTAGGTAACCTTGTACTTCCAAATCAAGACCAGTTTTATTAGAAAGTTCCTCTATATAAAAAGGATTCTTTAGCAATCTTACATCTAAAATAATATCAGCATTAACTAATCCATATTTAAAACCAAAAGATATTAATTTAATTGTAAGATCAACATTAGGTAATAAATTTAATAAAGCTAAGATAGTGTTCCTTAAGTCATAAGGGGTAAAAAAAGAAGTATCTATATAAAAATGAGCTTTATCTTTTAGAATTTTCATTAATTCTCTTTCTTTAGCAATACCTTCTAAAGGGTTATTAACAGATAAAGGATGATTTCTTCTATTAGCTTTAAATCTGTTTAGTAATATCTCATCTTTACAATCTAAAAAAATTAATTTAGCATCATATTGCTTTAATATAAAAAAAAATTCATTTAAATTTTGCTCAAAATTATTAAAGAAAAAATCTTTTAATCTAACATCTATGGTTAAAGCTATATCTTTAATATTAGTAAAAGATATAATTTCTAAAAATTTAGGGATTAATTGAATAGGTAGATTATCTATACAAAAGAAAGAATTATCTTCTAAGATCTTAAGTGCAGTATTTTTACCTGATCCTGAGATCCCTGTTATAAATACTATCATTTATTTAATCAAATATTTTAATCAAATAATTCACTTATAGATTTTCTTAGGTAAATTCTTTTAATAACTTCTGCTAATAACCCAGAAACACTAACCTGAATTATTTTACCATTATTTTTTAATTCATCCTTAAGTGGAATAGTATCAGTAACTATAATTTTTTTAATAGGAGATTCTTCAATAAGATTAATAGCATTAGAAACAAAAACAGGATGTACAGCTACTGCATAAACCTCTTTGGCTCCTAAATTCATTATCTTATTAGCAGCTTTTATAATAGTCTTAGCAGTAGATATCATATCATCCACTATTATTACTTTTTTATTAGAAATATCTCCTACAACTTCCATAGATTCAACTTCTTCAATATCAGGTCTTCTTTTAAACATAACAGCAATAGGTATTCCTATTTTCTCGGCAAATATTCTAGATCTGATAACACTACCAGCATCAGGTGCTAATACTACAAACTCAGATAAATCTTGATTTAATATATTATTATCTTTTAAAGCCTTTATCAGAATATTATTAGCGTGTAAATTATCTACAGGTATATCAAAAAATCCCTGAATAGCAGGTGCATGGAGTTCTATGGTAACAACCCTATTAGCTCCAGCAACTGTCAATAAATTAGCTACCAATTTAGCAGTGATAGGTTCCCTACCACCCACTTTTTTCTCTTGCTTAGCATACCCAAAATAAGGGATAATAGCAGTAATAGCAGAGGCAGAAGCACGCTTAACCGCATCTATTATAACCAATAACTCCATTAAATTATCATTTACAGGTGGACATGTAGATTGAATAATAAAAACATCTTTACCCCTAACATTTTCTAGTATCTTAACCCTAACTTCACCATCAGAAAACCTACTTATTATACTATCAGCAATAGGAATATTTAAATGTTCAGAGATTTTTTTAGCTAAAGATATATTAGAGTTCCCACTTATTAAGACTATATTAGAAAAAATAGATTTTGTATTTAATTCTTCATGTAATTTCTCCCTTCTAAGCATTTAAATTTCCCCCCTCATTAAAGAATTTACACACTTATTTACATACTTTTTAAAGTTTATTTTTTTAAATAACCATCTTTTTTGAAATTTTTTTTAATTTTAGATTGTCAGTAGTAGTATAGAATTTAGCAGGATTACCAAAAACAACTGTATTACTTTCAACATCTTTAGTAACAACACTACCTGCACCTATATAAGCATTACCACCGATATTCCTTGGAGCTATTATTGTAGAATTAGAACCAATAAAAGAATTGGATTCTATAATAGTTTGGTATTTATTTACCCCATCATAATTAGCTAAAATAACCCCAGCACCTACATTAACATTTTCTTTTATAATACAATCCCCTAAATATGCTAAATGACTACACTTTACATTAGAAGATATTTTAGCATTTTTTAATTCAACAAATGCTCCTATTTTATTATCTTGAATTATTTCATTATTTTTTCTTAAATTACTAAAAGGTCCAATTTTATTGTTATCTATTATTACATTATCACTAATAAAAGAATTAACAATATTATTTTTATTTCCAATTCTTGAGTTTATGATAAAGCAATTAGGACCTATTTTATTAAAATTACCCTCTATAACACTATTTATTATAAATACATTATCCAATATCAAATTTTCTTTATTTATATTACTTAAGGGACATATAAATATATTATTTCCTAATAAAACAACATCTTTATATATGTTTCTTACTATTTTTTTAGATTCCTCAAAAATCAATTCAATATCTTTTAAAGAATTTATCCTTAGAAAATAATTACTTAAATTTTTATTATATGTAACATAACTTTTAGCATTATTTCCATTAAAACCTATATTATTAAGAAATTCCAATAATTTTTCTAAATCAAAAATCTTTTTAGTTAAAATATTTCTTATTATTTCCCAACTTTCACTTTTAAAAGCAAAAGAAAATTTATATAATTCTATTGAATTATTCAAGTATTTATCAAAGTGGGAAATTAGTTTTTTTTGATTATCTTTAATAAAATCTAAGATTATATCAATATTATAGGAAATTAAAGGAGTATTAGCTGGTAAAACTATAAATGTAATTTCTTCTTTATTATCAATTAAATTTAGATCTTCATAGATTAAAATATTTATATTATCTAAAATTTTATCAAAATATTTTTGAATGTAACTTCTATTTAAATTAGATATTATTAAATTAATTTGAATGAATATATTATTATTTTCTAAAATACTTTTTAGAGTTATAAGCTTTAAAAGTAAAGGCTTTAAAAGTGGATAAAAATAAAAATCATCAGTGTATTTAAAAAGCTCATCCTCTAAAGGTAAATAAATTTTAAAAAAATTTCCCATAAAAATTAGGCTAAAACATAAAGAACTTTCCCTTTTTATATTCTATACTTCTAAAATCTTTTCCTTTTAATTATTTTTTATATAATATTTAAAAGGTAAAAATAAAATAGTATCTAATTATTTAGTAAAACAAGTAAAATAATAGATACTAATGAAAAAAGGGAGTGTAAAAAGTGTATGAAAAAAATTTTAATAATAACTTTATCATTATATATAATTTTGTTTAAATTAACCAAAGGTGAAACTATTTTTTATGAACCTTCAAATTTAGGGATATTAAAAAATAATATCAAATTCTATATAGAATCAGGACAATATGAACAAGATATTCAAAAAGTAATAGATAAAGCTAAAAACTACATATATAATACCACTAAAGATCTACCTAACCAAGAAAGACAAAAATTAGCAGTAGTTTTCGATATAGATGAAACCGCTTTGTCTAATTTAGAATACGAATATAAATATGATTTTGGATATAATTACGAAACTTGGGTAGAATGGGTAAAAGAAGCTAAAGCCAAACCAATTAAACCTACCTTAGAATTATATAAATATGTCAAATCCCTAAATATAAAAACTTTTTTTATAACGGGAAGAACGCAATTAAATGAAAATTTAAATGAAGACCCCACTATTATTAATCTTAAAAGAGCAGGTTATTATTTATGGGAAAAAGTTTATTTTAAACCATCTAATGTAAAAATGTCAACAATAGAATATAAAACTAACTGTAGAAAAGATATAGAATCCAAAGGTTATAAAATTATTTTAAACATAGGTGATCAATATAGTGATTTAGAAGGAGGATATTCCCAAGCAGTTTTTAAACTACCTAATCCAATGTATTATATCCCTTAAACTAATATCTACTTTATACCTTATATAACCCTTTAATACATACCATAAGCTTAGCTTCAAATATTTTCAATTTTACTCATACTTTTTTACGCTTATAAAAATAATGTATTCCTTTAAAAATTGAATTACTTCATCAATATTTTTATGTTTATTTTTTAATTGCTTTTTAAAGTTAAAAATAAGTAATCTATTAATAAATCGTTTTATATAAACTCTTTTATTAACTTTCCCAATTTTTTTAGAAATAGAAATAAAATAATAAAGAAAAGTTTTATTTTTATATTTCAAATAATCTTTTCTAAAATTATAGAAATTATCTAAACTAGGTATTTTAAAAACTTTAAAGCTAAAAATTACAAAATCATTTATTTTTCTTAAAAATACTTTCTTTTTTATTTTAAATTGCAAAATAGAAATAGATTTTAAATCTTTAAAAAAAAATCTATTTGTTTATTAGAAAGATTTTTTAAATAAAAATTATTGTAAATTTTAAATTTCATAATATTTTCGTTATATTTTAATTAGATTTGATCTAATAAGAATGATAATATAAAGTAAAATAATAAAAAACCATGTCCAAGGTTCGGTTTTAACTATAGGTAAAATTCTGAATCTTCCATACTCATTTTCTAAAGGTTTAAAATTTATTAACCACTTAGGAACATTTTTTTTATATTCTATATATTTTTCCTTAAATTTAGATTCTAAAAATTCTTCTTCAGCGGGTATAACAAAATAGTTATAATAAATTACATAATATAAGATAGTAAAGATAGTAGCTAATAAAGAAAGAAATAATCCATAATTTCCAGTAGCTAAAATAGCGAATCCAGCAGCTATAGTAATATTAGCTATATAAACTGGATTTCTTGAAAATCTATAAGGACCAGTAGTTATTAAATTAGCAATAAGTGGTTCCTCTCCCCTACTCTTTACACCTAAATAACCTAAACATATAGACCTTAAAATAGCACCTAAAATAATGAATATAGATCCTATAATAACAGAAATAGAATTAGTTTTAGCTATTATTAAAAATAAAATAACGAGAGGAATCGGAAACAAGGCTCTATATCTAAACCCCATCAAAGCTATTATATTTTTTGGTTTATTCCCTATACTACTATTTAAACTAAAATTATTATTAAGTTTTTCCTTATTAACTTCATTAATTTCAGAATCATCTTTGGTAATTTGATTACTTGTAATTTCACTATCAAATTCTTTACTCATCCCTTAACCCCTTAGTAATTTTATTTTTACCTACTAAACTTATCCAATTATAATTTATATTGAATTCTAAATGATATTTATTTTCCAAATCCCTATAAAATTGTTCATTTTTAAATAAGTTAATTTCACTTTTTATTCCCGATATTATAAAAAAATCATAATTATAAATAAATAAAGTTTTTAATACATTAAAAGGAACATTAGCTAGCAAAATAGCAGGATTATCACTTAATAAAGCTTTTCTTAAAAAATCTATACTAAATGAACAAATAAAATAGTTTTCAAAATTATAATTTTTAATACTTTTTAGGTTTAAATGTACATTTTTTTTAGATTCTAAACAAGCTTTAAAATCAATATCAATAGAAAAAATCCTTATATTTCTCGAAATATTTACTTCAGGTAATAAATAATAAAGTATTTTTAATATAGCAATAGTTAATATCCCTGTACCACTACCATAATCTATTACAATTAGTTCTTTATTACTATTTAAAATTTGTTTAAGACTTGAAATCGTCTTATATAAATTATTAAGCATCAATTTCGTAGTAAAATGACTACCTGTTCCCTCTGAAAAAGATTCAATAGGGGATAAATAAATATTAATATTACTTACATCCTCTTTAAGAGCTACATCTTTAATATTTATATTTTTAATAATGTTAAAAATATCCTGTTTTATATTTTCTTCAGATTCAATAATTAATTGATAAATAAAATCTTTAGGAACATAATTATAAGAAATCCTGACAAAAAAATCAAATTTATGCTTAAATTTATCTATAAAATTTAAGAAGTCTAAAATAAATTTGCTTAGTTTTAATTTGTTTTTTAAAAACTCAAAATCTTTAAATACAACAATTAATAAATTAGAATTAACAAATCCCACATAATAAGTTTTATACAATAAAAAAAATGTAATAAAGGTTTTATAAATATAAATCAATTCCTCTTTTTTATCTTTAAAAAAAGTTAAATTTTTTGGCTGTAAATAAAAAAATAATACCTTTATTTTATCCATTAAAATAACACTATTTAAAATTTTTATTTAAAATTAGAAACTAAATATTAGCAGTAGTTTTAAGAGAAGAAAGGTATTCAAAAGCGGTAATAGCAGCTACTGCTCCATCAGCAGCAGAAGTAACTAATTGTTTATCACTTCCAGATCTAACGTCTCCAACTGCAAATACCCCACTACTTTTAGTTCTCATTCTTTCATCTGTCTTTATAAATCCATATTCATCCACTTCTACTAATTCCTTAAATATATCTATCTTAGTTTCAAAACCAATAAAAATAAAAACTCCATCTACCTTTAATTCCCTTAGTTCATTAGTTTTAACATTTCTCAATATAAGTTTTTCTAATTTTTTATCACCTTCCATTTTTTGTACAACAGTATCCCAAATTATTTCCACATTAGGTAAAGCAAAAACCCTATCTTGGAGATATTTAAAAGCTCTAAATTTATCTCTTCTATGAATAAGATAAACTTTATTAACAATATTAGCTAAGAAGGGGGTTTCCTGTAAAGCACTATTTCCTCCTCCCACTACTGCAACATCCTTACCTTTAAAAAAAGCTCCATCACATAAAGCACAATAAGATACCCCTTTACCTAAAAATTTATCTTCTCCTTCAACATTTAGTTTCCTATGAGTCATACCTGCTGCTATAATTAGCACTCTTGAGTAATATGTATCCACCGAAGTTTTAACAATTTTTAAAGGATTTTCTTTATCTAAACTATAATCTAATTCAATTTTTTCAACTTCTTCTAAAGTTTTAATAGTAGCTCCTGCAAGTTCTGCTTGTTTGGTCATAATATTTGCTAATTCAGGACCACTAACTTTAATATATCCAGGATAATTCTCTATTAAATCAGTTAATAACAATTGTCCCCCAGGAAATTGCTTATCAAAAACAATCGTTTTAAGCCCAAGTCTAGCAGAATAGATAGCAGCAGTTAATCCTCCTGCACCAGCTCCTACTATTATAACATCATAAAAATTTTCCATTTTCAAAACCCCCTTATAATTACTAGTTATTAATAAAACAAATAAACTAAACTCCTGCTTCTAAAACTATTCTTTCTTTTTCTAAATTAATAGAATCTATTAAAGCTTTCTTAAGCTCAGTTCTAGAAATAGGTCTTCCATTAAATTTCACAATTTTCCTATTTATATCAATACCTGTATTTTGTTTTATTAATTTAGATAATTGAGCAGAATAATTCATTTCAACATCTATAATAACTTTTGCTTTAATTAAAATGTCTCTTATCTCAATAGGGAAAGGATTTAATAAAATAATTTGTAAAAATGCTGTTTTATAGTATTGATTTAATTCTTCTAAAACATCTAAAACAGGGCCTTTAACACTACCCCACCCTACAACTAAATATTCAAAATCATTAGGTCCATAAAATTTATATTTTAAATCAGCTGGTATTTCTTTTAGTGCAGTTTGTAGCTTTCTCATTCTTTTGTCAAACATTTTATTTCTATTTATTGGATTTTCAGATATATGACCTAATTCATCATGTTCATCTCCTGTATTCCAAAATAGTAATCCTTGGCCTAAAAACGCTCTTGGAGATATTCCGTCTTCGGTAAATAAAAATCTTTTATAAACCTTTCCATTGTTCATTATTTCTTGGATTTCTTTTTCAGTAACTAATTTACCTCTATCAATAGTAACACTAGATAAATCAAAAGGCTTTACAGTTTGAATACTATTAGCAATAGCCTTATCAGATAAGAAAATAACAGGTAATTGATATTTTTCTGCTAAGTTAAAAGCTTCAATAGTTAAATAAAAACTTTCTTCAATATCTCCTGGACTTAATACGATTCTTGGAAACTCACTATGTCCAGCATGTAAAGCAAATTCTAAATCACCTTGTTCATGTCTAGTAGGTAATCCAGTAGATGGTCCTCCTCTTTGGTAATCAAAAATAACAACAGGTACTTCATTAATTCCAGCCCAACCTTGAGCTTCAGCCATTAAACTAAAACCAGGTCCTGAAGTAGAAGTAGCAGCTCTAACCCCCGCTAAAGATGCACCAATTGCCATACAAATAGCAGCTATTTCATCTTCTGCTTGAATAGTAACTACTCCATATTCTGGATGAGCTTCTAAGTATTCACTTTCATCTGAAGCAGGAGTTATTGGATAATAAGCTTGGAATCTACAACCTGCTACTATCTTTCCTATAGCGGTAGCGGTAGTACCCCCCAATAAAATTTTTTCCTCTTTATTTTCTAAAGGCTTTAACTCATAATTAAACTTATTATTATAGTTATTTTGTAATATATATTCATAAGCCTTAAAACCTGCAAATATATTCATTTCTAGCAATTTAGCTCTTCTACCCGTAAAAACAGTTTCTAATACTTTTTTTAAGTATTCAAAATCCAAATTAAGCAAAGCAAGAGAAGAAGAAACTGCTATAACATTCCTCATTATCTGTAATTTAGAGTATTCTTTTTCTTTTTCAAACTTAATAGCAGCTTCCTTTATTATATCATTATAAGGTAATGGAATTAATAATATATCATTATTAACTAATGATTTTACATCATCCATAGTAAATAAATCTTTATCAAAAATTATAGCTCCATTACTAACTACAAAATCTTTATGTAATAAAAAAGTTTCTTTATCAAAGGTAGCAAGTAAATCAGTATAATCACTATGAGATCTAATATATTTATCTGAAATACTTAAGGGGTAATAGCTATGAGCACCTTTAATATTAGAATGGTATTCTCTTTTACCAAAGACATATAATCCAATAGAAGCACAAGTTTTAGCAAAAGTCATAGCAGAAGAATCAACCCCACTTCCTTGAGCACCACCTATTAACCAGTTTAATTGATTTATTTTTTTCATAGTACTTCACCCTCCTTCTTCCTTTTAAATTAACTTAACTAATACCTTTACTTTTAATATTTTTAATAAAAATCCTTCAATTCAGGAGAAGCTAAATCCCAAGGAGCTTTATTATCGTTATTTTTTATATTTAAATCTGCTCCATTTAATAATAATGATTGTATTATTTTTTTATTGTTTTTTTGGATAGCATAATGTAGAGGGGTATTTCCATTTTCATCTTGCTCATTAACATTACTCTTAAATTTTAAAAGTAAATTAACAATTTCTGGATATTCATAATAAACTGCGTCATGAAGAGGTATATAACCTACTATATTTTTAATATTGGGATTAGCTCCACTTACAAGTAAAAGTTTTACAACTTCACTTAGTCCCTCCATACAAGCTATATGTAAAGGAGTATTTCCAAAAGAATTTTGAATATTTACATCTATTAAACCAGACATTAAAACTTCTTTTATTTTATTTATATCCTTTTTTCTTATTAATTCAAAAATATTCATAAAGCGAATACATATTCATTAACTACTCTACTTTACAGAATGTATGCTTTCTGCTTTAACATCTGAAGTCTTTTTAGGTACTATTTACTTTTATTGCATACTTTAAATTCTTAACTTTAGTTGCCTTACATAAAGCACAAGTCTACGTTTTTTTTTATTCATTACCCAATTTTCCTTTTATAGCCACAGTAATGGCATCGTTAAGAAGAGTAGATTTAGTTAAAATAAAAATCTTTTACTACTATTTTTTTATTATACATTTTTAGCAGTTTATCCTCTAATATTTTTTATTATACCTTTTTAGTAGTTTATCCTCTAATATTTCTGATTTATAAATGTATTACTTTTTCAAATAACAAGGGATTAGTTAATTTTATAAAGAAAATAAATATTATGATACTCTCTATTTTAGATTTTTTAGATTTAAAAGTATATAATGAAATAAAGGATTTATTAATAATAATCAATAATTTTAGCAATGATTGGGGGATAGTGGGAGGAATTCCACGGGATTATTTTATATATAATAAAAAACTAAAACCTAAAGAAATAGATATTTTATTACAAGATTTAGAAAACAAAAATATAGTAAAAAATATAATACAATACTTATTAATTAATCAAAAAAATAACATATACAAAACAGTTTATCATGAAAAATTCCTAACAGGCAATATAAAATTTAAAGAATATAATATAGATTTAATAACAGCAAGAAAAGAAAAGTATGAAAATATAGCTTCTTTACCATTAGTTTTTCCTTCAGACCTAATTAGTGATTTACTTAGAAGAGATATAACTATTAACGCAATTTTATTTAAAAAAATAGATTTAAAAAATGAAATCTTTTATTTTGAAGTAATAGATATAGCCAATTCCATTGAAGATATTAAAAAAAAAATATCAATTTTATATATGATTTCTCTTTAAAAGATGATCCTACAAGGATATTTAGAGCAATAAAATATAAAATAAGATATAATTTTAATTATACTTTAAAAACTTTAAATGAAATAAAAAGTAACTTATCAAATATAAATTTTTTAACAATTAACAGAGTATTTAATGAAATAAATCTTATTTTTGAAAAAGAAAAAAGAATAGATTTAATATTAAAAGATTTTTTCTTTATTTTTAGTTATAATCCATTAACTCTAAATTTCATAAATCAAAAAGAGAAAATAAAAATTCAAAATTCTAATTTTTTTAAGGATTTGAAAAAATTAATAAAAGCATTATCAAGTTTTAATTATTTTTTTAAAAATCAACTAAGCAAGATACAAAAATTTAATCCAGATACAAAAAAGATAAAAATAAATAAATCCTTAATTTTTATTTCTTTTTTATTAGCATATAATAAATTAATAAATATCAAGCTAATAGATATAACAAAATTTGAAAATATATTAGGAAATAAAAAGAAAATAGAGAACTTAAAAAACAATTGGTTAATGATTTTTAATTACACTAATACCAAAGTAAATTCAAAAATCCTAAAAAAAATCATTAAAAATTTAATAGAAAAAGAAAATTTTAATAACATTGAAATTTTTATATTACTTTTATTTTTAGTAATAAAATCACGAAGCTTTAATAAATACTTAGTTAAAAAAGTTTTTAAAAAGAAATATATTAACAAATTATTTATAACAGGTGACTTCTTAAATAGCATAGCCAAATACTATTACAATGTTAATTTAGATATTACAATATTAAAGGAATTATTAAAAAAAATAAATTATCTATATCTTATAAACAAAATAAGAACAATAAATCAGGTTATGAAATATGTAAAAAAATATGTAAAAAAAAGTATTAAAAAACCAAGCAATTATAAAAAATTATGAAGTTAGAAAATTATGAAAATATTAAAATATTACTAAAAAGGATGAAATAAGTGTAATAGTAAATAATAAATAAGGGATATGTTAATAGGAAATAGGTATAAAATAATAAAGAAATTAGGGCAAGGTGGGATGGGAGAAGTATACCAAGCTAAAGATACTATATTAGATAGAATTGTAGCAATAAAAGTAGTTTATTCGAGTTTATTAAAAAAGCAAGAGTTTTTACAAAGATTCTTAAGAGAAGCTAAAATAACCGCTTCCCTTAATCATCAAAATATAGTTAAAGTATTCGATTTACTAATAGATAATAATAATTACTATTTAATAATGGAATTTATAGATGGAACTTCACTTAGAAATTATTTAGAAAATAGAAATGAAATTAATATACTAAATGAATTAGATTTATTTTTACAAATACTAGATGGAGTAGAGTATGCTCATAATAAAAATATAGTTCATAGAGATCTAAAACCTGAAAATATAATGCTAAGTAAAGATAGAATAATAAAGATAACAGATTTTGGATTAGCATTTGCTTTAGGTAGCCATAGCTTAACTAATCCAGGAGTACTAATGGGCACTTTAGGATACCTATCTCCTGAACAAGCTCAAGGAATAGATGTAGATTTTTTAACAGATATATATTCCTTAGGTGTAATTCTTTATGAATTACTAACAAATAATCTACCTATAATAGATACTAATGCTGCAGCAATGATTTATAAAATCTTACATGAAAAACCTATACCACCATCCAAATATAACCCTAATATAGATAAAGAATTAGAAAATATTATCTTAAAAGCTATAGAAAAAGACAAAGCTAAAAGATATAAAAATATATCAGAGTTTAAAAATACTATTATAAATTACATAAATAAAATAATTAATAATCAAAACAAAATATCAGTAGATGAAAGTGAATCAATAAAAGAAAATAATGTCAATTTTCAAAACTTAAATACTACCTTTGTAGATAAAGAATCCTTAATAAATCAAACATTAAGTAGTATATTAAACGATATAGTTTCATATAAAAAAGATATAAAAGATTTAAATATAAAAAATAAATCAGAAGTTTTAGAAGAAAAAATAAAAGAAGTAGAAGATAAATTAGTAATTAATCAAGATATCTATAATTTACAAAGCACAAAAGAACAAATAGTATCTCAAGAAAAAGATACAAAAAAAAATATCAATATTCCTTTTTTAAATATAGCTAAAAATTTAGAACAAGTAGATAATTCATTAAATA